>Ga0098067_1000935_pt1 | contig 10317 bp, 10 predicted proteins | sample 26_taG_FD_92578 | JGI IMG/M metagenome (GOLD analysis project Ga0098067, IMG submission 92578) | Marine viral communities from Cariaco Basin, Caribbean Sea - 26_WHOI_OMZ | ecosystem: Environmental > Aquatic > Marine > Oceanic | place: Caribbean Sea: Cariaco Basin | collected 2014-11-09
GATGGCGGTTCAGGCAGCCTGCCGGGGTGGCAGCTTTGCCGTGGAATCAGTGGCAGCTTTCGCGTGGAATGGGTGGCAGGCTTCGTCTGGAATCAGTGGCAACCTTGGTCTGGAATACGCACCAAGGCCAGGGTTAACTGGCTCCTGCGACAACTGAAGAAGACAGAACCCGCTGGTTTCTTCATCCGTGCCACCAGGCCTGGCAAAGCAGAAACAACCTACCAGGCACTGAAAGATCTGCGGGATTCGCCGGAGTTACTGGAATCGGATACGTCCAACACCGCTGCAACAACTCTGGAGGTGGTTTACGAGGTGGATCTTGCCGGGAAGTTTAGTGGACGGAAGGTGTTTGTTGAGGAGTTGGAGAAGGCAGTGCCGCATTTTTATCAGGAGGCTGGGCAGTTGTTGAAGGCTTGGACACCGCCGCCTCCAAAAATAACCAAATCCGCTCCCGAGCAAAGAGACGAAGTCCCTGAAAAAGAAACTGCACATGTAGCCTCTTAGAGCTTTCTTGGAACGAGCATAATCATATCGAAGGAGAAAATTGATGCCGGGAGCCTATGCCCACATTACTGCCGTAAACATAGCCAGTGAAACCGACCGACTGCAATCGGCAGAGATTTCTACGGAAGCGGCCATCGCGCTCGGCCGCTACAAAGGTTTTCTTGAGCTAGGAGCTGTTAGCCCCGACTACCCTTACCTGGACGTAGGGTTTGGAAGCTCAGCAAAGAAATGGGCAGACAAAATGCATTACACGAATACTGGTTTTATGATCGGGCATGGGATTGAACACCTATCTTCTGTCCAACAAGAAGCGCGAGAAAAATGTATTGCTTGGCTGCTTGGTTATTCAGCACACCTTGTAGCCGACTTGACCATACATCCGATCGTGGAGCTAAGGGTAGGTCCCTACCACAATAACGCCGCAGATCATCGCACATGCGAGATGCATCAGGATGCATACATTTTCAACCGAATGAATGTTGGGGAAGTCGGCATATCAGAGCATCTGGACAGCGGTATCGCTCGTTGTTGTGGGAAAGACGACTCCTTATTGGATGAAGACATCAAGGCTCTGTGGCTTGCCATGCTATCCTCAAACTACCCGAGTGACTTCAAGGCCAACGAGCCAGATCCCGATAGCTGGCATTCCGGTTTCAAAACCATCGTCGATACCGTTGAAGAGGGATACAAATTGTTCCCTATTGCGCGCCACGTAGCAGCGGACAAAGGGCTTACTTATCCGGCAAGAGAGAATATCGACGCAAGCTTTATTGAAAATTTGCAGACCCCGTCCGGTACCGCACATTACGATGAGATCTTCGATACCGCCGTCAGCAATATCATTCAGATGTGGAAACAAATCTCTGACAGTCTAAATCAACAGGAACCTGCCATCCTGGCCCAACTCGGAAACTGGAATCTCGACACAGGCCGAGATGAAAACGATCAATTAGTATACTGGGGGGTGGCATGATCAACGCATTGAAGCTGTTCTTGGTTATCAGCATCCAGATTGCAGTAGCAGGCTGCGCTTCCGTTTCCGCCTCCGAGGAGGAAATGTACGAAAAGGCATCTGCTCTCACAAAACTCACGGGAATGGTCGAGGTCATCGTTGTCTATTCCGACGAAAGCTCAAGGCTGTCGGATGCAGAACTCATTGAGGAAGCAACGGCGCACGACCCAACGGTACTGGATCAATTCGAGAATTATGATTTACGGGCCTCCCGGGCAGACGGACATGCGGTGGTTACTATGTGTGACGCGAACGGTAGTGAAGCCTTGCTTCAAGATTTGGGATGCACTGCAGAACTCGATACACATTATTGGAAAACCGAACTGCAGGAGCCATGTGCCACGGAACAGGTGAATGCCCCAACATGCCGATAGCGGATTAATAAAAATAGATTTGTCCCGGTTTCCGTGCGGCCGAAACAATGCCGTACCCAGCACGGGCGGGAAAATGGATCTGCCCCTGCTTTTATTGGTTTTTATTAAAACTATCTGATTACTGATTGCCAGGATTAAATAAATCTGTCCCGATTTTCCTGAAAGATCTCGAAGGTGGAAGGTGAGCTTAAGACCCGGGCTGAGGAAGCGGTACTAGAAAAATAGATCGGAAAAATAAATCCGGAAAAATAGATCTGTCCCGGTTTTTTATTTCATGGGGTCGCGGTCGCAAGGTCAGCAATGAGATTCATTTCATAAATCCATACATCGATTGCAAATACCCCGTTGCTATTGCAGTTCGACCAGACAACATCTGTGGCAAAGCCTAATTTCGAAAAACTATACGAAGTCGAAAGGCTGTTAAGATTATTAATTGTTTCTACGTTTTTGTGAGCACAGGCGTTACGCACCAATTGCATGCTTTTCAGTGATGAGAAACTACCGAAACTAGATAAAAGTGTATTCTTATTTGCTAAAGGGACACCTTGGATGATTTTTAGAAATACATCCAGATCGCCCCACGTCGGCTCTTTCCTCATCTCAAAGTTCAAGTGACCATTCGGAGTAACACCACTGTTCCTAATTTTTTGGCGAGCTATATACCCTAAACGGCGCCATGAATGGTCTTCGTTGATTGCTGGTATCGAGCTTCCGTCTCGAGCGATGCAGCCTCGGCATGATGAAAGGTACAAAAGTCGACAAAAACGACACCAAGACTGCCAGACATCAGACAGAAGAACCTCAGTAAGATACCGAAACTCCCAACTACTGTAGTTTCCTTGAACGATCTCAAGTACTCTCTTATTGTAAGACCTGCACCTTGAGTCAAAATCACTATACAGCTTTCCTAAAGACACAGCTCAACTCACCAGCACTTGACATAAAGTTTTAAATCTTTGAATACGCTGAGGTGTTTTAGTTGTGCTAGAAATACACGCCTTGACATAATCTTTGTAGGGGCCATTTTCATCTTGCTCTTCATGAGCGGAGGCAAGAGCCTCTAATTTTGGAATCACTTGCTCTAAATTTATAGATAGATTTTTGTTTGGTTTCACACCAGTTAATTCTTCACCACCAGGTATCCCATACTTACAGTGTGCGTAAGCAGAGAACAAGGAGTGAATAACATAGGATTTCATCATGAACGAATCGTGAAGCGGCTTTATATCTTCAGAAAGAAACTCGAAAAAATCTGAAAGCACTTTAGAATATCTTCCAGATAATTCGAATTTCTCATCATGATTCCTATATATATCCTCAATTGTCTTGGCTGACTTCTGAATTATGCCCTTTTCCAAAACTACAGTTAAGTCTGCAATAAATTCAGAGTCTTGCATTCTAGCGAGCTGTTTTGGTGTAAATATCTCAAGCTCATCTAAAATAGGAGCGTATTCATCTGCTTGCTCGACAACAAACCACTTAAACGCGCCTTGATAGGTGGCATGACGTTTTTCAGCAGCGGTAAGGGGCGCGGTATATGCATTTATTCGACGAAACATTTCCAAAAGTTCAGCACGCGTTGCTGACAATATAATGGACGTTTCTATCTGGTAGGATATAAATTTATTTTGAACATCCTCATCAAGATCGCTATAGTGCATTCCTTTATACTTTTTAGATGCTGAGGTCAACTTAAATCTATCGTTCATAAAATCTATTATTGTGGTAATTCTCTGCTGACCATCTACAATTTCTTTTATTGGTCTTTTAGCCTTCTCACTAAATACCTGATACAAGTATATCTTTGGGAATGGATACCCTTCTAATATTGTATCTATAAAGTAGGTGCGTGCCGAGTCCGGCCACAGTCCAGCGCCTCTCTGATAATTTTTATTTATGACCACTTCTTTTCTTTCAAGCTGACCAACAAGGTCTATCAAACTAATTTGACCAACATTAAGATTCATACATTCTCTCAGATCTTCGATTATCTTGTTTGCTAATTATAAACATTAAGAGAGCTGATAGCCAGCTAGGACCTCCGATGCTAAAATATAATACCGGGGCACAGCCGCCGGTTTTTAGCGCCAGCGGAAAACCAGTCGCCTGCAGCCTTTGGTTATATTTTTTTCCCAAGGATCGCTCCAGAACGCAGCCTGGCTCCGACTGTTGAGTCAACAATCTTTTCTTTGATAGTTATCACTTTGTCACTTTTCATAACAGGGACATCAATACTCTTTGCAAAAGATTCTAGTTCCGCTCTACCTTTTAAATGCTCTTCCAAAATCAAAACCCCTTCTTCCCTCGTCGAAGCTTTATTTAGTAAATTATTTACTCTGTTCAGTACGCTTTCATCTAGGGAAGCTTTATCCCTATCTTTTTTAGCAACAGACCTTTTTCCAGAAAACAAGAAATTTATTTCAAAATTTCCAGACTCGACATCTAGAATCTCATCTTCACTTAATTTATCAATTGCTCTTGATAGCGAGTTGAAAACATTTTTTAGTAGCTTTTTATTTTCCATCCTAAACCCCCAGCTTACTTTCAAACTCACCAACGAAATTTTCAATCTCGGAGACTATTTCTGAATGCGTGTTGTTTGAATATGAATTCAATACCACCGGCATGCCATTCCTTGGAGCATCTGCGAAAATAGTCTTATTTTCTCTAAATGTTGTAGCAAAAACCGGAACTCCGAGACGTTTAGTCTGCGAAATATATTGCTGTTGCGCCGAAATTGGGGCCCCGGAGGTAATCTGGATCATGGTAAAAATAACACCAATTATTTCTGGCTTTGCCACTTTGTATACATCATCTTTAGATGCATACCAATTAAAGTCAGAGACTAGAGAATCAACGCTTTTCTTTAGGTAATCGATACCAAGAGTAGATAAATAGTCTGGCTTAGCTGGGATCAAAATTTTATCAGATGCAATTAACGCATTTTTCGTGACGATATTGAAGTTCGGGGGACAATCAATTAAGACAATATCATAGTGCATTTCTTTGGCTAGTAGATTTAGCTCTTCTCTAAGTTTACCATGAACTTTTAAATATTTTTGTTGGGTCTGTGTTGGGCTTGCTCCACCAAGCAAAGTTGCTAATTCTAGATCAACATTTATTAGGCCAAGATGTGATGAAATAAGGTCTAAACAACCTTGGCTTTTCTTCGACTTTAGAAAGTTATTAACAGCATCAGGTCGTACTCTGAGTTGAGAAAGGGGCATCGTTGGATTCCCCTGACTAATACAATCAAACCAACTTTTAATAGTTCGGTCATCTTTGAGGTGCTTGTCCCAGTAATCTGGAGTTAGAAAGGAAAATGTTAAACTTGCCTGTGCATCCATATCTAACACGAGTACGTTGTATCCCTTCCAACTTAATTCGGCTGCAAGGTTTGATGTTACTGTAGTTTTCCCAACCCCACCTTTGTAATTGATCACGGAAACAATTTGCATTCCTTTCTCCTTGTTCTTGATTATTCGCAAAAATATAACAGTAATTGGACTAAACGCTTCATTGCCGCAAAACGTTGACGTCCACAAAACGCTCACACCTGCTCCGCGGTACCTGGTTTTTAATTTTCAAATCAATTAGCTACAAGGCATCCTCAAAATCTTTCCCGTAATCATTTGACGTCTTCGTGATCGCAATAACGAAGCGATTAAAATTCTCCAACCTGAAAGGCCAAGAAATTTTCTGGGAAAACTCAAAATCGGGAGGACAAGAAAAGGCTTGAACAGCACTGACTGACTCATCGGTCGTCATCCCTAACTATCGGTGTGTGCGTAGTATATAGCTACCTACACTAGCCCATCTCGGCACCATTTTCCTGCTGAGGTTACAAAAAGACAAAACTCCGCACCAAGCGTCGCTCAGCGCAGAGTTCTGAAAGATAGGACTTTTAGGGCTGCCAAGGCAGGAGAGTGACTAAGCGGTTACACCGTCAGATGCTTCTTGATGAGCTCATCGGTCAGCCCCGCAATCTCATCCTCAGCAACCCTCCTCCCCCGATCCAAAATCGCAAACCGATCCGCATACTTCCTAGCAAACGGCAACTTCTGCTCAACGAGTAAAACGGTGAGTCCATCCTCCTCAATCAGCCGCCGGATGACTTCCCCAATCTGCGCCACAATGTTCGGCTGAATCCCCTCCCCCGGCTCATCCAGAATCAGCAGCCTGGGCTCAATCACCAGCGCCCGGCCAATGGCGAGCTGCTGTTGCTGCCCGCCAGAGAGGTCGCCGCCTCTGCGGTGTCGCATTTCCTTCAGCACCGGGAACAGCTCGTACACCCGCTCGGGGATTTCCTTGCTGCCGTCCTTGCGCACGGCCAGGCCGGTGCGGAGGTTTTCTTCCACGGTCAGCAGGGGGAAGATCTGTCTTCCCTGGGGTACGTAGCCTATGCCCAGTCTTGATCGGTCTTCGATTTTCTTCTTGGTGAGCTCCACGTCCCCGGCGAATTCGATGTTGCCGCTTTTGGTGGTTTCCTCACCCATGATGCATTTCATCAGGGTGGTTTTGCCCACGCCGTTGCGGCCCATTACGCAGGTGCACTGGCCCTGGGGTACGTCCAGGTCCAGATCCCAGAGGGTGTGGCTTTCGCCGTAGAACTGGTTGAGCTTCTGGATCTTCAGCATTACGCCTCCTCCCCGAGGTAAACCTTGATCACTTCCGGGTCGTTGGAGACCTGGTCCATGGTGCCTTCGGCCAGCACGCTGCCCTGGTGCAGCACGGTCACTTTGCGGGCGATGGAGCGCACGAAGCCCATGTCGTGTTCCACCACCACAACGGACTGTTTGCCGGCCAGGCTGGTGAGCAGTTCGGCGGTGCGTTCCATTTCCTGTTCGGTCATGCCGGCGACCGGCTCGTCCACCAGCAACAGCCGGGGTTTCTGCATCAGCAGCATGCCGATTTCCAGCCACTGTTTCTGGCCGTGGGAGAGGATGCCGGCGAGCCGGTCCCGCAAGTCTTTCAGGCCGATCATTTGCAGCACTTCGTCGATGCGGTCCCGGTATTCGGGTTTCATGATGGCGGTGAGCGTGGGGAATACCCGCTTGTCCGCCGCCATGGCCAGTTCCAGGTTTTCGAACACGGTGAGGGCTTCGAACACCGTGGGTTTCTGGAACTTGCGGCCGATGCCCAGGGAGGCGATGTCCGGCTCGTTCATGGTGAGCAGGTTGTGGCGGCTGCCGAACCATACCGAGCCGGTGTCTGGCCGGGTTTTACCGGTGATGATGTCCATCATGGTGGTTTTGCCCGCGCCGTTGGGGCCAATGATGCAGCGCAGCTCGCCGTCGTCGATGGTGAGGTTGAGGTTGTTGATGGCCTTGAAGCCGTCAAAGCTCACGTTCACGTCTTCCAGGTACAGGATGGGGCCGTGGCGCACGTCCACGGGCGATCGCACCTGGGTCAGAAACTCGAACACATGCTCGCGGTCGGCCAGTTCCTGAAAAATGCTCATGCGGTGGCCTCCTGCCCGGTGGGGGTGTCGTCATCGGTTTTGGTTTTGCGGCGTTTCTGCAGCAGCCCGGCAATGCCCTTGGGCAGAAACACGGTGACCAGCACAAACAGGCCGCCGAGGGCGAACAGCCAGGCGTCCGGCATGATGCCGGTGAACACGGTTTTGGCGTAGTTCACCAGGATGGCACCAATCACCGCACCGTAGAGCGTTGCCCGGCCACCCAGGGCCACCCACACCACGATCTCGATGGAGAACAGGGGCGAGAATTCACTGGGGTTGATGATGCCGACTTGAGGCACATACAGCGCCCCGGCCACGCCTGCCAGCATGGCGGAGACCACGAACACGAACAGCTGCACCCGCTCCACCCGGTAACCCAGGAAGCGGGTACGGGCCTCGGCATCCCGGCAAGCCACACTCACCCGGCCCAGTTTGCTAGTCACGATGCCCCGGCAGATCACGTAGCCGATGGCCAGCGCAATGCCGGTGGCGATGAACAGCCCGAGGCGGGTGGCGTCGGTGCGCAGGTTGAAGCCAAGAATGTCTTTGAAGTCAGTCAGGCCGTTGTTGCCGCCAAAGCCCATCTCGTTGCGGAAGAAGGCCAGCATCAGGGCAAAGGTGAGCGCCTGGGTGATGATGGAGAGGTACACGCCGGTTACCCGGGAGCGGAAGGCCAGGAAGCCGAATACCAGCGCCAGCAGGCCCGGGGCCAGCAGCACCATGATGAAGGCAAACCAGGCCATGTCGAAGCCGTGCCAGTACCAGGGCAGTGTGTCCCAGTTCAGGAACACCATGAAGTCCGGCAGGATCGGGTCGCCGTACACGCCCCGGTCACCAATCTGGCGCATCAGGTACATGCCCATGGCGTAACCGCCCAGGGCAAAGAAGGCGCCATGGCCCAGGCTGAGGATACCAAGGTAACCCCACACCAGATCCACCGCCACCGCCAGCAGGGCGTAGCACAGGTATTTGCCCAGCAGGGTGACGGTGTAGGAACTCACGTACAGGGCGCTGTCCTGGGGCATGAACAGGTGCAGCGCGCTGACGATGATCAGGGCGGAGAACAACACGCCCAGGAAGATTTGCGTGGAACGCTCCTGAAACGGCCGGAGCAGCCAGACTTGTGATGACGACATAACTTAGCCTTCTGCTGCGCGGCCCTTCTGAGGGAACAATCCCTTCGGCCGTTTTTGAATGAACAGGATGATGAACACCAGCACGATGATTTTCGCGAGCACGGCGCCGGCCCAGGGTTCCAGCAGCTGGTTGATGGTGCCCAGGGAGAGGCCCGCCAGCAGGGTTCCCCAGAGGTTCCCCACGCCACCGAACACCACCACCATGAAGGAATCGATGATGTAGTTCTGGCCCAGGTTGGGGCCCACGTTGGTGATCTGGGAGAGCGCGACACCGGCCAGCCCGGCCACGCCGGAGCCCAGGCCGAAGGTCATGATGTCCACTTTGGTGGCTTTGATGCCCATGGAACGGGCCATGGCACGGTTCTGGGTTACCGCGCGCACTTCCAGGCCCAGGCGGGTCTTGCGCATGATCAGCATGAGGCCGGCGAACACCACCAGGGCGAAGCCGATCACGTACATGCGGTTCAGGGTCAACGAGAGTGCCTCGTTGATCATCACCGAGCCGCTCATCCACTCCGGGGTAATCACGGTGCGGTTCAGCGGTGAAATCACGGTGCGCACCAATTGCTGCAGGATCAGGCTCACGCCGAAGGTGGCCAGCAGGGTTTCCAGGGGGCGGCCTTTGAGGTGCTGGATGACGGTGCGCTCAATGGCAATGCCCGCCAGCGCCGCCACCAGAAAGCCGGCGGGTATGGAGAGAACCAGCGCCAGGCCGGGCTGGCCCGGTAACAGCTGCTGCATGCCCCAGGTGGTGTAGGCGCCGAGCATGATCAGCTCGCCGTGGGCCATGTTGATCACGCCCATCACGCCAAAGGTGATGGCCAGGCCGATGGCGGCGAGCACCAGCACCGAGCCGAGGGAGAGCCCGAAGTACAGGGTCTCGGCGGCGCGGTTGAGTTTCAGTTTCTGTTCGATGCTGTCCATGGCACTGGCGGCGGCCTCGGCCAGCGCTTCATCGTCGCTGCGCATGGCCTGTTGCAGGGCAGCGCGGGCTTCGGAATTGAGGCTGCCGGAAAGAGTGTCCACAGCCTTGATGTCGCCCTGCTCTTCCACCCGGTAGATGGCGAGGGCTTCGGTGAGCGCTTCAGAGACCGATTCGCTGTCTTCGGCTGCAATCAGTTCCGGCAGGCGTTCGGCCAGGGTGTCGTCCACGCTGCCTTTGAGGGCGCGGGCGGCGGTGAGTCGTTGGTCTTGGTCGGGGCTTTTCAGGTCGATCACCGAGAGGATGCTTTCCAGTTCGGTGCGCAGGGCATTGTTCACCCGGATGGTGTCCAGGTCCCGGCGGGAGACTTCACCCAGGTTTTCCCGGGTCAGGGCGTTTTCCACGGTCCAGTCCCGGCCGCGGTTTTCCAGGATAACGATGAACTGGCCACTGGATTCGATGCGCCCGAGTTTGTTGGCGGCAAAGGATTCCAGCCAGTAGCGGGCGCGTTCGTCGCCGCTGTCGGCGATGCGGTTGACCACCTGTCGCTTTTCCACAAAGGAGGCGTCGGCCAGCGTGGTGAGCAGTTGCTGTGCTTCTGAATCTTCCACCTGGGCCGAAGCCAGGGCTGGCCAAAGCAGGCAACAGATAAGCAGAAGCTGGCTGAGCGATCGGCTGATGCCCATGGGTGCGTCCTGTCCTTGAGAGTGAATGGGGAGCTGGTTCACGAGGGGGCGGGGAGCTGGCCCCCGCCCCGCACGCTCAGGCTGGTGTTACTCGGCAGCCACTTTCGCAGCGCCGCCACAGGTGCCGGCAACCACGTTGAAGTTTCCGCAGAACAGCGGCTTGCGCCAGTCACTGATCAGGTCCCGGGAACCGGGCAGGAAGTCAGACCAGGCATCGCCGGC
>Ga0098067_1000937_pt1 | contig 10302 bp, 9 predicted proteins | sample 26_taG_FD_92578 | JGI IMG/M metagenome (GOLD analysis project Ga0098067, IMG submission 92578) | Marine viral communities from Cariaco Basin, Caribbean Sea - 26_WHOI_OMZ | ecosystem: Environmental > Aquatic > Marine > Oceanic | place: Caribbean Sea: Cariaco Basin | collected 2014-11-09
ATCGGCTATTTTGCTCAGCACCAGCTTGAATCCCTTGATCTGGACGCCAGTCCCTTTCTGCACCTGCAGCGGCTTTCTCCCAGGGCGTCGGAGCAAAGCATCCGTAATTTCCTGGGGGGCTTCGACTTCCACGGTGACAGCGCCCTGAGTGCCATTCGGTCATTTTCCGGCGGAGAAAAAGCCCGGGTGGCCCTGGCCGTTATTGCCTGGCAAAAACCCAACCTGCTGTTACTGGACGAGCCCACTAACCATCTGGACCTGGAAATGCGCCAGGCCCTGACCATGGCGTTGCAGAACTTCAACGGCGCGATTGTAGTGGTCTCCCATGATCGTCACCTGTTACGTAACACAGTGGATGATTTCTGGCTGGTGAATGAAGGCCGGGTGACAGAATACGACGGCGATCTGGAAGATTACGAGCGCTGGCTGGCAGACCGGCGCAAGGATGAAACAGAAGCCCCCAGGCAGGGAAATCGAGGTATTGTTGACGGGCCGGCAACCGCTGCAGCCAGCGCCGGTACTGGCGAGAATGCGGAAGATCGCAAGGCCCGGAAGCGGGCAGAAGCGGCTATTCGCCAGAAGCTCAGCCCCTATCGCAAGCAACAGGCAGCGCTTGAAAAGGAAATGGACAAGCTGCAGTCGACCCTGATGGCACTGGAACAGGACCTCTCAGAGCCGGATCTCTACGCTGACCAGGGCAAACAGAAACTGAAAGAACTGCTGGGTCAGCAAGCCGCCGCCAAGAGCCGTCTTGCTGACGTGGAAGCAGAGTGGCTCGATATCAGTGAAACGGTAGAGACCCTGGAAGCAGAGCTCTCATTCTAGCTGCTTACAATCAGGGTGAAATCCTGTTTGGCAAGGTAGTCCCTTTCGTTCTCAAGGTCAGCGAGGGTGAGGGGGCGGTCATCCAGCCAGCCGCAGGGGAACTCTACCGTCAGGCCATTGGTTGAGGGGTGCAGGCGCAGCTCCGGTGGTGGCTCATGGTTACGCGGGTGCTGCAGCAGAACAGCCAGCCGAACTATTACGCACAGGTAGCGCAGGCGGGGTATATCTTCGGGGTCCAGCCCCTCGAAAATGGCGGACGAGAACTTGCGCCGATGGCCGCGAACCAGGGTTGCCAGGTCGCGCTGGAATTGCTGGCTGAAGCCGGGTAGATCGGAGTATCGAAGCAGGTAGGCGCCATGCTTGTGGTACTGGCTGTGCGAAATGGTCAGGCCGATTTCATGCAGCCGGCAGGCCCAGCGCAGAACTTCCTCGTCTGCGGGAGTGTACAGTGCCCAGATATCGGCTACCTGCCGCCAGGCCGCAATGGCAGTCTCCTCCACCGCGTAGCCGTGTTCCTGGTCGACGTGGTAGCGCTCCTGCAGGGCTTGTATGGTGCGCTCGCGCACGTCCTCATGCTGGATCCGGCCGGCAATATCGTAGAGCAGGCCCTCGCGCAGGGCGCCGTCGGCGAACGTCAGCTCCTGTATCTGCAGCGACTGGAAAGCCCCCATCAGAATGGCGAACCCTGCCGGGAAAATGCTCTGGCGGTCGGTTCGTACCCCCAGGTCGCCCAGCTTCTCCACCTTGCCCATGTCCACGAGGCGTTTTCTGAGCTCGGTCATGGCCTCGAGGGTGATCGTACCGTCTGTGATCTTGAGGCTGGCCAGCACACCGGCAATGGCTTTGATGGAACCAGATGAGCCCACGGCGCTTTGCCAGCCCTTGTTACGGAAATGCTGGCGGATATTGAGCAGCTCCTGCTCGGCGTGAGTGACGGCTTTGTCCATCTGTTTACGCGTAACCTTGCCGTCCGGGAAATAACGATTACGGAATGACACGCATCCCATGTGCAGGCTTTCCAGATCCTGGGGCTCGAAGCGCTCACCGATGATGAATTCGGTGCTGCCGCCGCCGATATCAATCACCAGGCGCCGGCCACTGTCGTCTGACAAGGTATGGGAGACCCCCAGATAGATCAGGCGGGCTTCTTCCCGGCCGGCAATAATTTCCACCGGGTACCCCAACACCTCCTCCGCCCGGGCCATGAACTCCTGGGTGTTGCGTGCGATCCGCAGAGCATTGGTGCCGACAACCTGCACGGCTCCCGGTGGCATGCCCCGGAGTCGCTGGGCGAAGCGGCTGAGGCACGCCAGCGCCCGCTGCTGGGCCTCCTCGGTAAGGCGGTTGTAGCTGTCCAGGCCGGCCCCCAGTTGGACCTTTTCGCCCATTTTCTCAAGCGTCCGGATCTCACCGTGAACCAGGCGTGCTACCACCATATGGAAACTGTTGGAGCCCATATCAATTGCTGCGAGTAGTTCTGGCGGGGTGGCGGAAGAGTTGGCCGTCACGTGTATTGAATTCCTTCTGCCAGGCCCTGAATAGAGGGAAGGGAACTTGGTAAACCGCAAGCGGGAGGCCCCGGCAACGGTTGAGTAATAACCAGTATAAATGTGATAGCAGGCACAAACCGCTAAATTTGGTAATTACTATAAGCGATATGCCGTGTAACGCAATGGTGCACTATTCGGTCAGTGTAATCCGAAGTATCCGCACAGAAGGAAGCGCTTCACATACGCCTGATCAATCGCGTAAAGTATTGCATACCATGATCACGGTGAACGGTTACCAATAACCAACGACGGTAACTGTCAGCAACAGCCAATAGCATCCCTACGAGCGGCTCGCGCCGCTGGAAGATGCACGACTCGGGAAACTGAAATGAGCGGAAATATTGTAAACGTTACAGATGCCTCCTTTGAACAGGACGTCCTGCAGTCAGACGTACCGGTACTGGTCGACTACTGGGCAGAGTGGTGCGGCCCGTGCAAGATGATTGCTCCGGTGCTGGAAGAAATGGCTGAAGAGTACGAAGGCAAGCTGAAAGTCTGCAAGCTGAACATCGACGAAAACGAGCAGACACCGCCCAAGTTCAACATCCGCGGTATCCCCACACTGATGCTGTTCAAGAACGGCAACGTGGATGCCACCAAGGTAGGTGCTCTGTCCAAGTCACAACTGGCCGCCTTCCTGGACAGCAATCTCTGATTGCTGCCAACGGCCAAAACCGCCCCTGAGCAAACGCTCACGGGCGGTTTTTTATTGGCTGGCCACAAAGTTCCGGCCTTACTTCCAGCTTTGAGTCCGGTCCAGGTCAGCAGACTTTTGCTCAACCCAGTGCTCGCTATCGCCGGTGATTTCTTTTTTCCAGAACGGCGCCGACGTCTTCAGCGCGTCCATAATGTACTCGCAGGCCGCAAACGCATCCCCTCGGTGGGCACTGCACACCCCCACAAACACAATTTGCTCACCCAGTGCAAGATTCCCCACTCGGTGAATAACCCGGGCCTCACGCACATCCCAGCGATCAGAGGCATCCCGAACCAATCCCTCGACAACCTGCTCGGTCATTCCCGGATAATGCTCCAGAAACAGCCCTGTAACACCCTTCAGGTCGCCACTGTCCCGCACTAGCCCGGTAAATGTCGCAATTGCCCCCGTGCCAGAGCCGGAGTCACGGAGTGCGCGGTATTCTTCCGCAGGGTCAAAATCCTGATGCTGGACACGAATCACATCAGCCTCCTGTCACCGGTGGGAAAAAGGCCACCTCATCGCCGGGCTGCAACACCTTGTCCGGTTTTGTCATCACCTGGTTGACCGCAATCATGACCGGTTGCGCACCAGCCAGCTGAGTCCAGCTTCCGCCCCGGGCCGCAAGGCTCTGCAACAGTTTGCCAGCGGTGAGTTCGGGTTCTGCGTCTACCGTAAGCGATGCGGTATCCAGCTCCTCCCGCAGGCGGGCAAAAAACTTCACAGTAATGGTATTGTCCGCAGTCATGGTTATTCCAGCAGCTCCGCAAACGAATAGTAGCTAACAGTGTCGCCCGGGCCGATGGTCTCATTCTCCGGCACCACGGCGAGCCCTTCAGCCCAGCACGCCGAACTTAGCACACCGGAACTCTGATTAGGGTAGGCCATTATCACCGGGCCGTCATCGCCAATGCTTTTGCGGGCACGGACGTACTCCCGGCGGATTGAGGGCTTCTCAATCGAAAACCCGGCCGGTATCCGTTCGCCATAAATCGTTACGCCCGTCCTGCCCTGACAGGCTCGGATAAATGGCATGCCCACCACCATAAAGGTGACCAGCACTGCAGCAGGGTTGCCGGGCAGGCCCAGAACCGGGGTGCCGTCCATCGCGCCGAACGCCAGCGGCTTGCCGGGTTTGCTGGCCATGCGCCACAGCGAAAGCTCACCGGACTCTTCGAGCACGGCCCGTACATGGTCTTCTTCGCCCACCGAAACGCCACCAGTGGTGATGATCAGGTCGGACTCTGCGGCCGCTCTTTTGAGCGTGCAGCGGGTGGCCTCGCGGGTGTCGGCCAGGGTTTCACACAGCGTTACTTCACAGCCAGCCTTCGCCAGCAGTCCCAGTAGGGTAAAGCGGTTGGAATTATAGATCTGCCCGGGCGCCAGTGGTTGGCCGGGTGAGACCAGCTCGTCACCGGTGTTAAGGATGGCAACTTTCAGTTTCGCATACACGGTCACTTCCGCCACGCCCATGGAGCCCAGCAGGCCCATCTCCTGGGGACGAATTCTGGTGCCTTTCGCCAGGGCCAGTTCACCATGGGCCAGGTCCTGGCCCTGGCGGCGGATATTCTGGCCTTCGCTTACCGTAGCATTGACGGTGATGCCATCGTCGGCCACCGTGACTCGCTCCTGCATAACTACCGAGTCAGCGCCTGCGGGGATCTCCGAGCCGGTAAAAATTCGCACCGCCGTGCCGGGCTGCAGCGACCCAGTTGCCTGACCGGCAGCGACTCGCCCGGAAACCGGCAGCACAGCTTCATGAGAAAGGTCTCCCGCGCGCACGGCATAACCATCCACTGCGCTGTTGTCAGCAGGTGGAACATCCTCCGGCACCGTGTAATCCCGGGCCAGAACCCGGTCCAGGCTATCTGCCAGCGACACCGTCTGCGTGTGCTCGACCGGGCGAGCCCGGGCGACGAGATGTTCGATAGCATCGTCAACGGGGATCAGGTCAGAACTTGTCATGGCCTATCGCTCCGAGCGCTCGCCAATGACCTGGTTGATACGGTCGAAAGGCTTGTCTGGCTTGCCCAGGGTCAGGCCCGAGAAATTGCAGGGGCCGTGCCGGCTGTCCAGTTGTGTGTTCAGAATGCCGTTCCATCCGGTACGGCAGGCACCCGTAGAGCCGGGCAGACAGAAGATCACGGTATGATTGGCCAGCCCGCCAAAAGCACGGGACTGAATAGTGGACGTGCCTATCTCACTGGCGGACAGGCGGCGGAATTCTTCGCCAAATCCGTCGATGGTCTTGTCCAGCAGTGGTCCCACGGCTTCGGGCGTGCTGTCGCGCTCGTGGAAGCCGGTACCGCCGGTGATGAGCGCCACATTGATTTCCGGGTCTGCAATCCAGGCCGACATCAGCGCCCGCACCAGATAGACATCGTCTGGCAGGATGCGCCGGGCAACGAGCCGGTGGCCTGCTTCAACGATGCTGTTCTCCAGGAACTGCCCCGAAGTGTCTTCTGCAGGGCCACGGGTATCAGATACCGTCAGCAGTGCGATGTTCAGGGGTTTGAGCTCGCTAGTGGTATCACTGCTCATGGAGTTTCTCCAAAAAATAGGAATTCATTCCCACAGTATCCTTGTCGGACGTAATGAATGGAAGAGGAGTAACCCTTCAGGGGGAGGGTGTTGTGGGGGGGGTAAAACCGGAAATCGGTTCAAAAGTGTGCAACATTACTTGACATTGGTACGCAAGGTGGCTGATGATCCTTCTTGCCCGGCGAACGGTTGTTCTTCCTGTCTCTGGCTTCAGTATTACTCCGGACTCCATCTACACCGGTTGCTCCATCTGGCCAGCACCAAGTTCAACGTATATCCGATCAATCCGTTCATGGGCACCCCTGTCATTCCAATGTTCGTTTACTTCCATTCCTGAAAATCCAATAAACTATGAATCTTACTGAACTCAAGCAGAATTCCATGCCCGAATTGCTCGATATTGCGCAAGAGATGGGCCTCGATAACCTGGCTCGTTCGCGCAAGCAGGATGTGATCTTCACCATACTGAAGAAGCATGCCAAGAGCGGCGAAGACATTTACGGCGACGGCGTACTGGAAATTCTGCAGGACGGTTTCGGTTTCCTCCGTTCTGCTGACGCTTCGTATCTGGCAGGACCTGACGACATCTACGTCTCCCCCAGCCAGATCCGTCGGTTCAACCTGCGGACAGGTGATACCGTTGCCGGCAAGATCCGCCCGCCGAAAGACGGAGAGCGCTATTTCGCCCTGTTGAAGGTCAGCGAGATCAACTTCGACAAGCCGGATAACGCCCGGAACAAGATCCTGTTCGAGAACCTCACACCCCTGTTCCCTGACGAGCGCCTTATGCTCGAAGCAGGTAACGGCAGCACCGAGGATCTCTCTTCTCGCGTGCTGGATCTGGTAGCACCGATCGGCAAGGGTCAGCGTGGCCTGATTGTTTCTCCGCCCAAGGCCGGTAAAACGCTGCTGATGCAGAGCATTGCCCAGTCCATCACCCGTAACAATCCAGAGTGCCATGTGATGGTACTGCTGATTGACGAGCGGCCTGAGGAAGTAACTGAAATGCAGCGCACTGTGCGCGGCGAAGTCATCGCCTCCACCTTCGACGAGCCCCCGGCCCGTCACGTCCAGGTGGCCGAGATGGTGATTGAAAAGGCCAAGCGCCTGGTCGAACACAAGAAGGATGTGGTCATACTGCTGGACTCCATCACCCGTCTGGCACGTGCCTATAACACAGTGATTCCGTCCTCCGGCAAGGTATTGACCGGTGGTGTTGATGCCCACGCCCTGGAAAAGCCGAAGCGTTTCTTCGGTGCGGCTCGTAACGTGGAAGAGGGCGGCAGCCTGACCATCCTGGCGACAGCGCTGGTAAACACCGGTTCCAAGATGGACGAGGTGATTTACGAGGAGTTCAAGGGCACCGGCAACATGGAGATCCACCTGGATCGCAAGATTGCCGAGAAGCGCACCTACCCGGCCATCAACATCCGTAGCTCCGGCACTCGCCGTGAAGACCTGTTGATGAGTGAGGCGGATATCCAGCGTGTCTGGATCCTGCGCAAGCTGCTGCACTCCATGGACGATGATACCGCTGCCATTGAGTTCCTGCTGGACAAGCTCAAGGAAACCAAGACCAACGCCGAGTTCTTTGACTCGATGAAGCGTCGGTAAGTTGGGTTTTTGCCCTCTTTGCGCACTGAGCTTCGGGGGCTGGTAACGCCGGGGGCCTTCTCCCCGGACACGCCGTAAACCCATCCCTGGGTGCTCGGCATTGCCCTCCATGGCAATGCACGGTCCGGGGAGAAGGCCCGGGCGTTACCGATCAGATTTTTGTGCGCGCACCTCTGGGACAAGCATCCCCCATCCTGTTCCTGCACCCAAACCAAAGCCACAGAATTCGCGTACAATGCCGGAATCAACCGGAGCAGCCGATGAAATACAACGACCTGAGAGACTTCATAGACCAGCTTGAAAAGCTCGGTGAACTGAAACGGATTTCAGTGGAAGTGGATCCCCACCTTGAAATGACTGAAATCTGCGACCGCACCCTGCGGGCAGGTGGGCCCGCGTTGTTGTTCGAGAATCCCAAAGGTTACGACATGCCTGTGCTGGCCAACCTGTTTGGTACGCCCAAGCGTGTAGCCATGGGTATGGGGCAGGACAGTGTCACCGCGCTGCGGGAGATCGGTAAGCTGCTCGCGTTTCTCAAAGAACCTGATCCCCCCAAAGGGTTCAGGGATGCCATCGAAAAACTGCCGCTTTTCCGGCAGGTGATGCGCATGAGCCCCAAGGTGCTTCGTTCCGCGCCCTGTCAGGACGTGGTGATTGAGAAAGATCAGGTGGATTTGTACCAGATTCCGGTTCAGCACTGTTGGCCTGGTGACGCTGGACCTTTGGTGACCTGGCCGCTGGTGATTACGCGGGGGCCGAACAAGGAACGCCAGAATCTGGGTATTTACCGGCAGCAGGTCATCGGCCGTAACCGGCTGATCATGCGCTGGCTCAGCCATCGGGGTGGCGCGCTGGATTTTCAGGAGTTCCAGAAAGCGAATCCTGGCAAACCCTATCCGGTCGCTGTGGCTCTGGGCGCTGACCCGGCGACCATCCTGGGTGCGGTCACACCGGTGCCGGACAGCATCTCCGAGTATGCCTTTGCCGGCCTGCTGCGTGGGGCTCGCACTGAGCTGGTGCAATGCGGTCTCAGTGACCTCCAGGTGCCGGCCAGTGCCGAGATTGTGCTCGAAGGCTTTCTCTATCCGGATGATATGGCCCCAGAGGGTCCGTTCGGGGATCATACCGGCTATTACAACGAAGTTGACCAGTTCCCGGTCTTTACCGTGGAGCGGGTGACCCATCGCAAGAATCCGATCTACCACAGCACCTACACCGGTCGTCCACCCGATGAGCCGGCTATTCTCGGGGTTGCGCTGAACGAAGTCTTTATTCCTATCTTGCAGAAGCAGTTCCCCGAGATCGTGGACTTCTATCTGCCTCCGGAAGGATGCTCGTACCGTCTTGCAGTGGTGACCATGAAGAAACAGTACCCCGGCCATGCCAAGCGGGTGATGATGGGTGTATGGTCGTTCCTGCGGCAGTTCATGTACACCAAGTTCGTGATTGTTACCGATGACGATGTGAATGCGCGTGACTGGAAAGACGTGATCTGGGCCATGACTACCCGCATGGACCCGGCACGGGATACGCTGTTGGTGGAGAATACTCCCATCGACTACCTGGATTTTGCCTCGCCGGTGTCCGGGCTGGGGTCGAAGATGGGTATGGATGCTACCAGCAAGTGGCCGGGTGAAACCGATCGGGAGTGGGGTACGCCCATTACCATGTCCGACGAGGTGAAACAGCGCGTTGATGACATCTGGGCCACCCTGGGTATTGAAGTTTCGCCCGACCGCCCCGACTGATATGGCCAGTGAAACGCTTCGTATCAGCCTCTGGCCGGCTGCGTTGTCATTTGGTGCGGCCACCGATGAGACGTTACTGGAAGCAGCCAGCAGGGCAGGTGTCGCGGTTCCTGCCGCTTGTCGCAACGGGGTCTGCGAGCTCTGTGAAGCTCGCCTGGTCAGTGGCCAGGCCCTGAATACCCGTAATCAACATACAATTCCGGTCGCCGGGCGCCTGATGATGTGCCGAACCCTTGCGCTCAGTGACCTTGAACTGGAGATAGACGCCGTTATGGCAGCCGGAGACAATCAGCCCCGCAAGTTCCTGGCAAAGGTGGTGGAGGTCCGTCCCATCAACCACGATGTATACTGTGTGGAACTTCAACTGCCCCGTCGCCGGGAACTGTCATTTCACGCAGGGCAGTACCTGTCGGTTAATCTGCCGGACACGGACCCCTGCTATTTTTCCATTGCCAGCAGCCCATCGGAAGAGTTGATCGAATTGCACATCCAGGCCACGCCGGAATGGGTTTCTGCCCAGAAGGTGATCGACGCGCTTACTTCCGGTGGGGAGGTCACTGTTGAGCTGCCACACGGCCGCGCCTGCCTGGCCTCGGCTCCGGAAAAGCCTTTGTTACTGGTCGCCGCCGGAACTGGTTTTGCCCAGGTAAAAAGCCTGGTGGATTATCTGCGGGAAACCTCCTACGACAAGCCGGTTAAGTTTTACTGGGGCGTGCGCCGCCACGAAGATATGTACCTGCGCTCCCTCGCCCAGCGATGGCAGGGGGAATGGCCACCGTTTACCTTCCTGCCAGTGGTAGGGGATGACGAGGATAACGAATGGAGTGGCCACCACGACCAATTGGTACGCACGGTGCTGGCCTCAGGGATGGACTGGAACAACGTGGAGGTGCATGCCAGCGGGTCGCCGACGATGGTTTATACGTTAATGGATGCGTTGGTAGATGCCGGGTTGCCGCAGAAGGCGTTTTTCTCCGACGTGCTGGAATATGCGCCGAGGGGATGAGTCAGACACTCAGGCACCCGGCAACCGGATAAACCACCAAAGTAAGTTCGGGCCCGGGTGGGGTGCCTTTTCTGGCAGGGAAAAGGTGTCTGAGCGAAGCGAGTTCTTTTCCCAGAAGAAAAGGTACCCCACCCGGGGCCAGCCCCAATTTAGCAGGCTGTAAGGCCAGACCCTCAAGCCTTGGGCATCGGCAAATCCGGCAACCCACTGTCTTTAACCAACCCCTGCATCAACAGCTTCACACTGTTCTCACCCTCGCCCATGTGGGCATTCAGGCGACTCAGTTCGGCCATGGTTTCGCGACTTCGACGCAAACGAAGG
>Ga0098067_1000938_pt1 | contig 10292 bp, 8 predicted proteins | sample 26_taG_FD_92578 | JGI IMG/M metagenome (GOLD analysis project Ga0098067, IMG submission 92578) | Marine viral communities from Cariaco Basin, Caribbean Sea - 26_WHOI_OMZ | ecosystem: Environmental > Aquatic > Marine > Oceanic | place: Caribbean Sea: Cariaco Basin | collected 2014-11-09
AAAGCTCCCTATATAAAGGCGCAGGTTACCAAAGAAAAACTCTATAATGCCACTACTGAGATCACGGACCAGTACACGCTCAACAATAAAGAGACCAAGCATCTGGAAAAATGGCTCCTCAAGGTTTTTAAGGACGATTCCATCAGTGGTAAAAACAGATATCAAGCCTTTGTATTGTTGGCTTTTATGTACACCAACTACAACGAAAATGATAAGTTAAAAATGATTTTCGACCAAATTGACGTGTATTTCAGTGAAGGGCAGATGTACTCCAGGCGCTTGCTGTCCAATTATTACGCCAGCAGGGTCCTGTTGCATTCCAAGCAGGATGAGTTTAAGGAAGCGGAGTTTTATGGCTACCTCTCCATCCGACAAAACAATAACGACACCTTGATGTATTTGAACAATTTGGTGGCCATTTTATTGCGGAACAACAAACCGGAAAAGGCCTATGCCTTAATGGAAACGCATAAGGATCTGTATAAGGAAACCCATAATTACCATCAAAAGATTGGTTATTGTTCCTACCAAATCCGGGTTTTGTCTGAACTTCATAAAAACAGTCTCGCGGAGGCCACTGCCAAAACCTTTTTAAGAAAACACAAAAATGAAGTCCTAAAGCACCGTTGGCACCATTTCTTCACCTCCTATATCAGCACCTTGATCACACAGGAAAACTACGAAGAAGTCTTGAAGCTCGCCACCAAATTTGATCTGATAGAAAAGGAGAAAGAACGCCAAAAACAAAACAATTACGTGCCCAATATTTCCTGGAGTATTTCATTGTCCCGATATATGGAAGGCCAAATCAATTCGACGCGATTATTGGAGGAAATCAAGGCTCCGCTCCTGGATATTCAGCCAACGACCAATCAAAAGCAGTTGATGGTTAAAGTCATCGATAAGCTTTCTACCAATTTACCTGATGCATTTTTGAAATTGAAGTCACACATCTAAAATTTGACCATTAAACGCTCTTTATCAACATCATAGTTATTGGTTGAGACATGTTAAAGTCAGATAGTCACACTTGAAAGCTTTTGTTTTTCATGGTATTGCTTTCATTATTCCTGATAGATTGCTCTATAAATAAACTCAATCCATATTCTCACATTATGAAAAAACTATTCCTATTACTAACCTTAATTGGTTCTTTTGTGGTCAACGCCCAAGAAACAGGAGCCATTAGCGGATTAATTACAGATGCGAATGGCGTCCCTTTAGCTGGAGCCACAGTATCGATAAAAATTTTGAACAAAGGTGCCATGACCGATTTTGATGGGAGATATACCATTGAAAATGTCACAATTGGTACATACGACGTCACCATATCCTATATTGGTTACGAAACTGTGACAAAGAATGTTATTGTCGCTTCAGGACAGACCACAGATTTGAGCACTTCTTTGCAAGGTTCAGATACGGTTTTGGACGAAGTCATCCTGACAGCAAGCAAAAAACCACAAAAGATTACCGATGTTCCAGCGACCGTAAACGTTATTTCTGCGAGGGAAATTGGTGAGTTCCCAAGCTTTAACATAGGAGAGTTGGCAGCAAGACAAAAAGGAGTGGACTTTGTAAGAGCTGGTGTTTTAGGCACTGGTATCAATATCAGAGGGTTTAACTCCGCATTCAACTCTAAGAACCTCCAAGTTACTGATGATCGTTTGTCGACCTTGATCGCCACAGGATTGCCAATGGGCTCTTTTGTAACTATTTCAAAAGATGATATTGAGCGTGTTGAAATTCTGTTGGGACCTAACGGAACCCTATATGGTCCGAATGCCCATAATGGATTGGTGAGCACGATCACAAAAAACCCAAGAACTTCTGAAGGAACCACCTTCGCAATAGGTGCGGGAAACCAAAATGTATTTACCGGAAGAGTGCGGCATGCACAGATTATTGATGACAAGTTTGCCTATAAGGTCCACTTTGAAAGAGCTCAAGGAACTGAGTTTAATTATACAGACAGTGTTTATGTTGGAACAAAAGGCTATAAGGAACTCGATCTAGATCGTGATTTCACCTCTCAAAAATACGGAGCTACGTTAAACTATAAACCAACTGCAGGCTCAGAACTTACGGGTTATTACGGACACAGTAACAGCAGTAATATTGGCGTCACAAGTGCTGGGCGTAACCAGATAAAAGACTGGAGAATTACAGAAGCACAATTAAAGTTTGTTTCTAAAAACTTTTTCGCCAATACGTATTACACTTGGAGTAAAACAGACGACACCTACGCTATGAACCAACGTACTCAAAACTACGTGTCGTTCATAAACAATGGGTTTTCTGAAGAAGAAGCCCGTGAGCGTTCCTATAGAGAACAATGGTTTCAATTGGGCGAGGGCCAAGGAAACGGCATTCCGCTTCAACGTGGGGCGTTATTTGTAGACGATTCAAAACGATTTAACGCAGAGGCCCAGTACAACAACAATTGGGATGAATTCTATTTAACCGCAGGTGCACAATACCAAAAAGACATGGCCGACTCGCATGGCACGTATCTTTTGGATGAAGGCGGCATCGATTTGGCGCAAACAGGTGTCTATACACAATTGGAATATAAGCTAGAGGATTCTGGCTGGGGCTTCTTGTTTGGAGCACGTTTGGATAACCACGATTTATATGGTTCCAACTTTATCCCAAAAGCAGCGATCACCAAAAAAGTGAATAACGGTACCTTCAGAATTACTTATGGAAAAGGAATGGCCGTGCCATCTATTTTGAATCTTAAAGGAAATTTATTTGGCGGATTGGTATTGGGTAATGGCGAAGGGTTTACACTGCAAGACGGTACCAAGATCCCTAAGTTGGACGTCGAAACCATCAACTCTTACGAGATTGGCTACAAAGGAAGACTGTCTGACAAATTGTTTATCGATACCAACGCCTATTACAACGTATCTGACAACTTTATCAGTCCATTGGTCAACGTTGCCGCAAGCAGTCCGGTTACCCACGTTGGAGACAAACCAATAGGAGAAGTGGTTCCAGGTTCTAACGGTGCCGTTATCTTGACTTACTTGAACTTTGGCCATGTGGATACCTACGGATTTGATGTTGGATTCAACTATTATTTTGACGACAGCTTTAGAGGGGTATTCAACTACTCCTACTTTGGTCGTACGCTTGATCTGGATGACCCTGCCAATGACGGGAATTTAGACGGTGTTGTTTTAGAAAGTGAATTGCCTATCAATACGCCAAACCATAAATTCAGCTTGGGACTTCACTACAACAAAGGGAAATTCTATGGTGCTATCTACGGTCGCTTTGTAGAAAAATATGATTTCTTCTCCGGAATCAATGTCGCTGCAAAAACCCAAGATATGGATGGCGATGGTGTGAATGAAATTGTTGAAAATGCAAGAGTTGGAAGAACTTGGAATTACGGCCAATTGGGCGGTTTCACGGTAGATGCCAATGCGGGTTACAACATTACAGATGATCTATCTCTAGGCGTGAACATTACCAACTTATTTAATGCTGAAATTAGAGAGTTTGTTGCGTCACCAGCGATCAGCACCTTGGTTTCCTTTGAATTAAAATACAACATCAATTTCTTTAAAAAATAAACAGTTCAAACCAATTAAGTTTCTATACCATGTCAAAAATACATGCTAATGATATTGAACTTGATTATGAAGACTACGGCACCGGAAAGGTATTGCTATTGCTTCATGGTTTGGGATCAACAAAAAAAGATTGGGACGCACAAGTCCCTTTCTTTTCTAAAACATACCGCGTTATTGCATTGGATTTAAGAGGTCATGGCGATTCTTCCAAGCCCAAAGACGCTTATGGCGTTGGGTTGATGACTGAAGATGTCAAAGCCTTCTTAGATCAGTTAAAAATTAAAAAAGCAACCTTTGTAGGATTTTCAATGGGTGGGGCAGTGGCCTTTCAAATGGCGGCCAGCCATCCAGAATATGTTGAGAACTTGGTGATTGTCAACAGCGGCCCCGATTTTAATGATATGGGCGCCATTGGCGAAGAGCTTTTAAGAAGCAGAACGGAGTTTTTGGAAACCAAAGGCCTGGAGCAATTGGCGAAGGAGATTTCATTTAATATGTTTCCCGAACCACATCAAGTAGCCTTGCGTGAGGCCTTTGAGAAACGCTGTAAAAGCAACGACTATAATGCCTATTACAAATCCTTTGTGACCTTGATGGATTGGGGATTGGGCGATCAATTGGAAGCCATTCCCACCCGAACCCTCGTCGTAGGCTCGGATATGGATTACACGCCGGTAACCTTTAAGCAAGCTTATGTATCGCGCATGCAAAATGCAAGCCTGTCCATCATAAAAAACTCGAGGCATGGCGTGGTTATCGACCAACCAGAGGCTTTTAATCGTGAACTTAAAAAATTCTTGGACCATGAATAAAACCGTATTGATTACAGGAAGCACCAGCGGCATTGGTTTGGCCATTGCCACCCGATTTGCCAAGGAAGGTTATGACATTATGTTTCATGGCCTGGAATCCAATGGCGATGCCATTGCAAAAGACATAGGAGCCAAGCACAAGGTGAAAGTGGCGTTCTCCAAGGCCAATTTGCTAAAGTCTGAAGCCGTGGAAGGCCTGATCGCAGAAACCATCGCCACTTTTGGCGCCTTGCACGTCTTGGTCAACAATGCGGGCATTCAGTTTGTATCGCCCATTGAGGATTTTCCTAATGAGAAATACGAAAACATCATCGCCATCAATATGAATGCGGTGTTCTACGCCTCCAAAGCAGCGTGGAAGCAGATGAAGCAACAGCAGTTTGGGCGGATCATCAACATTTCTTCCGTGCATGGCCTGAGGGCTTCCGAATTCAAATCGGCGTATGTGACCGCGAAGCATGGGGTGATTGGGATGACCAAAGTTTTGGCTTTGGAAGGCGCACCGTTCAATATTACCTGTAATGCCATTTGCCCGGGCTATGTCAAAACCCCTTTGGTAGAAGGCCAGATCAAGGACCAAGCCAAAGCACACAAGATGACCGAAGAAGAAGTGGTAGAAAAGGTGATGCTGGTCAAGCAGGCGGTCAAAGAGTTTGTTCCGGTGGAGGCCATTGCGGATATGGCGGTTTTATTGGCGAAGGACAGCTCGACCACCATTACAGGGACGTCGTTTGCTTTGGATGGGGGATGGAGTGCGCAGTAGGATTTTCACGGATTGATTAACAGACCTCGAAACTCTATAAAAAGCCCTTGAAGTGGCGGGTGTATAAGCCACTTTAATTTTTAAGTTTAATTTTTTTGATTAGTAACCTCTCAGGATTTATCCGATAACTATCGGGACTGGGAGGTTTTCTATTAACAAACTTACCATACCGTAACTTATGGTTAGCACTCTTGATTTGGAGGATGATTTTGAATTTAAGGACTGAACTAAATTCTCCTCCTTTTTAAGGAGGAGTGGCTTCTGCTTCCGCAGAGAAGCAGAAGGTCCGCCAAACCCGTCGGGCAGGCGAGGTGGTTTAAATTTAAAAAAGCCATTATCAAGAAACGCCTTCCTACTTTTTAGGAAAGCGATTAAAAACGGGTGGATAATTTTCAGTAAATTAATATTAGAGCTATATTATACCTTTTTTTATGATGAAGTGGCAGCCGTTGCAAAAACAGCCGAAGCACAGAATTCATAAAAGATAAATACTAGTCAAAAAAATAATTATAACGTCAGGACGTAAGCAATAAAGATAGCCATCGCTAAGCAGCAAGAAATGGATGGATGCGGTTCAGCTTATGCTTATAGAATAGTAGTTTAACGGAAATAATAAATGAAAGCCAATACAGAAAACTTATATAAACACGTTGCTTTCTTGACCTCCATATACCCTTATCGGAACTATAAAAATATAGAAAGCCTTCAAAAAACAGCAGCTTATATTGAGGCGAAAATTCAGGACTTTGGTTTACCGACCGCGAGACAACAATGGGAAGCGAAAGGGAATGCATACACCAACATTATTGCTTCTTATCAACCCCAAAAAACAAAACGCTTTATCATCGGCGCTCATTATGACGTCTATAAAGACATAGCAGGAGCAGACGACAATGCCAGTAGTGTGGCCGGCTTGCTGGAAATCGCACGACTACTGACTGAAAGCACCTTGGAATTAGCATACGGAATTGATTTTGTGTTTTATTCTTTGGAGGAACCTCCGTTTTTTAAAACAAAAAAAATGGGAAGCTATATTCACGCGAATTCCCTTACCAATACCAACACGGATTATATAGGGATGATTGCCCTTGAAATGATAGGCTACTATCGAGAAGATAAGGAGTCTTATGACGTCTCTATTTATAAAAACCAATTGATAGTTTCCGGAATTAAAAGCTATGATTCCTTTAATAGGAAAATCTCCCAGCTGCTGAAAGTGAATGGCAGCATGGACTCTCGCTGGATCTCATTTGCCGAAAACTATCCAAACAATGGACCTTCAGATCATCGTAATTATTGGCAATTCGATATTCCTGCGGTAATGATTATTGGCACCGGAGGCCATGGAAATCCAAATTATCACAAAGCTACAGATACCATTGAAACACTGGATTTCGAAATTATGGCCGATGCGGTGAATAATATTGCGTATGCGTTGTTTAACTTTTTGGAATAAAATAGGACGTAAGACCTAACACAATTGCGAGATATGATTTTTCGTCGCTGTTGGTGTTTTCCACCAACAGATGTCTCTTGTGTTTTTATTCTTCAATATTCTTCATTTATAAGATGAGTGGAACTGCGCTATCCCATTCCTTTGGTCTTTTTAAATTAAATTATGATCTTCACTCATGGCATTCATATTTAATTCAACGTATTAATATGCAGCTGAACTTTTTTTAACACAAATATTATGAATCTTATAAATAAAGATTATGTTTGTAAGACTTCCCCTAATCGTTTAAGCATCAATTTTTTGTGGGTGCATATTTTCGTTCGGTCTTATTAGTATTTACACAGCTTATATAGTCAGATATGAGCACGTATTAGAAAGGAATAAACGAAAACCTAATAATTAAATTAGAAAACAATGAACAAAAAAATCTACATTTTTTTTACACTGTTATTTATTTCAACAGCAATTTTTGCTCAAAAAAAATCGGTAATAAAATCTATTCTTATGGAGATTTAGAGAATTCAATTAATGGGAAAACCTTGATACATTATGGCGTAAGTGACCCAGAAGGAGAAGTTAAAGTTATAGGTCGATTTAAAAGGGAATGGATAGATGCTATTTCGTGGAATAAATTATTTATCCCTGGCTATGAATATTCAGACTCCGAAAAGAATGAAGCCTTAAATAAAAACAATATTGAAACAATTATTTTAATAAAATTAAATAATATATCTACTGCAACACAATCGACCTCAACCTCTTTATATAGTGGTTGGACAGATTCTTTTAACACTTTTGCTACAACGAGAAATGTCATTGATAATGTTGGATTAGTATTTGAAATTTATACCAAAAAGGACGAATTTGACAAACCTGTTGCTGTTATAATTGGAAACACTAAGAATATTTGGGGTGTAGGAGGCTCACAAGTAGGGCTTACTCTAAAAGTTGTTGAAAGAGTTTTAAGTGCTATGAAGAAAGAAAAAGCATTTGAATAAATATACGTAGTTCTACTTATAGGAATGTTTAGGGAAAGGTGGTAGATTGGAGGTTGGAAATTTTGATCGCTATAGTTAAATAACTACAGTTGATCCTATTGGCACGCTGAGGGTAAATATGATCACTCTTGGTGATTCAATATACAAGCTGAATGCAAGCGCAAATCATTAAACCTCAAAATGGAAATAATAATTAAAGAAAGTTATAACAGGCCATTTGAATTTATTCCTAAAACTGTATCATGGATTATTAAGCAGAGAGATTTAGATAAAAACAATGATAATTTAATTGGTATAAATTCATCTATAATTCTAAACTTAACTTCCCTAATTGAATCCTTTAACAAGGAACTTATGATTAGTTGGGTCAAGTTTCATTTGTCAGAATCTCAAACTGAACTTGAAGTTGATGCAGACGGTATGCCTGTATGGGATGATACTATGGGAGATTATTTATTGGAAAGATTGACAGAAGAGTTAATTATTGACATCGAATCATCCGAATGGAACAAACAACTTAAATTATTTACAAAAATAACAAACGATGAACTCAAACACATAATTAAAAATGATACTCTTATCGGTATGAATCAATTGTTCAATTACAGAAACATCTTAACTCATGGAAATAAATTAAGTCTAATTGAATGGATTGATGGTGATAAAACAACTGAAAGACTTGAGCCAAATAAATTTGAAGCAATTTTCACTTTTTTAAAGCAACAAAACCTTGTTGATGGTAAATTAAAAGATAATAAAGTAAACATTTTCGAATTGACCTTTTCAAATAAAGTAATTGACTACTTCATATCAGTAATAAATTTATATTTAGAAGAAGTCAAAGAGTCATTTGGTATTACCGCATCGATGAATGAAACAATATTTAATTTAAAAATATAAGTTAGCATACAATAATGGCTATAAGTAATTGCTTGTTCTCACCTACTTCTGAAAATCCTAACGGATTTTCAGTTTGGTGTGTACTTACAAAATTAAGTGCTAACCCACGCAACTACCCATAGCCGAGACTGTTATCAACCATTGGAAAAATGACCGAACAAACAATAAAATATTTAAAGGATTTAGAAAATGGAGAATCTATTCCAATAACAAAAGATACTCCTGATGAAATCACAGAACTAATTAAAAATTTAAAAAATATTGGACTCTTACACAGGACAACTTCCAATGATTTTGCTTGCGATTTCAAAAACCGTAAATACCTCACCAAATTACTTGAATTAAAATCATGGACGGAATTCTTAAACTGGTTAGACGAGCAAAAAAATGATGTAAACATTTCCAATGACTTTTCAGGTTCAACAATTAGTCAAGTAAATCAGACATCTAATATTTCACAAACAAATAATATTACAGCAAATACCAAAGCTGATATAAAAACAAAACCAATTATAAAATTTTGGAAACTTATTTCAGAAAACAAACTGATTTCAAGTATAATATTAATTATCATTTTGTTTATTATTAAACTGATTTTTGGAATTGATTTGAAAAATTAATAAAGGTTGGCAACTCTCCCCACTGGCGCCCGAGTCCCACTCGCGTTCACAAAAACTATCCGTCACTATGCCCAATATGATAGTTTTAAATTTACGTAGTTCTACTTATAGGAAAGTTTAGGGAAAAGTGGTAGATTGGAGGTTGAAAATTTGGATTGATAAGTATTAGATAGCTAAAGTTGATCGTTTTGGCACACTGAGGGTAGATATGAGCACTTTTGATGCTTCTATATACAAGTTGAATTGCATTAAAAAACAACATAAATGAAGGAAAAGGAGTTTCAAGAATTCAAGAAAAACATTCCGAATTATCTAAATAAATTGTCCATATTATTAAAAACTGAATTGACATATAATTATAATGATATTGATACAGTAGAAAATTTTTATGTACAAAACCATAAATCGCCAATCATTTTGGGATTAACAGAAACTGATTTTGATAATATTTTCTATGCATATTTTGGAGAGGCAATTATCTATTATAACGGAGGTTTTTGGATATTATCTAATTCTCGTAAAAACAGGGCATATGGAACTCCTATTATTACGAACTCTAACAATTCAAAATATACTATAAGCCATTATGTATGGAAAGAGTATATCAAAAGGAATTTACAACGTGAACCTATAAGTAAAATAATCAGGCGGTCTCAAATTCCAAGAAATATATAATTATAAAACACGCAATACAACAAAGAACTGAGGCAAAAAACAAGCCTTTTCTCCATTAAATTTTGACAAATGCGGTCCTGGCATCGTTGAAATGGGACAAATCTTCCGCCGCCGGCGTGAGCGTCCCGCTCGTGCTCACAAATACTATCGGCCACTATACCCCATAGCATAGTTTTAAATATACGTAGTTCTACTTATAGGAAAGTTTAGGTAAAGGTGGTAGATTGGAGGTTGGAAATTTGGAGCGGTATAGTTAAATAGCTAAAGCTGATCGTTTTGGCACACTGAAGGAAGATATGATCACTCTTGGTGCTTCTATATACACGTTAGCCACAAGCAAAAACCACAGCGTAATTACCATATTGGGAACTTTTTATGTATATTTGCGACAAACAAGTATAATGTGCGAGTAATAGCTAAACGAACATTACGAGAATTTTGGGAAAAACATGCTGATTGTGAGGAACAATTAAAATCGTGGTAT
>Ga0098067_1000939_pt1 | contig 10285 bp, 8 predicted proteins | sample 26_taG_FD_92578 | JGI IMG/M metagenome (GOLD analysis project Ga0098067, IMG submission 92578) | Marine viral communities from Cariaco Basin, Caribbean Sea - 26_WHOI_OMZ | ecosystem: Environmental > Aquatic > Marine > Oceanic | place: Caribbean Sea: Cariaco Basin | collected 2014-11-09
TAAAAAGAAGTCTGGGATTTTGGGATGTGCTCATGTTTGGCGTGGGCGGAATTGTAGGTGCAGGTATTTATGCGATTATAGGTAAAGCTGCCGGACTTAGTGGCAATATGTTGTGGCTGAGTTTTGTAATAGCAGCCACAGTGGCGCTGCTCACAGGACTTTCATACGCTGAATTTGTAAGTAGATATCCCGATTCTGGTGGAAGTTTTGAATACATGAAACAGGGACTGGGGAAAAAAACGGCTTTTTCGATGTCTATTTTTATAGTGTTTACAGGAATCGTAGCTGCTGCAGCCATAGCCATAAGTTTTGCAGATTACTTAAGCCGACTTGTAGATGTTCCTAATTGGATCCTGATAATTGGCATTATACTCTTAATGGGATTTTTCAACATTATTGGTGCAAAGTACAGTTCCTATTTTAATGCATTTGCCACAATAGTGACATTAATAGGATTGGCAGCAGTGGTCGTGGTGAGTATTCCTGAATTTGGCACTACTCCTCTCCTGGAAACTAACAGCGGCGGGTGGACCAGCCTTTTTGCCGGTGGCGCCCTCATCTTTTTTAGTTATATAGGTTTTGAAGACCTTGTGAAAATGGCCGAAGAGACAAAGAACCCGAAAGAGAATATGCCAAAGGCTGTGATCATGAGCGGCCTTATTGTACTCCTGGTTTACGTGTTGATCGCAATTAGCTCTGTAAGTGTGCTCGACTGGAAGCAGTTATCAAATTCTAACGGACCTTTGGCCGCAGTTATTGAAGCAAAACTGGGAGCATGGGCCGCAACATCTCTGGTGATCATAGCGCTCTTTGCTACCAGTAAAACTATTTTGAGTAATATATTGGGCACGTCAAGGCTGCTTTACGATGTGGCCAGAGACAGTGATAAATCCTGGCTCAAAAAGTTCACCACTATTTCGGGAATTGGGAATGCCCCCAATTATGCAATTATAGCCATCAGTTTAGTGGCTATAGGATTTGGATTGATTGGAAACCTCAAGGTGGTTGCCAGCATTAGTAACATCTTTATTTTTATTGTTTTCGCAATGGTGAATCTTGCCTTACTGAATCTAAGGCATAAAAAACGAAAAGAGAAAGATCAAAAACCTCCCTTCTATATAAAATTCAACGTAAAAAATATTCCTATCCCTACAGTCTTAGCCCTTATTTCTATCCTGGTACTGTTTGGTTTCAACATTTACAACCTATTCCAGGGAAATCTTTAAAAAGGGTTATTGTTTTACCACCACCAGGTTTGCTTTGGAACCTGTAAGAAGGTTCCATTCCTTTCTTATCACTTCCTTCCCCTGATCGTCATAGACGCGGAGTTCGGCGGTGTTTGGACCACTTGTACCCTGATTAAGAGCTTCAAATTCAATATTGTTGAGACCGCTGTCCAGTTTCACCATTATTGGAGTGTAGGTTGCGCCAAGAGACATGTTCCTGTTAATCACTACCCCGTTCACAGAGATCTTTACCTTGTCCCCGTCTACATATTCATGGTCACGGCAGTATAATTCCACAAAAACTCCTGTAGTTTTAAAATCTCCCAAGTATTGATCTCTTCGGAATTCTTCAAGAGCCTCTTTGTCTTTAGTAAAGGCTTTGGGAGTAAAGTCTTTGCCTTTAAAGGTCATGAGTCCATTTTGATCTGTTCTCATGCTGAAGGATTTTTCTTCTTTCTTTCCCAATTTCATGGCTTCACTTTCGGTTGCCAGAATACCTTTTTTTGAGCTAAGGCTGTGATTCCCTGAAGATCTTTTTAAAGATGATGTTTCACTTCCGGTTTTGGGAGCCATAAGTTCTCCCGGAGCTTTTGTGGGAGCTGTAGGATTATCAATTTGAGCCTGACTCACATGAAAGGCCAGACAGAAAACAAGTAATAATAGTTTTTTCATCTCCGGTTATATTCTTCAGCATTCAAATATCAAAAACTTAACCAAAAATAGAAGCATATCAACTTTCTATAATTGTGGCTATTAAAATTTAACGGCATTTTAACCGCCAAAGATGGGGTAAAAATAAGATTATTTGTAATTTAAATTGATTCATCGCTTATTTACCAGTGCGACATGTTCTGACGTGAACGAACAATAGCTTTGTTGTATAAATGTAAAGCTATGACAATATTAGAATTTATGGATAAATTTTCTGATGAACAATCTTGCAAAGAGTATTTCAGGGATATCCGGATGAAGGAGGGCGTGGTTTGTAAAAGATGTAATTGCAGAAAACATTACTGGTTAGCTTCAAAATGGCAGTTCCAATGTTCCAAATGTAATTTTAGAACAACCTTGAAGAGTGGAACGGTCATGGAGAACTCACGCTTGTCATTCCGTACCTGGTTTCTCATAATGCTTTTTATGACCAGCACAAAAAAAGGTCTTTCTGCGTGTGAGTTACAGCGGCAGATAGGCCATAAACGATATATGACCATCTGGTCAATTATGCACAGGTTGAGAAAAGTCATGGGTAACCGTGATGCCCTATATCAACTAACCGATATGGTTGAGTTTGACGAAGGTTATTTTGAGAAGGAAGTGCCACAACAAACAAAATCCAACTTAAAAAGGGGACGGGGAAGTGAACGTCAAATAAACGTAGCGGTAATGGCAGAATCCATACCTGTTGAGGATCTGGAGTCCGGAAAATCATCACACCAGTGCAGACACTTTAAAATGAAGGTGCTGAAAAGTCACAAATCCACAGAAATAGAATCTTTAATTAAGAACTCTCTTGATCCCGAAGCTATTGTTTTTTCAGACAAAAGCACAAGCTATTTAAATATTGAAAAATATGTGGAGAGCCACATTACAGAGAAATCCAATAAGCAAACTACGACAGACATGCTAAAATGGGTCCATATTGCCATTAGTAATGCCAAGAGAAATTTTTTAGGAGTCTATCATAAGATCAACGGCCGATATCTGCAATACTATCTTGATGAATTTGTTTACAAATTAAATAGAAGGTATTTTAAATCAATCTTTGAAAGGCTGGTGGTGGCAAGTGTCTATCCTTACTGGCAAACTAACGAGTAATCAACTTTTAATTAACTAAAAATGAACGTCATTAAAAAATCAGTTAAAACAATTGGTTCTGTAAATCCCAAATCTACAGCACCCAAAAATCACGAAACCCTACTTATGAAAAATTTAAAATTCGCTGTATTACTACCAGCATTAGCCTCCCTAATTTCCTGTAGTAAAGATAATCCTGAAGAACTAGAGAATGTTGGAAGTACTGATCTCACCGAGAGTCAGGAGATCATGACGGAATTTGCTAATCCTAATCCCGGTGCTTCCACAGATGTTTATTATGCAGGACAAAAATTTGCCGTTGAACATTTCGATGGAGATTATATCTATGAAGGTGATATACTTTTGCCCCCGTCTTTAGTAAGCCACCAGGAAGTGAAGGTGGTCTTTGAAGAAGGTGAAGTTGTTCCAGAAACAAAAAGTGTGGGGCGTACCTCGGGCAGATGGACAAACAATACTGTTTACTATGCTATAGAGAGTTCACTCGATAATAAAAACCGTGTTTATGATGCTATAAAGCACTGGGAAGCCAATACTAATATTGACTTTGTCGAGAGAACTACCCAATCTAATTATATTAATTTCGTAACCGGTTCTGGTTGTTCATCTTACGTGGGTATGATAGGGGGTAGACAAAATATTACTTTGTCTACAGCTTGCTCAATCGGAAATACAATTCACGAGATTGGTCATGCCATAGGGCTTTGGCACGAACAGAGTCGCGTAGATAGAAATAACTATATTACAGTACATTACGACAATATTCAAAGTGGAAGAGAATACAATTTCCAGACTTACGCTGAACAAGGTATGGATGGAGATGAGTTCACCAGTGCTCTTGATTTTGGATCTATTATGATGTATGGTCCATATTCTTTTTCAAGTAATGGAAAACCTACTATTACAACCAAAAGTGGTAACACATATAATGTACAAAGATCTGCTTTGTCTTCAGGTGATAAGACAGGTATAAATAATATGTATCCTTATACATCTGGTAAAGAAGAAACTACCAGCGGTACTAAAGAAGAGACTTATGTTAATGGTGAATATTACACTGTTTACGGAGTCTATCTTCTTAGAAAAAATGACTCCTGGTTTTACTATTCCAGAATCTATGGATGGAAAGAAGTATTTTCAAGAGGAGGATACTGGTACTATAAATCATAAACTCCAATAAATAGAATTTAAAACCCGGCTAATCAGCCGGGTTTTTTTATGTTATTAGTTTCCAGGGAAGTTAGAACGGTTTAGACCTATAAAAGTGGCTGTAGATTTTTTCCACATATTTTTTTAATAAGTGTAGAAAAATTCTACTTACAAGGGCTGCCTTTTTTATTCTTCTTCAAAAGAACAGGATTAAGTTTTAAAAATTACAAGAAGTAGGGTTTACCCTTATTCTTTTGATTATCATATATTTATATATTTACATTGTTAGTTGCCACTCCCTCAGGCAACTGTATTTCCTCCACATTCCTCCATAGTTGAATAGTTAATTGAACACTAATCTTCAGTTGATATGGATTGTAATATATACATCAGAATTAAAGATAATTTTCTCTTCTCAATAGATCGGGTACGTCCCTACATTTCTTTTCGTACCGGAGTTCCTCCCTGAAGGCATAACCAGCAGTAATTAAATTTATTTATTAACCAATACCACTATATTATTATGAGAAATTTTAAACTTTCAGTTGCCTGTGTGGCAATTTTCGCAATGATTTTCACCTCCTGTTCAAAAGATGAAGCAGAGGTGTCTTCTACAGATCCAGAAACAGTTCAATTAACATTCAGGTCCTTACTTAATTCTTTTAATCAACAGAATAAGCAATCTGAAATGGAGTGCAGAGAAGTTGAACCTGCTTACGTGATGCTCGGCTGGTCAACTGCTGAAGATGCAGAAGAGAGCGATTACGATTTAGTTGAAGTAGGGCTCGTGAATAACGGAGGCTCATGGGAGACTACCTACTCTGAAGAGTTGGCTGTGCCTGCTGGCACTTATTATTTACAACATTTTGCGGTATATGATGCCGGTGACCAGGTTCTTTGGGTGGCTCCACGGGAAGGCGGAGCTTTTGAACCCGAAGTGAGTGATGCTCTTCCAATGACCATTGAATTGGCAGCAGGTACAAAACCTTACATTGATGTAGATGTTCTCTGCTATTATGCCAGGGAAGAAGCAGCTTATGGTTATCCTTTCTTTGATTTTGACGTTATTGAAGTTGAAAACAGCTACTGTGTATTCATTAACTATTGTGATGATGAAACAGGAAGAGAATATCCTGCTTACTTCAATATTGACGTATATTCAGATGAGGCAATGACTGAAGAGGTGGTACTAAATAATGATACCAACTCGATTACTATGGCAGGTGAATGGCCTTCAGCTTCTGTTCTTTGTTTTGCATTGCCAGACCTTGGTGATGAAACTTATTATGCGAGGGTAACAGTAATGGATCATGAAGATCTTGATTATACTGCAGATGCAGGAGATTACTATGATTTCGAAATTACCCAGGCGAGTATCACCGCATTAGAATCACAAGAACCCGGTTACCATCACATAAGGATAGGATGTAATTCCACTCCTGAAATTAATGCCGATACCAATATTTATATTTATTTCGATTCTTCTGGATCTATGAACACTACTTTATATCCGTTGCAAGAAATGAGAAATACGCTTCTTAGAGCTGCTTTAATTGGATTGTATAATAATGATGATGCACTTTACGACGAAAAAGTACAGGTAATTTCTGATCCTAGTGAAAGAACAATGCATTTCCTCAACTTGAGAGGGGAATCTCCCAGCGGGAATTCAATCGCTTTAATTTTTCAGGATGAGGCTGTTTACAGTTATACAGATTGGGTGACTACATGGGGTGAAAACTCAACACGTACAGCGACTTACGATGCAGATATTACTGCCTTAAGAGGTAGATTGGCAACCTGGCCTTCCAATTCCTATAATGGTATTATATTCCAGGTAGCAACACCAAATTCACCTGATGCAGAGAATTTTGCAAAATTCGTTTCCTATGTTGAAAATGGTGACGGAAATTACGCAGGAGCCTATGGCCTTTCTGATAAATCTGAAATTGGCTATGTTTATGATGTAAACCCCGGAGATTCTCCGGCATACTATGAAGGTCTGATTGTTTCAGCACTTCAAAGCCTTGGGTATAGTCTTTAGAACAAGATGATTTATTAATATTTAATTAAAAGCCGCTTTTATAGCGGCTTTTCTCAGTTTATAGAAAAATAAATTTCTTAATGTAATCTACTTTTGCTGATGGAGCTTGTGTGGCCTAGACGCTGAAGAAGTATCTAAAATGCTATTTTTCAGCTTTTACAGACTGGCTATTTTAGCTTCAGAAAATTTTTGAAGCTCAGGAAAAAATTCTTGAAACTCTTTAGAGAATTTGTCGTAATGCTCCCGTAGGTCATTTACTGCTTTATCCATTTGAACGATATTTTTTGTCCTAATGTTCATTTGGTAAAGGATTCTTGCTATCCCATCAATACTGGCATAACTTAAAAGCCAGTTTTCTGAAACCATGTAAGGAAGGAAGTTTTGAATAGGAGCCGGTAGTAAATCAAATCTCTGCTGCAGGAGCTTATAAAAATTAGACACAAAATTTTCCAGAGGAACCGAAGAATAATCTTCCCAGCGGGATGCGAGAAAGTGATCATAAAATATATCTACGATTACTCCGCTATAATGACTGTAATTCTTGTGTAGTTTTGCAGTACTTCTTTTTACGAGGGGATGAGAATCGGTGTACGAATCAATTTCCCGGTGAAGGAGGATGCCCTTTTGAACTCCAGGCGGGTACCGAAGGTACTTTCTTCCTTTAATAGAATCGGCTATAAAGTTTCCCAGGGTAAGATCTTCATTATCTCCCGAGAGATATATATGGGCAAGAAAATTCATTCGGGCTAAGGTAATTAATCTTGATGTTTAAATTATGTTAAGGTTTGGGAAGGCTTCATAAGGAGAGTATCTTTGTACGGCATTTTATAACTTCCGCAGAAAAAGAGGTGAAGAAAATGACATTTTTGACAACCATTTGAAAATATTTTTATGACTTTAATAAAATCGATATCGGGAATTCGGGGAACTATTGGGGGTAAACCTTCAGAAAATTTAACGCCTATTGATGCGGTGAAGTTTGCTGCTGCTTATGGTAGCTGGCTTAAACAAAGGCATGAAGACAAAAATACTACTGTGGTAGTGGGCCGTGATGCGAGAATTTCGGGCCCTATGATTCAGCAACTTGTAATGAATACACTCACGGGGCTTGGTATTGATGTTATTGATCTTGACCTTTCTACGACTCCTACTGTAGAGATTGCAGTTCCTTTAGAAAAGGCAAATGGAGGAATAATACTTACTGCCAGCCATAATCCCAAACAGTGGAACGCCTTAAAACTGCTTAATGAGAAAGGAGAATTCTTAAGTGGAGACGACGGCGCTGAAATTCTTGAAATGGCTGAAAAAGCTGATTTCTCTTTTGCTGAAGTCAATGAGCTCGGCAAAATAACAAGGGTAGACCATTACATTGATACTCATATTGAAGAGGTGGTAATGCTTCCATTGGTTGATGCTAAGAAAATTGCTGAAGCAGGATTTACTGTTGCCGTTGATGCGGTGAATTCTACAGGAGGAATTGCCATTCCCAAGCTTTTGAAGAGGTTGGGAGTAGAGGTAGTTGAACTTTACTGTGAGCCCACGGGAGATTTTCCGCATAACCCCGAACCTTTAAAAGAACACCTTTCAGAAATATGTGATCTTGTAAAAAAGAGCAAGGCAGACCTGGGAATTGTTGTTGACCCCGATGTTGACAGGCTGGCATTTATTACAGAGGAAGGTGAGATGTTTGGTGAGGAATATACCCTGGTGGCTTGCGCCGATTATGTTTTGAGCAAAACCCCTGGTAATACTGTTAGTAACCTTTCTTCATCCCGTGCCTTGCGCGATGTTACCCAAAAGCATGGAGGGAATTATGAAGCCAGTGCAGTAGGTGAAGTAAATGTGGTGGAGTTAATGAAGCAGAATGATGCTGTTATTGGAGGTGAAGGTAACGGCGGAATTATTTATCCTGAATTGCACTACGGAAGGGACAGCCTTGTAGGTGTTGGTCTCTTTCTAACTTTTTTGGCAGAAAAGAAAATGAAGGTTTCAGAAATACGTAACTCGTATCCTTCGTATTTTATGAGCAAAAATAAAATAGCGCTCACACCTCAACTTGATGTAGACAACATTCTTAAGCTGGTAGCCCAAAAATACTCTGCTGAACAGGTAAGTACAGTAGACGGCGTAAAAATAGATTTTTCTGAACATTGGGTGCATTTGAGAAAATCAAATACAGAGCCCATTATCAGGATTTATACTGAAGCTAAAACTCAGGAAAAAGCCGATGAGGTGGCTGAAGAAATGATTACAGAGATAAAGAAAATTGCTAATCTTTAATGATCACAGCATCATTGGGTTTTGAAGCGTTCCTGTGTTTCCATCTTTTGTGAGTCCAGAGGTAATAACGGGGTTCCCGCTTAATTTGTTTTTCCAGGTGATTGAAATAGGTACGGGTAATAAAGTACTCGGGTTCCAGGGCCGGGGCGTATGAAATGGTTTTAAAAGAGGCAACATAGTGGCCTCTTTTTATTTTTTCCACATGAAGGTAGACTACGGCCATATCAAGGGAGCGCGATAATTTTTCAAGCCCCATAAAGACCGGGGCATTAATCCCCATGAAATTGATCCATGCCCTGGCGCGCCCAAGTTTGGGAGATTGATCGGCAATCATTCCATAAATGCCGCGTATCCCATTCTGTTCATTGTCGGTGATGGTCTTGGTCGCCTTACTCGAAGGAATAAGCACAGTGCTGTAGCGACCCCTAATGTCTTTGATAAGCTGGTCAAAATAGCGATTCTTTATTTTTTTGTACACTCCGAAACTCTTATGCTTAAGGCCGTAAAGTTCAAGAGCCGTCATCCACTCGTAGCTGGCGTAATGGCCGCAGGCGAGAAGTATGCTCTTATCCATAGCCCTTATCTTGTCAATTTCTTCAGGATTGGTAAAGCAAAAACGCTTTTTCAATTCTTCATCTGAAATAGAGAGGCTTTTGATCATTTCTAAAAACATATCTACCATGTGGTGGTAAAATTGTTTTCTGATCTTCTTTATTTCTTTATTAGATTTTTCAGGAAATACCAGCCTCAGGTTTTCATTTACTGTCTTTCTTCTATATCTGGCTATGTAGTATACAATTAGGTATACAAAATCAGAAAAGAGATAGAAAAGGCTGAAAGGTAAAATTGAAATTAGCCATAGAAATGGGTAAACTAACCAGAAAACTAAACGCTGCATGCAAAAGTCATTTAGGCAAATATATGGTATATTTGGAACTAAATTTTTGCATTAATGGGAGATTTCGACTTGATTACCATTGTAGTCATAGCAGCAAATATTATTTTTTCTTTTAAAGGTTTTAATGATCATGCTTTTTTTGAAAAGTACAAGTTCAATTCGGCAGCAGTAAAAAGGGGTGAGAAGATAAGGATACTCACATCAGGGTTTTTGCATGTAGACACTGCGCATCTTTTTCTAAATATGCTTACACTCTATTTCTTTGCCGATGTAGTCATTGGCTCCCTGGGTAGTTTTAGCTTCTTATTGATCTATGTTGCCAGTCTTTTGCTGGGAAATCTTTTGTCCTACTATTTTCATAAAGATGAATATGAGTATAATGCGGTGGGAGCAAGCGGTGCTGTTTCGGGTATAATCTACGCAGCAATTTTATTATATCCCGATATGAGCCTGTACATGTTTTTTATTCCCATACCCATTCCTGCATATGTCTTCGGGATTGGATATATGCTGTATTCAATCTACGGAATGAAAAACAGGATAGGAAATATAGGGCATGATGCCCATTTTGGTGGTGCTGTGGGAGGTTATATCCTCACTCTGGTTCTTGTTCCGCAATTGTTTGCCACAAGTTTGTTTATGGTGATTCTACTGGCTATTCCTATTGTTCTGTTATTTTTCCTACAAAAGACCGGTAAATTCTGACATTGGCACTGAATTTGAAAACCTCTTGTAAAACCATAAAGATTATGAAAAAGTTACTTCTTCTAATTGCCATTTTTGGCTACTCGGTAGGCTTTGCACAAGACAAGCCATTTCCCTCTGTTTCCGTTTTAGGTACCGGAACTGTGAATGTAGTACCCGATAAAGTTCTTA
>Ga0098067_1000941_pt1 | contig 10246 bp, 8 predicted proteins | sample 26_taG_FD_92578 | JGI IMG/M metagenome (GOLD analysis project Ga0098067, IMG submission 92578) | Marine viral communities from Cariaco Basin, Caribbean Sea - 26_WHOI_OMZ | ecosystem: Environmental > Aquatic > Marine > Oceanic | place: Caribbean Sea: Cariaco Basin | collected 2014-11-09
AGCATAGGCACACGCACTTCAAGACTGTTAGCCATAGCGGCACGATCAACTTTCACCAGTATATCGTCAACCATATATTGCTGCGCATCGATACTCATCGTCCACTTTTCAAATGAGTCAACGTTAGACCATTGAGACTTGTCCGTAACAGTAGTAGGGACTTTTTTTGCACCGACGACCAACTGCTCAGCATTTTTCCAATGGCTAATTACTAAGTTATAAAACTCGGCTCGATTATCAACCGGCAAAACCTCAACTAGCTTTAATAGCTTTTCAGGCATCGGTAGTCCTGATAGTAATTTAGAAGCCAGTTTACGAACAGGTGTAGGCAGTGGACTTACTATTTTCCAGATCTTCGGTAATAACTGATAGGTATTATAACCACCAAATAGCTCATCCCCAGCATCACCACTTAACACCACAGTAACATGTTGCTTTGCCATTTTACTCACCAGATACGTGGGTATTTGCGAGCTATCGGCAAACGGTTCACAAAAAATACTTGAGAGCAAGGGAACCACCTCTAGAGCATCTTTAGCCGTCACATAGAATTCTGTATGCTCTGTCCCCAAGTGCTCGGCTACTGCTTTAGCATACTCAGCTTCATTATATCCTGGTTCATCAAAGCCAATAGCAAAGGTCCTAATAGGTTGTTTGCTCTCGGCTTGCATCAGCGCCACAATAGTACTGCTATCCACACCCCCGCTGAGGAAAGCACCCAAAGGCACATCCGCCGCCATCTGTCCGACAAGGCTCTGTTTAATGGTATGCTCAAGTAAATCAATTGCTTCAGCATCAGAACCGATAAAAGGAGCAGATACTCCCTTTTCAACGGTTTCTTTTAGACTCCAATAAGATATAGGAGAAACATCTTTCCTAGTTTGACCTAACTTTATTTTAACAAAATGACCCGGCAACAGTTTTTCTATACCGCTATAAATCGAATAAGGCGCTGGAATATAGTTATAGCGAAGTAATAACGCCAAAGCATTTCTATCTATTTCAGCATTAAATACCGGGTGTACCTTTAATGCTTTAAGCTCTGAACCAAAGAGTAATGTCTCGCCTGTCCAGCCCCAATACAAAGGCTTCTCACCCATACGGTCACGTGCTAGCGTTAGCTCTTTTTGTTGTTGATCCCACAATGCAATAGCGAACATCCCCACTAGCTTTTGAAGCGTTTCTTCCCAACCAAAAACCTGTATTGCTTTCAATAAAGTTTCAGTATCTGAATGCCCTTTCCAGATGATAGTTGGAATAGAATTCTCGATTTCTTGACGAATTTCTAAGTGATTGTATATCTCACCATTAAAAGCGATAACATATCTATCATCGTCAGAGAGCATAGGCTGATGACCAGACTCACTCAAATCCAATATGGCAAGTCGACGATGACCTAACGCAATCTGATCATCAAGATCATACCAGCGTCCTTCTGAATTAGGACCTCGATAGATTACTGAATCCGTCATTCCTTTTAGATAATTTGGAATTTCATCAGATAATAAAAATGTTTGCCCTCGAAAGAATCCAGCTATTCCACACATAAAATATCTCTTTAAGTATTAAAAACATCATATAAACTTACCTAGATAATATCTAAGTCTACAAATTTTGATTACTAAGGCAGGATTTCTAGACATTTTATAAAAAATTAATTGTTTTTTTGAAAATACTGATATAGAAATAGATTCGTTAATATAACTAGAGAGTCCGACCTTATCTCCGTATATAGCTGACTGGTAAGCGTAATTAAATAAAGATTTTGCATAGTAGTTGTTAATTTTTTCATAATCATTACTGTTATCAATAAGTGCTTCTTCAAATATTCGTCTAGTGGCATTGGATAGAAGTATATTTACCTTGCTATTTTTTGTAGAGATACCTGTAGATTGTCTATACACACCTAATTTTTCGTTTATGTGAAAAATTTTTCCTTTTTTAGCCTGTTTTACATGTAGTTCTATATCTGTAGTTTCATTGCTAAAATTATTCCAAAAATCATTCGTAATATTATTTACAAAAGTTTTGGAAGAGTGTGCAAAGAATGGAAGTTTTTCATATAAATCAAACAGTGAATTCACATTTTTCCTATTACTACTAAAGCTTCTTTTATAGCGATTATTATATTCATCAGATAGTTCCATATCGTGTGTACACATTATACAATCAAAGTTACTTTCCAAAGCATTGAACTGCTTCTGCAATTTATCAGGTAAAGTTAAATCATCCCCATCTATATGAGAAATATACTTACCTTTCGCAGCCGCATAGACCATTTTAATATTTTCTACAGTTCCTATATTTTTCTTATGAAAAATAGGTTTTATTAAGTCAGGATACTTATCAACATATTGTTGTACGATTGCCCGTGTGTTATCAGTAGAACAATCCTCACCGACTATGATTTCAAATGCGAAGTTAGTCTTCTGATTAATTACACTTTCTAGACACTCTGCTATATATTTTTCTTGATTATACGTTACTACACATACTGAAACTAAGATATCACTATTCATATAATTCTCTTTAAAAACTTATGCTTTAACATACTTAAAACTCGACTAGAGCTCAAAACTGAAACTAATATACTACACATACTAATTAAAGTTACCTTAATTCCTGTAATGTAACGAGCATCAGACATTTCTACCCATCTCCCAACTAATGCAATAAAAATAGAAACACTAATCAAGCTAGGTACAAAACTCTTGAACCATTGAATATTAATATTAGGTTCAATCTTTTTATGAACATAACTAACCCAAAATAGTAAGAAGGCAACTTGGGTCAAAAACCAAACCCAACCTGCTCCAACTGCGCCATAGCTTGTTGCAGCCCATATAATAGTGGGCACTAACACAACAATAAATAAAATGTTTCCGATAAAATGATATTTTAAATCACCTTTTGCATATTGCAAATAGTAAGGAAAAGCACCTAGAGCTAATAGAGTATTTCCTAAGGAATATAACATTAGCACTGGAGCAGCTTTAACAGCTAAATTAATATCGCCAGTCCAAGCATATAATACAGGTTTTGCTAATCCTGCTAAGACAATACCAGCAGTAACCACTATTACTGAAACGAATTGTGTAGCATTTAAATAGACCTGTCTCATTTGCTCGAATTGCTGCTCTCCTTGTAATCTAGCCAAGCGCGGCATGATTGGAGCACTTATCGGAGTACTCAACTGCAATATACCTCCTGCAACTAATACCGCTAGAGTAAAGTAGCCGTAATCAGACAGGGGTAGAATTCCAGATAAAACCAACTTATCTAATTGAGTTAGCAATACCCAAACCGACGAGGTAAAAGCAATAGTTAATGCAAAGCCAAGCAGTGGTTTCACAGGTTCTAGCGACCAGCCAATTGTATCTTTTGGATCTACTCTAGGTAATAATTTAAAACTTTTTGTCGCTAAACATAAGTACTCCATGACAGCTACAGAAAGTTGATAAGTAAAAAAACTTCTCACTGAAAAACCGAAATAGTACATATAAAGCAATACACCCGGGAACCTCAGTGTTGCGATCATACTGTTAGCAATGCTTAGCCATACAATTTTTTCAAATCCTGATATCACACCGCGATACAACCCTGTCATCCACCTTAACGCAATACATATGGCCATAACTTGAAGACTGAATAATACTTCTGTTATGCTCAAATTTTCAATTTTTAACCAGCGCTCAGCAATAAGATCATTGAGTGTGAATAATAGGCTCCCACCTATGATAGCTATCACTAAGAATATTGAGCTCAAAGCTCTAAATAACCTCCTAAAATTTAATGCTGTTTCTGCTCCTGCATTATACTGCGCAGTTTGGCGACTAATCGTTGGTGTTAGACCAAAATCAAGCAGACTGAACAGGCCTTGAAGCATAGCAAAAAAACCTACTAACCCATAAGCCTCAGCACCCATATATTTGATATATATAGGTAATATTGCAATACTAATGATGATCAAATAAATTTGGCTAGCATAGCTAGCCAAAATATTTAATCTTAAAGAGGGTTGTTTCATAGGTTAAACCAATACTGACATGAAGGCACTATCAGCATTCCGGTGAGTTTCCACATAATTAAGCTTTTCGTATAGACGAATCACTTGCGGTTTCTTTAAACTTACTTCTAAGGTGCATTTAGTAAACTCTTTAGATCTAATAATATCTATTACTTTGTTCATTAACTTCTGCGCTATCCCTAAACCTCTAAAATCATCATCTACAAGTACAAGAGTTACAAAAGCTTCTTTTGACTCTAGATTATTGCAATAATAGGCAACAATGCCAGCAAGGGTGTTATCAACATAGCACTTCTCAAAGCTCGCATATTTATCTATTTTTTTAAGATATAACTTAGAATCAATATTTAAATCAGAAAAAAATTTTGGGTTTCTATACAACTCTCTCAAAATTAAATTTATACAATCTAGATTCTGAAAATCATTCATAAAACACATTTACCTATCTTAGATTATTTACATAATAATAGAAAAATATTAATAAATTTAAATGCATCAAAACTAATGAATATTTACTATAACCTCATCTTCTTTCCACACTAAACTAGCTCAAAATTCTCAAACATATTTATTATTTCTTTTTTGTCATTAAACATAAGAATATCAATTATAGATAAAAACGGTACAAATTCGTTCGAGAATTGCTTGTATATAGATTTACTAGATTGTAAGAAATATAACTCTATATTTTTCTTTTCAAAATCAGATACCGAATATAATTCTGTACCACCGATTGGGTTTATGTAAATAGTTGCTTGTTCTCGACTGCAAATACTAAGTACTCTATCTTGAGCTGAATCATAGATAACTCCAGAATCTTGAGTATATGTTTCGAACTCAGTTTGCAACTCTAAGTACTTTGATACTTCCATGACGCTTTTTATTGCCAAATCAGAAATATGTTTTGGTGAACCCGATAGAACATTCTCAATAAGTGGTTGTACCTTGTTATAATTTTTGGCTTTCTTATAACTAAACATCAATGATCTTAAAAAAGATCTTCTCCACTCTTTGTATTTATCATCACTTATTAAAACATCCTTTATAAGGTTGTTTGAACTAGCATTAGTTAGAGGAATAGTGAACATTTTTGGTTGATTATTAAGTAGCATTCGATTTCGATTAATCCATCCTTTCTTTATAAAAGTAACCTCATCATAAAATATGAACTTATCAACTGTATTGATAAGTTGGAAATAACCAATATAAGGCATAAAATAAGGCTGCATTATTGCCAGTTTCATTTAATTTCACCGTCTCTAATAACATTCAAAATTCTTTTAATATTTTCTTTTTCTAAGGTTGGATACATAGGTAAACACAAAATCCGACTGGCTATGTCTCTCGAATTATTACAAATCTGCTTACTATCTAGATAAGACAAAGTATCTAAGCTTGGATAAAAATATCTTCTAGCCAGTATATTACTTTCTTTAAGTTTAGCTTCGATCCTAAGCAATGTCTGCTCACTTTCGAAAAGTACTGGTGCATAAGCGCAGTTATTTTTCCCATGTTCATTCCATTGCTGCATTTCGTATATATCGGACAGCTCATTGGTATAAACTTGCCAAATATTCTCACGCCGCTGTCTGATCACGTCTATTTCATCGAGTACACACAAGCCCATTGCTGCTTCAAACTCATTCATTTTGGCATTCGTTCCTACTGACTCAATAGAAGACGGACTACTGATACCAAAGTTAATCATCAGTCTGATTTTTTTAGCTAACTCATCGTCATTAGTGATGACTGCACCACCTTCGATAGTATGGAAAAGTTTGGTTGCATGGAAGCTAAGCGTACTAATATCGCCATAATTTAAAACACTTTGGCCCTTATACTTCGAACCAAAGGCATGGGCAGCATCATAGACAACTTTCAGATTATGCTTATCCACGATATTCTGAATTTCTTCAACATTACATGGGTTGCCAAATACGTGGACAGGTACGATAGCACTGGTATTAGATGTTATCTGCGATTCTATCTGTGCTGGATCTATGTTAAAAGTTTTTGGATTGATGTCAGCAAAGATAGGAGTCAAACCCTCCCAGGCTAGCGTGCTAGTTGTCGCAGCAAAACTAAAAGGTGTAGTGATCACGTCACCTTTTAACGCTAACGCTTTATAAGCTAGTTGCAGAGCAAATGAACCGTTAGCTACCAGGATTATATTTTTGACCCCTAAATATTCTGCTAGCCTACGCTCTAACTCTTGCAACAAGCTACCATTGTTAGTCAACCATCCACTATCAAAAATACGATCAACGTAAGATTGATATTTTGCTTTGTTAGGTAGATAAGCTTTGGTAACTGGTATCATAGTACTTACTCTTGAGCTAGAGAAATTAAATATTGACCATACGCATTTTTACGCATTGTTTGGCCAATCTCAGCCACTTGTTGTTTAGTCAGCCAGCCGTTATTAAGAGCAATCTCTTCTAAGCAGGCAACTTTATAACCTTGACGCTTTTCAATGGTTTCAACAAACTGCGCCGCTTCTAATAAGCTCTCATGTGTACCCGTGTCTAGCCAAGCAAAGCCACGACCTAATAACTCTACACTTAACTCACCACGTTGCATATACATCTGATTGACCGTAGTAATTTCTAACTCGCCACGCTCAGATGGTTTAACTTGCTTGGCAATCTCAACGATATCATTATCGTAAAAGTACAGACCGGTGACTGCGTAGTTTGACTTAGGATAAGTAGGCTTTTCTTCTATCGAAATAGCACGCTTACTATCATCGAATTCCACGACACCAAAGCGCTCAGGATCTTTAACTTGATAACCAAAGACAGTCGCACCTTTTTGACGATTAACCGCTTGACGTAATAGAGGAGTAAACCCTTGACCATAAAAAATATTGTCGCCAAGTACTAAGCAGACATTGCTATCACCAATGAACTCTTCACCCAAAATGAAGGCTTGTGCGAGACCATCAGGACTGGGCTGTACAATATAGATAATATCGATACCTAGCTCACTACCGTCACCTAATAGACGCCTGAAGCCATCAATATCATCCGGCGTGCTAATAACTAGCACTTCACGAATACCGGCCAGCATTAGTACCGATAAAGGATAATAAATCATCGGCTTATCATAAATAGGTAGCAGCTGTTTGGAAACGCCCTTAGTAATCGGATATAAGCGCGTACCTGAGCCGCCTGCCAAGATGATACCTTTAGTATTCATTATAAACTCGCTCCTAATCTTTCACGTTGATAACTGCCATCTTGTACTCGGCGACACCAGTCTAAATTATCCAAATACCACTCGACAGTTTTTCTGATCCCGCTATCAAACGTCTCGGTCGGCGTCCAATTTAACTCATTCGCAATTTTGCTAGCATCGATGGCATAGCGCAAATCATGTCCTGGACGGTCTTTTACAAACGTGATTAACGACTCATATTGATTCCCCTCGGCACGAGGCTGTAATTCATCTAAAATTTGACAAATCGTTTTCACTACTTCAATATTTTGCTTTTCGTTATGTCCGCCGATATTATAAGTTTCACCAACTTCCCCTTCAGTGACCACTTTGTATAGAGCACGCGCGTGATCTTCTACAAACAACCAATCACGAATTTGATTGCCTTTACCATAAATAGGTAATGGTTTACTGTCTAAAGCATTGAGTATAACTAAAGGAATAAGCTTTTCAGGAAAATGGTAAGGACCGTAGTTGTTAGAGCAGTTAGTAACTAGAATAGGAAATCCATAGGTACGATGCCAAGCGCGAACCAAATGATCAGAACTTGCTTTAGAAGCGGAGTAAGGTGAGCTTGGCGCATAAGGGGTAGCTTCAGTAAAGAGGTCTGTTGTTCCCGCCAGATCACCATAAACCTCATCGGTTGAGATATGATGAAATCTAAATTCAGACTTTTCTACATCATCCAGTTTTTGCCAATATTGACGCGCGATTTCTAATAAATGATATGTACCGACGATATTAGTATTGATAAATTCGGCAGGTCCATCGATGGAGCGATCTACATGCGACTCTGCAGCTAGATGCATGATAAGATTCGGCTGAAAGTCATCAAATGCTTGTTTAACTGCTACTGCATCACAGATGTCAATGTTCTGAAACTCATATCTTGGACTTTGATCAATCTCTTTGAGTGATTCTAAATTACCCGCATAGGTTAATTTATCAACATTCAAAACTTCATCATCAGTATTATTAATAATGTAACGTATAACAGCAGAACCGATAAAGCCTGCACCACCCGTAATTAATATTTTCACAAGAACCTACTTATTTTTTTAAGCCAAAGACTGTACATACCAAGGCATCGCTTTTTCAATACCCTGAATAATATCAAACTGCGGCGTATAGCCTAACGCCTGCTGTATCTTACTGATATCCGCCTGACTATGACGCACATCCCCTTCTCTAAAGTCACGATAAACGACTTCTTGAGTATAATTAACTCCATTGGTACTTAAGTGCTCTTTTAATGCTGAAAATAGCGTATTAAGCGTCGTACGCCCACCAACAGCAACATTATATACTTCGTTTTTTGCTGCATCAGTAGCAGTCGCTGCCAGGATATTAGCCTGCACGGCATTTTCAATAAAATTAAAGTCGCGACTGGTATCACCATCGCCGTTAATGAATACTTCATCACCTGCGATCATAGCGGCCGTCCACTTTGGAATCACTGCGGCATACGCACCATCAGGCGTTTGGCGTTTACCAAAGATATTGAAATAACGCAGACCGATTGTTTTAAAGCCATAAGTGCGAGCGAAAACGTCTGCATAGAGCTCATTGACATATTTAGTCACCGCATAGGGCGATAAAGGGTTTCCAATATTTTCTTCGATTTTGGGCAAGGCAGGATGGTCGCCATACGTTGAACTACTCGCTGCATAAGTGAAGCTTGACACCTTAGTATCACGAGCAGCAACCATCATATTCAAAAACCCAGAAATATTAGTATCATTGGTATTGATTGGATCAGCGATAGAACGCGGTACAGAGCCTAACGCGGCTTGATGCAAGACATAATCTACGCCTACGCACGCTGCATGACAGTCATCCAAATTACGGATATCGCCTTCTATAAAGGTAAAGTTCTGCCACTGATTATCACTTACCAAGCCCTGAACTTCATCTAAATTATGTTGAAAGCCAGTCGCAAAGTTATCTAAGCCCACTACTTTTTGATCGAGCATTAATAAGGTTTCAAGTAAATTAGAGCCAATGAATCCCGCTACCCCAGTAATCAGCCATGTTCTGGGGGTTTGTACTAACGTATCTTTGATTTTTTCGTAAGCTATCGCTGTCATAAATTTTGTCCACATTGCTTAAAAGGTTTATAGGCGAATATCAGTTGCTTCTTTACTAAAGACATATTTTAAATCGTAAAGAACATGACTGGCTTTACCCAGCGCTCTGATTTGCTCTACACCCATCTCTACGAACTCATTATGCGCGACTGCTAAGATGACACCATCATAGTTATTCATAACTGGATTGCTAACAGGGGTCACATTATATTCACGCTCAGCTTCTGCTTTATCTACCCAAGGGTCATAGACATCGACGTCGATATTGTACTCTTGCAGCTCATGTACGATATCGATGACTTTAGTATTACGCACATCAGGGCAGTTTTCTTTAAAACTCAATCCCAAGATTAAGACTTTAGCCCCCTCAACTTGAATACGTTTTTTGATCATGGTTTTGACCAACTGTGTGACCACGTATTCACCCATGCTATCATTTAGGCGACGTCCCGCTAATATTATCTCAGGATTATAGCCAATCGCTTGAGCTTTATGGGTAAGATAATACGGGTCGACACCGATACAATGACCACCGACGAGGCCCGGGCGAAACGGTAAAAAGTTCCACTTGGTGCCGGCCGCTTCTAAAACTGCTTGGGTATCGATCTCCATTTTATTAAAAATGACGGCTAACTCATTGATTAAGGCAATATTGACATCTCTTTGGGTGTTTTCAATTACCTTTGCCGCTTCTGCTACTTTGATACTTGCTGCTTTATGCGTACCTGCAGTAATAATTAAGTTGTATACCTCGTCTACAAAGTCAGCAACTTGAGGGGTGGAGCCTGCGGTCACTTTTAAAATATTGGTAACGCGATGTTCTTTATCACCAGGATTGATACGTTCAGGGCTATACCCTGCGTAAAAATCTTGATTGAAGGTTAATCCAGAGACTTTCTCTAATACAGGAATACAG
>Ga0098067_1000944_pt1 | contig 10213 bp, 8 predicted proteins | sample 26_taG_FD_92578 | JGI IMG/M metagenome (GOLD analysis project Ga0098067, IMG submission 92578) | Marine viral communities from Cariaco Basin, Caribbean Sea - 26_WHOI_OMZ | ecosystem: Environmental > Aquatic > Marine > Oceanic | place: Caribbean Sea: Cariaco Basin | collected 2014-11-09
CGATTTCAATGTTGAGTCCAGTCAGGTCTCGATTTCGCCAGACAAAAAGCAGGTGTTCATTGCCATCTCGCTGAATGAAGGGCCCCAGTATACGGTCTCCGATATCAATCTGCGGGGCGAGCTCATCGTTGGTGAGGAAGAGCTGCGAAAGCTTATCCCCATTGAAGAGGGCGATGTCTTTTCCCGATCCCGCATGACGGCGATTTCCGAAGCCCTTTCCAGACGCCTTGGTCGTGAAGGCTATGCCTTTGCCAATGTAAACGCCGTTCCTGAGCCCGGCGAGGATGACACTGCCTCGGTGACCTTCTTTGTGGAGCCCGGCAAGCGGGCTTACGTCCGACGCATCAATTTCGACGGCAATGTTTCTACAAGAGACGACGTGTTGCGCCAGGAAATGACCCAGATGGAAGGCGGTGTGGCTTCCACGGACAGAATCGAATTTTCTAAAACCCGCCTTGAGCGACTCGGTTTCTTTGAAACCGTTGATGTAGAAACAGTGCCCGTGCCCGGTACCGACGATCTGGTGGACGTGAACTATTCCGTGGCAGAGCAGGCCACCGGCAGTCTTTCCGCGTCGGTGGGTTTCTCCCAGGCTTCTGGCGTTATCCTCGGGGCCAATGTGTCCGAGAACAACTTCTTTGGCACCGGTAAACGGGTGTCCTTTGGCGTAAATGTCAGCGACTCCATCAAAAGTGCCAACTTTTCCTACCTTGACCCTTACTACACGGTGGACGGCGTAAGCCGGGGCTTCAGCGTATTCGCCCGTGAAACCGACTTTGAAGAGCAGGATATTTCCTCCTACCTGCTTGACGAGTATGGCGGCCGGGTCACTTTCGGGTACCCCACGGACAACATCACCCGACTGAACTTTGGCTTGGGGTACACGCTCTCCAAGGTCAAGGCAGGCTCGTTCACCTCTGAGGAAGTGCGTACCTTTATCGAGGAGGAAGGTAGCGATTTCAACAACTACTTCCTGTTCGCTTCCTGGCGCCGCAGCACCTTGAATCGGGGCGTTCTGCCAACCGACGGCTACAGCGTCTCCCTGTCTTCGGACATTGCCGTACCCGGCAGTGATCTCACGTTCTATAAACTGAATCAGAAAACCGAGTTCTATCAGCCGTTTGACGAGGACCAGACCTGGGTCTTCCGGGCACGTTCTGAAATCGGCTATGGTGATGGTTATGATGGTAGGTCGGTAATGCCGTTCTACGAGCATTTCTATGCCGGTGGTTATGGTTCGGTGCGTGGTTACGAGGCAAACTCACTGGGACCACTGGCCACAAACGCGCCTAACGACTTCTCTGATCCGGACCCGTTTGGCGGCAGCCTGCTGACGGAAGGCAGCCTGGAGCTGATCTTCCCCACACCGTTCGCCGGAGATACCCGCTCAATGAGAACGGCATTCTTCATCGATGCCGGGCAGGTGTTTGACGCTGATCGCAATTTTGATCCGGCCCTGGATGAAGTCCGGCTGTCGGCTGGTGTAGGATTTCAGTGGATCACAGCGGTTGGTCCGCTCGCTTTCAGCCTTGCCAAGCCTCTGAACGACCAGAGTGGTGACGACACCCAGATATTCCAGTTCTCCCTGGGGCAGACATTCTGATCAGAGAGCGAAAGGATACGCGGTAAAAAATAAAACACAGGAGAAACAAAATGTTCCGATTGTCCATGGTAGTATTGCTGGCTGCACTGATGGCCACCACCTCTGTTGCAGCTGAAACCCGAATAGGGGTAGTTGACCTGCGCCAGGCGCTATTTTCGTCCAAAGATGCGAGAGAATTCAGCGCCCAGATGCAACAGGACTTTTCCGGCGAGGAAGCAAAGGTCAGGGAAGCTCAGGAAGCTGCTCGCAAGCTGCAGGAACGCCTGGAGAAAGACGGCGCCATGATGAACGAGTCTGAGCGCAACAAAATCACCGCCGAGTTCCAGGAGAAGGTCAAGGAGTTCAACTTCCTCAAGCAGCGCCTCGATTCCACAGTGGCAAGTCGCAAACAGCAATTTCTGGAGGATGCCCGCCCGGAAGTGGATGCAGCCGTCAAGGAATTGCTGGACGAGCATGACCTCGACATAATTCTGCCCAGTGAGGCCGTGGTATACGTCAAGCCCGACATGAACCTGACGGAAGAGCTACTGGAGAAGCTGGACCGCTGATCCCGGCGGGCCCGCTAACGGCCAGCCCGGAATAACCTTGTGGAGCTGATAATGACTAAGCGTTCATACCGGCTGGGCGACATTGCCTTTGAGCTTGGGGCGGAACTCAGAGGCAACCCCGATACTGACATCGGGGGGCTTGCCACGCTTCAGGCGGCGGCTCCGGGCCAGATCGCATTCCTGGCTAATCCTTCCTATGCACGCTATCTTGCAGATACCAGGGCTTCTGCGGTTATCCTCTCGCCATCTGTCGCTGATCAGTGCTCTACAAATGTCCTGTTACTGGACAACCCCTACCTTGGGTATGCTCGCCTGAGCCACTGGTTTGACCCTGCGCCGGCCCCGTGGGCAGGCGTCCATGAATCTGCGGTGATCGACCCGTCTGCGCGGATATCGCAAAGTGCCAGTATAGGCCCGCAGGCTGTTGTCGAAGCCGAGGCCGTTATTGGGGATAACGTGGTGGTTGGCGCCGGCTGTATTATCGGTGCCCGGTGCACTATTGGCGAACAGTCAGTTTTGCGCCCGAGGGTAACCCTGGCTCATGACATTGTGCTGGGCAAGCGTTGCCATATTTTGAGCGGTGCGGTGATTGGTTCGGATGGCTTCGGCTTTGCCAATGAAAAGGGCGCCTGGCACCGGATCGCCCAACTTGGCCGGGTAGTCCTCGGCGATGATGTTGAGGTCGGAGCGAACACCACCATTGACCGTGGTGCACTGGACGACACAGTGATAGGCAATGGGGTAAAGCTCGACAATCTTATTCAGATTGCCCACAACGTCAGTATCGGTGATCACAGCGCTATGGCGGCAATGGTCGGTATTGCAGGCAGTACCCGTATTGGCAGCCATTGCGTGTTTGGCGGCGCCTCGGGGGTGGCAGGGCATCTGACGATTGCGGATCAGGTACACCTGACCGGCATGACCCTCGTAACCGGCGATATACGGGAGCCCGGCGTGTATTCCTCGGGCACCAGCGCCGACACCAATCGACAATGGCGCAAGAACGCCGTGCGTTTTCGTCAGCTTGATGCCATGGCGCGTCGGCTAAAAGAACTGGAAAAGAAAATAGAAGGCTGAGGCCGTTACTGATGATTATGAACATCAAAGAAATCATGGAATACCTGCCACACCGCTACCCGTTTTTGCTGGTGGACCGGGTGACTGAGGCGGAGAAGGGGCAGTTCATAAAGGGATACAAGAACATCTCCCTGAACGAGCCATTTTTTAACGGCCATTTCCCCAACAATCCGATTATGCCGGGCGTGCTGATTATCGAAGCCATGGCACAGCTTTCGGGCATTCTCGGTTTCCTGACGGTGGGCCGGAAACCGTCGGACGGCGTGGTACAATATCTGGCTGGTTCCAGCAAAGCGCGCTTCAAGCGCCCCGTAGTGCCCGGAGACAGGCTCAGCATGGAGTCCCGGATGATCTCCGGCAAACGTGGAATATACAAATTCGAATGCCGCGCTCTGGTTGATGACGAAGTCGTCTGTGTGGCAGAAATACTGACCGCTGAGAGAGAAGTCTGATGGCGACAAAAGAATGGTCGGGAGTCCATCCTCAGGCGATCGTGGATCCGTCTGCCAAACTGGCCGACAACGTAACTGTCGGCCCCTGGAGCTATATTGGCCCGGACGTGGAAATCGGTGAGGGCACCGAGATCATGTCCCATGTGGTGATCAAGGGCCCCACCAGAATTGGCCGCAATAACCGCATTTTCCAGTTCTCCAGTGTGGGAGAGGAATGTCAGGACAAGAAATATGCCGGCGAGCCCACCTCACTGGTAATTGGCAACGACAATACCATCCGCGAAAACTGCACCATTCACCGGGGCACCGTTCAGGACCGTGGTGAAACCACCATCGGTAATGGCAATTTGCTGATGGCGTATGTGCACGTCGCCCACGACTGCATTATTGGTAACAACACCATTCTCGCCAACTGCGCCACCCTGGCAGGGCATGTTTCCGTAGGTGACTTTGCCATCCTTGGTGGCGGCACCATGGTTCACCAGTTCTGCCACATCGGCACCCACAGTATGAGCGCCGGCGGCAGCATCGTTCTCAAAGACATTCCCGCCTACATAATGGCCAGCGGCCAGTCTGCCCAGCCCTTCGGCATGAACGTGGAAGGGCTGCGGCGCCGTGGATTCAGTAAGGACGTGCTGCTCGTTCTTCGCCGCGCCTACAAGGTTATCTATCGCCAGGGCCTGACAACGGAGCAGGCGGTAGTGGAACTGGAAAAAGCCTATTCCGACATCCCCGAAGTGCAGCCATTGATTGAATCCCTTCGCGGTGCAGACCGCGGCATTATCCGCTGACCAGGGAGCGATTATCCTGGTGACGGACCATCCTGAGCACCTTGTTGTCAGTAGCCGCAAAGTAACCTTTGCCATGGTGGCCGGAGAAGCCTCCGGCGATATCCTCGGCGCGGGCTTGATTCGTTCGCTGCGGGTGAGATATCCCAACGCCCGTTTCGTGGGTATCGGTGGCGAGGAAATGGTGGCGGAGGGCTTTCATTCCCTTGTGCCCATGGAGCGGCTTTCCGTGATGGGGTTGGTGGAAGTCCTCGGCCGGATCCGCGAGCTTTTCAGCATTCGTGCCCGCTTGATGGATTATCTGCTGGCCACCCCGCCGGATGTGGTGATTGGTATCGACTCCCCGGATTTCACACTGGGCATTGAGCGACGGTGTCGTGAGGCCGGTATGCTCACCGCGCATTATGTCAGCCCGTCGGTCTGGGCCTGGCGCCAGAAGCGTATATTCAAGATTGCCAAGTCCGTCAATCTCATGCTGACGCTGTTTCCCTTCGAAGCGCGTTTCTATGAAGAGCACAACATCCCGGTGGCCTTCGTGGGCCACCCCCTGGCCGATCGTATTCCGATGACACCGGATACCGCAGGTGCCCGCCAAGCGCTGGGGCTTCGCGATGACGCGCCCGTGCTGGCCATCCTGCCCGGAAGCCGGGGAGGGGAAGTAGAGCGCCTTGGTACTCTGTTTCTTGAAGCGGCGCGCTGGCTACAGGGCAAGCGCCCGGATCTGCAACTGGTGATTCCTTGCGTCAACCGGGAGCGCGAGCAGCAGGTCAGGAATCTGGTGGATGCACTGGATGTGAAACTTGAGGTAACCATTGTGCGCGGCCGTTCACGGGAAGTGATGGCATCATCGGACGTGGTCTTGTTAGCATCAGGAACCGCCACTCTGGAAGCGATGTTGCTTAAAAAACCCATGGTGGTGGGGTACCGGTTGAGCGGCCTCAGTTTTGCGTTGGTATCGCGACTGGTGAAGGTGCCCCACGTAGCTTTGCCAAATCTGCTCGCGCGCGAATCTCTGGTACCTGAACTTCTGCAGGACGATGCCACGCCAGAGACTCTGGGCGAAGCGGTTCTGGAACGCCTGGAAAACGAAAACGAACGCGCGCGCCTTACGGAGGCGTTCTCCCGGTTGCATGACCAGTTGCGGCAGAATGCCGATGAGCAGGCCGCATCAGCCCTTTCTGCACTGATTGAAGGTAAGCCGTCATGAGCAAAAGCCCGCTACCGCCTTTTGAGTGCCGTTATCAGGGCCGGCTTCTGGCTGGCGTGGATGAAGTAGGTCGCGGGCCCTTGGTAGGTGCGGTAGTAACGGCGGCAGTGATACTGGATCCGGAAAAACCGATACCGGGCCTGGCGGATTCAAAACAGCTTACGGAGAAACGCCGCGAGGCCCTGTACGAGCAGATTGTCGAACAGGCTGTTGCCTGGAGCTTGGGCCGCTGTGAAGCCGACGAAATCGACCGCCTGAACATTTTTCGGGCCACCATGGTAGCCATGGAACGGGCGGTCGCCGGGCTTCATGTCCCGCCTGAATACGTGCTCGTAGACGGCAACCGCTGCCCGGACTGGCATTGGCCCTCGGAGCCGGTCATCAAGGGGGATGGCCGGGTGGAAGCCATCAGCGCGGCCTCGATACTCGCCAAAGTCACCCGCGACCGGGAAATGGCAAGCCTTCACGAAACCTACCCACAATACGGGTTTGACATGCACAAAGGTTATCCCACACCAGTGCACCTGGAAGCGCTCGGCAGACTGGGGGCTACTGTCCAGCACCGGCGCTCATTCCGGCCTGTTCAGGAGGCCATTGAAACGGTGGGCATGATCAGTGTGAGCCCGACCGAAGAACTTCTGTACCCGGCCGATCTCTTCGAAAATATCGATTGACAGGCGGCCGGCAGATCCTTACTATACGCGCACGTTGATCGGGGGTTACCCCGAGAAAACAACCAGTTTATTGCGGGGTGGAGCAGTCTGGTAGCTCGTCGGGCTCATAACCCGAAGGTCGTAGGTTCGAATCCTGCCCCCGCTACCATATAAGATAAAGGCAGATCAGTATTATACTGGTCTGCCTTTTTTCGTTTCTGTGCCCGGAATTTGCTGAGCAGGAGAAGCCCCGATGGATAATCGCTCACCGCGAACACCGAGCTTCGAAGTGACCAGCCTCGAAGAGCTGGCCCCGATGGCGGACTACTCGCTGATGGACAACCTGAACTGTGATCCCGATGCGGATCCGGACGGCGATAACCACGTGCCCAGACAGGTCTTTAGCGGGCATTATGTGCCCGTCAGGCCAACGCCAATCGACGCCCCTGAATACGTCTCTCACAGTAAAGGACTGTTCAGCGAACTGGGCTTTGCTGCCAGCCTGGCTCAGTCTGCCGACTTTATCCGAATGTTCTCTGGCGACCTTGCTCATGTTTCGGAGCCGATGCGCAAGGTCGGTTGGGCGTGTGGCTATGCGCTTTCCATCTATGGCACCGAATACACCCAGCAGTGCCCGTTTCAGACCGGCAATGGCTATGGTGACGGCCGTGCAATATCGGTACTCGAGGGTGTTTTCAATGGCCAACGCTGGGAAATGCAGTTGAAGGGTGGCGGCCGGACTCCATACTGCCGCGGCGCTGACGGCCGGGCTGTGCTCAGATCGAGCGTGCGAGAGTTTCTTGCGCAGGAGCACATGCACGCGCTCGGGGTGCCCACCACACGGTCCCTGAGCCTGTACGTATCGAAAACGGAAAAAGTCTGGCGGCCCTGGTATTCAGAGGGTTCCCGCAGGACAGACCCGGACCAGATGATTGCGGAGCCGGTCGCGATTTCCACCCGTGTGGCTCCGTCTTTTATACGGGTGGGCCAGCTCGAACTTTTCGGTCGCCGCGCCCGGAAACAGGAACATCCCCAAGCGATGAAGGAGCTCGAGCAACTGGTGCTTCATCTGATTGATCGGGAATACGCTGGTGTCATTGATCAGTCACTCGAGACCCCCACAAAAGTGGTGATGCTCGCGCGCGAGTTTCGCGGCCGTCTTGCCTCCCTGATTGCAAACTGGATCCGTGTCGGCTATTGCCAGGGCAACTTTAACAGTGACAACTGCGCCGCTGGCGGCTTCACACTGGATTATGGTCCCTTCGGATTCTGCGAGGTGTTTGATCCCTATTACCAACCGTGGACCGGTGGCGGGCAGCACTTCTCCTTCCTGAACCAGCCCGGGGCTGCCGAACAGAACTTCAGAATGTTCTGTCGGGCCCTGCAGCCTCTCCTGAACACCCATCAGAAGGAGCTGGCGCAACTTCAGGAGGTTGAAAGAGGCTTCCCGGAAGTGATGCAGGCGGAGCTGGAAAAGATGTGGGCAGCGAAGCTGGGGCTGGACACTTTTGATGCCGGGCTCTTCAGGGAGCTTATGGCGCTGATGGTGCAAACGCCTGTGGATTACACCCTCTTTTTCCGCGAACTGTCCTCGATACCTGAGGACATTGAGCCGCTCAAAAAGAGCTTTTACCGGTCATCGAATAAGTCAGGCACGGCTGATTCAGCAGCACTGCTCAAGCGCTGGTCAAAATGGCTCATTGAGTGGAAGTCGCGTATCGGTCTCACCAGCGATGACGCAAGCGGCAAAGGGTCCCGTTCCCGCGAGGAACTCGCTCGAGCGATGAAACTCGTCAATCCCAAATATACGATGCGGGAATGGTTGGTGGTCCCTGCCTATCAGCAGGCAGCCGAGGGTAACTACCTGCCACTCAGAACACTGCAGGAGGTATTGACTCAACCCTACGCCGAGCAGTCAGAAGCGGTCGAGGAACAATACGACAGGCTGAAGCCGTCAGAGTTATTCGATCTCGGAGGGGTTTCCCATTACAGCTGTTCGTCGTAACCAGGCTATTTCGGAGTAGCGGCAAAGATCCAGATCAACCGAACTCACTCAGGATAACTCGCGCCATGATGTATTTAACGTACGAAATGAGTCGTCTTGCTCTGACCCCGGCCCGCCTGCTGGCGAGCACCCAGAGCAACATCCTTCGTCATCGGCTGAACCCCTGGTCGAGGTTGCCCGGCACCCGCAGTATTGCCTCGGCACTAAACGTGTTTGAGGACCTCACCAGGCGTTACCCCAAGCCCGCCTTCAATCTGGAGACAACGGTTTGTGACGGGGAGCCGGTTCTGGTCAACGAGGTCATCGTCAAGCGCGATGCCTTCTGTCAGCTGAAGCACTTCCAGCGCAACATCGACCGCCCCGCCGATCCGAAACTGCTGATCGTCGCTCCGCTGTCCGGCCACTTTGCCTCGCTTCTCAGGGGCACGGTGGAAGCCATGCTGCCGAATCACGACGTTTACATCACCGATTGGCGTGACGCCAGCATGGTGCCGGTTTCCGAAGGAAATTTCGGGCTCGACGACTACATTGACTATGTGATTGATTTCATCGATCACATTGGCCCGGACACCCACGTTCTGGCAGTCTGCCAGCCGGTAGTGCCGGTGCTGGCAGCGACCGCACTGATGGCCCAGGATGGTCACCCCTCGGCGCCACGTTCTCTGGCCCTGATGAGCGGCCCGGTGGACGGTCGCGTTGATCCTACAGAGCCGTGCGAGCTGGCAAAAAAACACGACCTTTCCTGGTTCAGGCGCAACTTGATCCATACTGTGCCGGCCCCTTACCCCGGCACCATGCGCAAGGTTTACCCCGGTTTTCTGCAGCTGACCGGCTTCATCAACATGAACTTCGACCGCCACCTGGATGCCTACCGGGGATTGTTCAGGTCCATTCGCGATGATGACGCGGACGAGGTGGCCCGTCACAGGGAGTTTTACGACGAATATCTGGCGGTGATGGATCTGCCTGACGCCTATTACCTGGACACCATTGAACGTGTCTTCCAGGAATTCCACCTGGCTCGCGGCTGTTTCAGACACCGGGGCAGGCTGGTGAATCCCGGTGCTATTCGCAAAACGGCGCTGATGACCATCGAGGGCGAGAAAGACGACATTTCCAGCCCTGGCCAGACCCGTGCTGCCCACGCACTCTGTACCGGTATTCCTGACGACCGGCGGGTTCATCACTTGCAGCCTGGAGTCGGCCATTACGGCACCTTCAATGGCCGCCGCTGGCGCGAGGAGATCTCCCCAAGACTGCAGACGTTTATTCGCAACGCTTGAGCGCACCACTGCTCAGGTTTCTTGTTGGGCCCGTTTCCCTCTGCTAAGTTGAATTCATTGCTTCGCCAATACCGCAGCGGTGAATCGAGAGAAACGTCCATGCCCACTAAGCCGGTCAACACTGTTCGCGTTAACGATGAAAATCCCCAAACCCTGCGCAAATCGTTGGTCAGCGCCGGAGTGCATGGTACCCACCTGATCACGCGTTCGGTGTTAAGGCGCCTGAAAGGCGGCCGACCCAATCCGGTCAGCCTCAAGAGCATGGCGAAGCCCTTCGTTCGCTTCAGCATGAAATTTGCCACCCAGCCTGATGTCGTCATCACCTCCCAGATGCGCCTGATGCAGAACACAGCCATCCTGAGTGGCGGGGCGGTAACGAGCCTGATCAGTCGTGAGCCCATGCGGGTGGTGGCGCCTGAAAGGGGCGACGGCCGCTTCAGGGATGATGCCTGGTCCGACAACCCCTATTTCAACGTCCTCCAGCAGGCTTACTTGATGTCGGATCGGTGGCTCATGGACACCATTGAGGATGTCCGTGGTCTTGAGGAGCACGATCGCCATAAAGTCCGTTTTTTTACCAGCCAGGTTACTGCCGCG
>Ga0098067_1000946_pt1 | contig 10208 bp, 8 predicted proteins | sample 26_taG_FD_92578 | JGI IMG/M metagenome (GOLD analysis project Ga0098067, IMG submission 92578) | Marine viral communities from Cariaco Basin, Caribbean Sea - 26_WHOI_OMZ | ecosystem: Environmental > Aquatic > Marine > Oceanic | place: Caribbean Sea: Cariaco Basin | collected 2014-11-09
CGATAATGCCTCCGGCGGTATGGGGGCTGACGTGGCTGCCAAGCGGCGCTTCCATGCCGCCATCCGGCCTCTGACGGTAGCTGTAGAAGTCAGAAACCAGGCGGGAAAGCCCGCCCTTGCCCTGGTAACGGTCCTGCTGCTCGGGATGCAGGTTTCCTGTCAGGACATTCAGCGCGTCGATCGCGGCGACACAGTGGCCCTGACCCATAAGCCAGCTTCGGGTTTGGCCAGTGAGATTGTTCAGCGCCAGGTAAGCGGCATAGGCCGGAACCATGTTCAGCGCCCCGCCCGTGTGGCCCTCGGGGTTGGTTTTGAAGTCATTGGGCAGCAAAGGGGTGCCACTGGGGTCTACCCGCTTGGTGTAAGTCATGTGTGCCACCAGCCAAAGGCCGGCGCTGGCCAGGCGGTCCAGGCTGGCCAGCTTGCGGTAGACGGTGTCCTTGTCCGGTTGAAGCCCTTCGGCAACCAGGTCGCTGGCCATTTGCCTGGCCTGGGTACACGTGGTTTCTGTGTGCTGGATTACGCCATAGCCCCGCCGCCAGCGCTCGTATTCGGCTACGGGCTGCTCGACTGATTCCGGATCTCTGGGGGATGACATGACAGGCCTCCTTGGCTTCAATGGATGAAGCGATTATAGAGGCCAGAACCGGCAATACCGTTGATGCAGGTCATTCGGACCTGCATCTTGTTTTACCGTTTGTTCACCTGGTAGGGGAGGCGGCAATCAGGCGGCGGTGGGTTCAAACCGCTGCTGCAGCCAGGACTTGATGTCGTCAGACTCGTAGAGCCATTGCTCGCTGCCGTTCTCCCGGATCAGCAAGCAGGGCACCTTGACGCGTCCGCCGCCGGCGGCAAGGGCTTCACGGTGACTCTCGTCATGCTGGGCATCCCGGGTTTCGATGTTCAGTCCCAGGCGGGCCATCTCCTTGCGGACCTTGATGCAGAAAGGGCAGGCGCTGAACTGGTAGAGGGCCAGGTTCTCGCAGGCGTTATTCACACGGCCTTGTTCTTCAGGGGACCGTTCTATGCTCCTCGGGGTACTGATCTTTTCACTGATCAACATGAACGGCGTCAGGATCAGGCGAAGGGTACGGAAAAAATAACGGATAATAACTCTCATGGACGGGATACGGCTCCGATTAAAGGGGTGGGCCGATAAGGGGCCGCACCAGATACGGGAGGCCGTACAGTATCATTCCGCAGGAGGCGGAGCCAGGCTCGGCGTGCCCTGGGGCGCGGCTATGTTGCTGTGTGAGGGTGTTTCTGCCAATCTCGTGTTCAAAACAGGAACAAGGCCGGGTTAACCGGTGGGTCAACAGGAGAACAACGCGATGACAGAAGACAAGCGCCGACGCTACTCGTCCCCGGTTGTGGATGGTCTGGGCAAATCCGCAAGCCGGGCCATGTTACGGGCTGTGGGTTTCACGGATGAAGATTTTCGCAAACCTCAGATCGGTATTGCCTCAACCTGGAGCAACCTGACACCTTGCAATATGCACATCAACCGGCTTGCGGAAGAGTCTGCCGCAGGGGCCGATGAGGCAGGTGGCAAAAGCCTGACCTTCAACACCATTACCGTGTCCGACGGCATCGCCAACGGCACCGAGGGAATGAAGTACTCGCTGGTATCGCGGGAGGTGATTGCCGACTCCATTGAAACCGTGGCCGGCTGTGAGGGGTTTGATGGCCTGGTTGCCATTGGTGGCTGCGACAAGAACATGCCCGGCTGCATGATGGGACTTGCGCGTCTGAACCGACCCTCGGTGTTTGTCTACGGTGGCACCATCATGCCCGGAAAGAACCATACCGATATCATCTCGGTGTTCGAGGCGGTCGGGGCTCATGCCCGTGGGGATCTGGAACTGATCGACGTGAAGCAGATCGAGGAAACCGCCATCCCCGGGCCCGGGTCCTGTGGAGGTATGTATACCGCCAACACCATGGCCTCGGCGATTGAGGCCATGGGGATGAGTCTGCCGGGCAGTTCGGCCCAGAATGCCATTTCCGATACCAAGGCGGCGGACTGCCGGGCGGCAGGTGCCGCAGTTCTCAACCTGCTCGACCGGGATATCAAGCCCTCGGATATCATGACCCGGGAAGCCTTTGAGAACGCGATTACCGTGGTTATTGCCCTGGGCGGTTCAACCAACGCTGTACTGCACCTGCTGGCGATGGCCAGTACGGTAGGCGTTGAACTCTCGCTGGATGATTTCGTGGAAATTGGCAAGCGGGTGCCCGTGCTGGCAGATCTGCGCCCCAGTGGCCATTATATGATGTCGGAACTGGTGGCCATCGGGGGCATCCAGCCCTTGATGAAAATGCTGCTGGAGAAGGGCATGCTGCACGGCGACTGTATGACCGTAACAGGGCAGACGCTGGCGGAAAACCTGAGGGACGTGGCACCCTACCCGGAAAATCAGGACATCATTCATGCCTTCGACAACCCCATCAAGGCCGACAGCCATCTGAGGATTCTGTATGGCAACCTGGCACCGACTGGCGCCGTGGCCAAGATTACCGGCAAGGAGGGCACCCACTTTACCGGTCAGGCCCGGGTGTTCCACTCCGAGGAAGAAGCCCAGGAACGGATTATGGATGGCACTGTGGTGGCCGGGGATGTGCTGGTCATCCGTTATGAGGGGCCAAAAGGCGGCCCTGGCATGCGGGAGATGCTGACGCCCACCTCTGCGATTATGGGTAAGGGTCTGGGCAGCGATGTGGCGCTTATCACGGATGGCCGTTTCTCAGGTGGCAGCCACGGCTTTGTTGTCGGCCACATAACCCCCGAAGCGGCAGAAGGCGGGCCACTGGCGCTGGTGGAGAATGGTGACACCATCACTATTGATGCCGTTGCCAACCGAATTGAACTGGATGTTTCCGACGAGGAAATGGAGCGTCGCCGAAACGCGTGGTCAGAACCAGCCCCAAGGTTTACCCGTGGGGTGCTGGCGAAATATGCGCGAACGGTAAGCTCGGCTTCGGAAGGGGCGGTGACGGACAAACCCTGACTGCTTCAGGGGCTGGCCGGTTCAGGCCGGCCCCAGAAATAACCCTGTCCAAACAGGCCCGGGAACTGCTGTAACCAGCAAACCACGGCCTCATCCTCCACACCCTCGACGACCACATCCAGATCCAGCGCCTCGCCCAGATCCAGCGCGGCGCGAAAGATACGCTGGCGAGTCGGGTGCGCAAGTATGTCCTTGAGGAAACTGCGATCGATCTTGAGCTCATCCAGATCAAAACTAGCCAGTGTGCCCAGTGAAGAATGGCCGGTACCGAAATCGTCCATTGCTATGCGAAATCCTCTGCGGCTGAGGGCGTGAATAACGATTCCGGAACCTGCAGGGTCGGTCATCATGGCCGTCTCGGTGATTTCCAGAATCAGATCCTCCGTTCTCATGCCGTGACGGAAAACGATTTCGGAAATCTCATCTTCGAAACCGGGGTGAATCAGGTCAACAGCGGAAATATTGACGGCAACGGAGAGTCCGGTGCCATAGCGGGCGACCAGATGACGGTATTCGCTGCAGGCCCTCTCGATGACCCAGAGTGTAACCGGATGAATCACGCCCACCTGTTCGGCCAGCGGTATCCACTGGTCAGGCGCCACCAGCCCGAATTCCGGATGACGCCAGCGAATCAGGGCCTCCACTGAGCAGACTTTTGAGTCGCGGATGCTTACCTTGGGCTGATACTCCAGCCACATGGCGTTGCTGGCCAACCCGTCTTCCACATCCAGCATCAGAACCTGCTGGCGGTATTGCCATTCGGCGATAGCCGGATCGTAGACGGTGAGTAGCTGCCCGGTATTCAATGAGGCAACACCGGCGGAGGAAAGGACGCCGGCTGCATCTGCGCCGTGTTCCGGCGCCTGGGCGACCCCGAGTGAGGGCCCCCAGGAGAAAGAAAACCGGCCTTCGCGGAAATTATCGGCCAGCCAGGCTCTTATCTCGCAAAGCAGATCCTGCACCTGATCGTTTTGGTTTTCGCGGTACAATGCGAACGCGTGGTTTATGGTGTCCACGGAAGCCAGCCCGTAACCATTGATGTTCACCAGTCGCGAGCCGATGCGGCGTTTAAGATAGCTGTTCAGCTGGCGCAGGTAACTCTTGAGTAGCTCCTCGGCAGCACGGTAGCCAAGTGCCTGTTCAATCTCATTGAACCGGCAGAGCCTGACCATGCAGAGCGTATAGGGATGCTGGCTGGTATCGATACTGTCGAGGGTTTCCTCGAGTATTGCCCGGTTGGGCTTGCCTGTGACCCGGTGAGATTTCAGCAGGCGATCATAATCCTGTTCAATCTGTGAACGAACCTGTTGTTCCTGGCGAACCTGCATATCAACGTTCAGTCGTTGGCGCCGTTCCTGCCGACTGACGGCCCTGAGGGTATAGCCGCCCCCCGCCAGTAAAAGGAGGGCAAACACCACGACGCCGCCGACAAAAGCCTTTCGGATCAGTTCCTGGCCTGTTTCAACCGCGTAGGCATTCAGGGCCGTTGGCAGCAGACTGATGAGCAGCACGCCGTAGGCAATGGCAAGTATGATCAGAATCAGTGGTATCCACCAAAGGAACATACCGATCACGCTGGTGTTTCTTCGTAATGGGTTTCTGTCTGATGAGGTTGTGTACGAGTCCATTCTGTTGACGTCCGGCCGGTTTCACGGCTTGCCTGTTACAATTCGGTTACCTTGCGAATCATTTCGTAACAATATGATTTATATGTAATTTTACGGGATTTAAAGAAATTTTGCATTTACTGTTTTAAACGCCTGGATGGTTGTGATGTATTTACCGCCCCGGGCCGCAGTCAGCGGGCGTTTTGGCTGGTATAGTTGTAACCTTGTGAGATAAGGCAAGTGTGTGCGGACAAATACAAGAAGGGTTGAAATGATGATCCGATCGGCCGGTTTACTGGCGCTGACAATGCTGCTGTTGGTGACGTTTTCTCCTGTCAGCGCCGCGAAAAGGGCAGAGTTGCAGCTGGCTTCGGTGAACGCAGCCGTGGCTCACGCGGAGACAGGGGAGCTGGTCTATGGCAAGAATGCCGACCGCCCCGTGCCTATCGCCTCCATTACCAAGCTGATGACAGCACTGGTCGTCATGGAATCCGGAGAGCCGCTGAACGAGTGGCTGGAGTTCAGGGAGCGTCATATCCCGGCCCCCGCCAATGCCTATACCCGTATTCGTAAGAGATCCGAGCTGAAACGCGCCGATGTGCTGCGGATTGCGTTAATGTCGTCGGAAAACTTTGCTGCCTATACCCTTGCCCGCCATCATCCGGGTGGCTATGACGCGTTTATTGAAGCCATGAACCGCCGGGCCCGTGAACTGGGCATGATCAATACCACGTTTGTGGATCCCACCGGGCTGTCGGCAGAAAACCTGTCCACGGCGGCGGATCTGGTACGCCTGGTCAGGGCCGCCAGCAAGTACCCGCAGATTCGTGAGTACTCCACTACCCGCTACTTCAGCGCGCACTTCCGGCAGCCCCGCTACCAACTTGCGTTCGGAAATACCAACGCTCTTGTCCACCGGGAAAGCTGGGGTGTGGGTGTCAGTAAAACCGGTTATCTCTCGGAAGCCGGGCGCTGTCTGGTGATGCTCTCCGAGATGGACGGCAAACCGGTGGTCACAGTGCTACTGGATTCCCTGGGTACCCGGTCACCGATGGGCGATGCCGGGCGGATCAAACGCTGGCTGACCACCGGGGCGGGAGGCAGCGTAGCTGCAGCCGCACGGGCGTATGAGCGGAAAAAGAACGCAGCTTATGCTTCCTCCAAAAGCACCACTGTCAGTGCAAACTGACGCCATATGTATCGGGACTTCTGGTCATGATCGAAATCTTCACCACCGGCGGCACTATCGACAAAGTGTATTTCGATGCCAATAGCGAATTCGAAATCGGAGACAGTCTGGTTGGAGAACTGCTTGCGGAATCCAATATACATGAGGGCTTTTCTGTTTCAGGCCTGATGCGAAAGGACAGTCTGGAGATGACGGATGAAGATCGCGAGGCCGTCAGAGCTGCAGTCAGCCGTTGTCCGGCTGAGCATGTTGTGATCACCCATGGCACCGACACCATGGCAGAAACCGCACGAACACTGCTGTCTGTGCACGGCAAAACCATCGTGCTCACTGGTGCCATGCAGCCGGCCCGCATGCGCCGCAGCGATGCCGTTTTCAACATTGGTTTTGCCTGGGCTGCGGTGAAGCTGCTGCCCCACGGGGTCTATATTGCCATGAACGGGGAAGTGTTCGAAGCCGGCTCCGTTCGCAAGAACCTGAAAGCCCAGCGGTTCGAGCGCGCCTGATCAGGCCAGGCTCTCCACTTCCTTCGCGGTTAGCGGCCGGTATTGTCCTGGCGCCAGTGTCGGGTCAAGCGCAATTTCTCCAATCCGCCAGCGATGCAATGCCTCCACATGATTGCCCACCGCTGCCAGCATTCGCCGGACCTGATGGTAGCGCCCCTCGGAAATGGTCAGGTCTATCAGCCGGTCGTCCAGATTGTGTACCCGGGCGGGGGCGGTCGGGCGGGATTCATTGCGCAGTTCCACGCCCTGTTCCAGCCGGCTGATGGCCGTGGCATCGATGGCTTCGCTGAGCGTCACACGGTATGTCTTTGGGCAACTGACCCGTGGAGATGTTATTCGGTGGGACCACTGGCCATCGGTGGTAAGCAGTAATAGCCCGGTGGTGTCCGCATCCAACCGCCCGGCGATATGGAGTCCCTGCCGCGCGCCGGCGGGCAGCAGGTCCAGGGCGGTGGGTTGCTGACTGTCCCGGGTGGCACTGATAAAACCTTTGGGTTTGTTCAGCATCAGGTAGCGTTCGCCCGGAAGCGTGAGGGGCTGCCCCTCAAGGGTTATTCCGGACTCAGGGGTTACCAGAGTGCCGGGCTTGCAGCAGATCTGATCTCCTACCTGCACCAGACCAGCGCTGATGGCCTTTTTCGCATCACGGCGCGAGAGGGCTGTGGCGTTGGCTACGAAATAATCCAGACGCATGTTCAGGTACAGCCTTCTCCCGGAGGCGGTAAGGTCAGGCTGGCGAGGCATAGCACATGGGCAGAGCCAGTCATCCTTTCCCACAACACGCCCAGCAACTCACCTGCAACCGCCGGGCGCTCCAGGCGGGCGCTGGGCTCGGGTGTCAGTCCGCCACCATTGTCCTTCGCCAGAATGAAGGTAAACGGATGCGCACCGGGAATGCCAAGGCGGATATCCGTTGCAGTCAGTTGACCATTACTGTTTTCGTAGTGCAGAAAACCATCCGTAAACCATTCCAGACGCCGGGCCTCTTCAAGCGAGACCGCTGCTTTTGCCAGTTCGGGATTGCGGGGAAAGTTCTCCACGGTGACCGGGCCTTCTCCGTCCAGAAACCCGGTGACGATTTCAGCACGCCGGTCCTCGGCCATAACGGTGACCCGCCACAGGATGGTGTTAAAGGGCATTGGCTGCACCATTCTCGGGGCATCCCGAAGGCCTTCCTGTGCCAGGGCCGACTCCACACGGTCTGAAATGATCTGTTGGGCGGTGACAGTCCAGCCAAGATACAGCGTCGACACTACCAGGCCCGCCATGACAGCCCTTGTATCGGGCCCCCGGAACAGGAACGCCAGTATTCCTCCCAGCAGTGGCAAAGTGTACAGGGGGTCGATAATGAAAATACTGTGGATGGCAACCGGTGACCCAAAGGGCCAGAACAACTGGGTGCCGTAGGTGGTGAAGGCATCCAGCAGCGGGTGAGTCAGCAATATCAGGGCCGTGACCGCGAACCAGCGTTTGTAGCCCAGCACCGGTCGCCACCGATGCAATCCATAGGCTATGAAAAATGACAGCGGAAACAGAATGAACAGAGAGTGGCTGAAACCCCGGTGTTGGGTGAAATTGGCAATCGCTGTGCCGTAATCGATAACCACATCCAGGTCCGGCAGGGTGCCGAGAGCGGCACCAACCAGCAGTGCTGAACGGCCAAGGGTTTTTCCGGCCACCGCGCCCGCCAGCGAGGCGCCCAGTGCAGCCTGGGTTATCGAGTCCATCGGTAATGAAGCCTTGTCAGTGATGTCCGACAGATATTATGCGCGGAATCGATTTTCGGATCACGGGGTGTGGCCGGATCAGAGTGTTATATCGAGCGCTTCCAGGACGGCCTCACCGGGATAGCCGTCGGCCACAAGGTCATTCTTCGCCTGGTAGCTTCGAATGGCCGAGCGGGTATCCGGGCCCATAATGCCGTCGGGCTCACCGGTGTCGAAGCCCTTTGCATTCAGAGCTTCCTGGATAGCGAGTATGTTGTCCCGGGAGAGGGCCGGCAGATCTTCCGGTGGTGGATTTTGCAACGTTCCTGCGCCGGCGATGCGGTCGGCCAGATGCCCCACGGCAATGGCGTAGAATTCCGACCGGTTCCAGCCCATGATGACGCCAAAGTTGTGGTAAGCCAGAAAGGCCGGCCCGCGGTGGCCGGAAGGGACCACCAGCGAAGCCTTGATGGGTTCATTCGCCAGGGCGTTGCCGAAAGCGTCGGTGACACCCAGCTTGCGCCATTCGTTGAGCTCAAGCTTGCGGCCGTCCGCCAGGCCGTAGTCGAAATTGTCTGGCAGGAGAACTTCCCGCCCCCAGCGGTAATCACTGTTCCAGCCCAGATCTTCCAGGAAGTTGCCGGCTGACATCATGGCATCCGGCAGGCTGTTCCACAGATCCCGTTTGCCATCACCGTCACCGTCGACGGCGTGCCTGAGGAAGACGGTTGGCATGAACTGCACGTGGCCCATGGCGCCGGCCCAGGAGCCCTCCATCTGGTCCGGTGTAATCGAGCCTTCGTCGATGATTTGCAGGGCGGCAATCAGTTGTTCGGTAAAGAATGTGCTGCGGCGCGGGTCGCAGGCCAGTGTGGCCAGGGAACTGGGCACCGGCATTTTGCCAAAGTAAGCGCCAAAATTGGTTTCCAGGCCCCAGAAAGACACCAGATAGGGGGCGGGTACACCGGTTTCACGGGTGACACGGTTGAGCAGTTCCCGGTGTTCCTGTAACAGCTCCCGGCCCTTGCTGACACGCTGGTCGTTTACCCTGCGGTTCAGGTAGTCGGCAAAGGTAGTGGTAAATTCCGGTTGCCGCCGGTCCAGCTCGATTACCCGCTCAAGGTACTCAGCGCTCGCCAGTACGGTGCTCGCGGTATCCGGGGACACTCCGGCCTCAATCGCCTGGCTTTCCAGCCGTTCAATACACCGGGGAAATTCCTCCAGAGCGTCACTGAAAGCTACGCCGGGCAGGCTTCCCAGTGCCAACACGCCCGCGAGTGAAAAGTCGCGAATTGCACGTCTGCCCGCAAAAGTCCCTGTGAATATGGTCGGCACGCTTAACCTCAGTCTGGAGTGGATATTACCGGCTCATGGTAGCCTGTTTTTGCTGCCCTTAAATACCGTTGTTGGGTCCATTCGGTGACAATTCTTTAACCTGACGTTTCCGGCGGCCATGCCTGTGTCGTCTTTTTGTAGCCTGGCTATTCCCGGGTAACGGCTTGTTCTATAGTTTGGGCATATAACGACTAACTTCTGAATAAAAAGGTCCGAATCATGGCAACGCTGAAGGCGCTGGTGGTGGATGATGCCAGTTTTGTTAGGGATCTGGTCAAGCGCACAGTGCGCCAGCGCTTCCCGGTGATCGAAACTACCGACGCCCAGAACGGGCGCAGGGCCCAGTCATTGATGTCCCGTACGGTATTTGACCTGATCCTGTGTGACTGGGAAATGCCGGAGATGTCCGGCCTGGAGCTGTTGCAGTGGATGCGCCAGCAACCCCAGTACGAAAAAGTGCCGTTTATCATGATTACCAGTCGCGGCGACAAGGATCATGTGGTGGAGGCCGTCAAGGGCGGAGTATCCGAATATCTGGGCAAACCCTTCAGTCCGGAAGGGCTGAGCAACAAGATTATCAAGGTGATGGGGAGGCGCCTCAAGGACGCCATGGACCGCAGCGGCAAGAGTATGGGGGGCCCCGCCGATGCCTTCAAGGAGTCTGCCACCCTGTTGACCCAGAAGCGGGAGCCGTCATCCCCGGCGTTGGCCCGGCCGGGGAAGCCAGCCGCTGTCCCCGCTTCTTCAACCCGTCCCGCCATGAGCGTGGCCTCGGTTCGTTTTGCGGACAGCACCCTGCGGTCGGTTATCAAGGACATTACGCTCACCGAAGTGCGGGTGATTGCCAAACGGGACCA
>Ga0098067_1000949_pt1 | contig 10205 bp, 7 predicted proteins | sample 26_taG_FD_92578 | JGI IMG/M metagenome (GOLD analysis project Ga0098067, IMG submission 92578) | Marine viral communities from Cariaco Basin, Caribbean Sea - 26_WHOI_OMZ | ecosystem: Environmental > Aquatic > Marine > Oceanic | place: Caribbean Sea: Cariaco Basin | collected 2014-11-09
CGGCACTGATGGGTTTAATACCGTCGCCGTTACCATAAATATAATCATTAATACCAACATGATATCGATCAGGGGAATGAGGTTCATCTCATTCATATCCTGCATATCATCATCGCCCAAGTGAAACGCCATCTGCCCCTCCTAAACCTACTCTCGTAAAAAACCCTATTATGACTCTACTTACTAACTCTAATCTATTACGAGCTCGTCGAGGCCGATAAAGGTCTTTTGTTAGTTGACACAGACTCTTGCTGTTTTTCATAAACAGGTTTTGACTGTTGCACACTAGCGGATAAGGTAGCGTTTTGATGATTATTAGCAGGCGAATAGTTTAGCGTCTGACCGAGCAAGCCATGCGCAGTATCATGAGCAACATAGAGCGTCTTGCGATTAAGGCGCATAGCAATGTTATAGAAAATAACGGCAGGGATAGCGACGGCCAGACCCAAACCGGTCATAATAAGCGCCTCACCAACGGGGCCGGCCACTTGTCCTAGACCGGCTTGACCCGTCTCACCGATATTATGCAAGGCATGGAAGATACCCCAAACGGTACCAAATAAACCAATGAATGGCGCGATAGCCGCAGTGGTACCTAGGATAGGCAAGCCCTTCTCGCCTTGATAGCGATAGCGGCCAATATGCTGCATCAAGGACTGCTCAGTCTGCGTTTTGCGTTCCTCAAAGCTGCCCACTGACGGATCTTGATTGGCGCGTTGCGTAGTAATCACTTGGGTCAAATCGGCTGAGACATTTTTGGCCAGCTTATGGCTATGAATAATGCGGATTATGCCAGTGATCCATGAGGCAATCGACAGTGCTAATAAGGCAAAAAATAGCGTTTTGGTTACGATGTCGGTATATTGCCAGTAAGCTGCAAAGTCCATGAGGTATCCTAGAGGTCATTCAAATAGATTGGAATAGATTAAAACTATAGAAAATTTCGATGTGCAGATGATAATATAAATGATAACTATTATCAATAAATAGTTTTGTTAATTGGCTATTTGCTACATAAACACTCGCCCACCTTCCGTATCATAAGCTTGAATATCGGTCTCATAAACTAAGCTTAATTGCTCATTTGTCATTACCTCATGAGGGGCACCTTGCGCCACAATCTGCCCTCGGTTCATCAAAATTACCTCATCGCTATAGCGATAGCTGTGGGTCAAATCGTGTAATACCACTACGATACTCTTCTGCTGCTCACGCACTAGCTGCTGCAAATACCCCAATAAAAACCGCTGATGGCGAATGTCTAAATGGTTGGTCGGCTCATCAAACATCAAGATTTCAGTGTCTTGCATGAGCGCTCGTACGATAGCAAGGCGCTGCTTCTCCCCTCCCGATAAGGTCTGCACGCGACTGCCTGTTAATGGGGTTAATTCAAAATCGTCGAGTAAGGCCGCTGCTTTTTTTACATGGGTGGGCGAAGGCTGTTTATACCAAGAAAGCATCGGTGACACGCCTAGCAAAGCGTATTCCAAAACGGTTAAAGGCAGCTCAAAACGCTCATGTTGCCCCACCCAAGCAATTTTACCTTGGCGAATTAATTGCTCTGAAGGCGTCTTTAGAGAGGGGCTAGTAGCAGTGGACATAGTGGCGGTTATCGTGCCGCTAACGGTCAAGCCCACGCCAATGTTTTGATTTAACATGGCATGCAGTAGCGTACTCTTCCCCGCCCCATTTGGGCCGATAAAAGTGACGAGCCGTTGCTTAGGAATGGTGAGATGCGAGACCTCAACCAAAGTCTTATGGGCGGTCGCAATACATACTTGGTCTAAGGTAAATAAAGTAGGGTCCTGCTTAACAGGATTAGGGAAGGTAGCCAAATCTTGGTTCGGTCGGTCGGTTAGTAGAGTCATAGGGGTCGTTAACACAACGCTGAAAGGTGAAAAGAGAGATAGCAAGCGGTAAAAGTAGGCTCAGCAAATTGGATTAGTTAATATATAGCCTTGATCAACCTAAGATTGACTCAGCTTACATCTTGCCGCGAATAAACAACCAAATGAAGAAAGGCCCACCGATTAAGGCCAGTACGATACCTACAGGCACATCTACGGGATAGGCTATATGACGGGCCATACCATCAATCACCAATAGGAAAATAGCGCCAAGCCAGCCTGACCAAATCATCAGCCGCATACGACCACCACCAAAGATAATGGCCAGTAGGTTGGGAATCATCATCCCGATAAAGCCAATAACCCCCGCCAAAGAGACGGCTGCTCCTGTTAATAATGCTGAAGCCACGACCACCAAAGTCCGCACTAAGCCCACGCGGATACCTAGCGACATAGCCGTGGTCTCACCGAGCATCAGCCCATCGAGTTGCCGGCCTAAAGGCAGCAAAATAATGAGACCGGCTAGCATAGAAATCACCGCATAACGCAGCGGTACAAAACCGGCCTCTGCCATACTGCCTGATAGCCAGTTGGTCGCACTGCGCAGCACCATATCGTTCGACATAAACAGAATCAAACTGACGATAGCCGCACAAAAAGCGCTAATGACGAAGCCTAATATCAGCAAACCCATCTGCCCACCGCCTAAAAAGCGATGCACCGCCAAGATAAATAAACACACGATGACGCTACCAGAGAAGGCGGCTAAAGGCACGCCAATACCAGAGATACCAAAGGCTAATACCAAGACCACCCCTAGTGCGGCCCCTCCTGACGTACCAATTAGACTAGGATCTGCTAGCGGGTTTTCAAATAAAGCTTGCAGCGCGGCGCCACTTACTGACAGTCCCATTCCCACCAGCAAGGCGGTGGCAATACGAGGGTAACGCAACTGCCAGATGGTCTCGTCTAAACCCATCGGACTGCTCCACTCGCCAAAACCAACCCCTAAGGCCAACCAAATTAAAACAAGAGAGGCCACAATAGCTACTAGGTATTTGCCCAGCCGTCCGTAATAGCGAGACGCTTTTGCCGTATCGGTAACTGGCGAGGATTTAGTCGATAAGGTTGGGGATAAAGACATAGCGGTTATTGCACCAGACTATTTAATTTTTTCAGTACTTGCGGCGAGTCGAGACCAAAGCGTAAAAACTCGTCTGCCGGCCAGAAATATACCTGGCCTTTTTTGCCGGCAGGGCTCACGGCCACCTCAGGACGCTGACGAAATTTCGCTAAGCTACCAATCACCGGTTTATTATGATCGGCAATGATGATGACGTCAGGCTTTGCGGCTAGCCAGCCTTCTCGCGACAGTGGTTTTAGCCCAGTGACGTTGGCCGCATTGATACCCCCTGCGCGGCGAATCAGCTCATCACCCACCGTCCCTTTACCGGCGACAATACGACCGTCGTAGCTCAGTAAATAGCGCTTACCGGTATTTTTCATCGGCGCCATACCCTGCTGCCAACGGCTGGCCAACTGATTGGCTTTGCTCGTCTGGCCGACATAGCTGCCCACCGTCTTAATACTCTTGGTAAAAGTCGCGGCATCTTCGGTAGGGGCAACATTGACCGCTTTGACCTTCAAGCTATTTAAGCGCTGATAAATGCTCGCCGGCTGTACCATATGGCTGCCCAATACTAAATCCGGTTTGACGGACAGCACAGACTCGGCGGTAATGTTACGGTGCATGCCTACTTCTGGGACGTTGTTTAGGGCAGGATTGCTATTAAAAGCATCTTTGCCCACGACTTTATTGGCTGCGCCCACAGCGACGATAATATCAGCGACATCCGGACTCATGGCCACAATACGGTCATAAGCTTGCGCAGATAAGCTGGTCGCACCGAGTAAAACAGCCAGTGCCCCTGCTTGATATAAAGGTTTAGTAGCGAGTAAGGTCATTATAGTTAAGCTCCTTGCAGCCCAATGACGTTAAGAGAATCAGGCCAGATGAGGTTACGCAGCAGTATTCGTTACTGCCAACTGCGCCATTAATTCATCCGTCAGCAGCTGCCATTCTGGCAACTCTGGCTGGCCCTCTAAACGCTCGCCAAATATAGTGATGATACTCGTGCCAAATTGATCAAAACCTTCAATACTGGTCACCATACCGTCTTTGGTCGGACGCTTAACGCACCAAACTTGCGCCAATGCGCTGTCCTTTAGATGCAAGGTAAAGTCCGTGTTGTCTTTATCTAAAATATTGAGCCACTCGCCCATCCGCACTAATTTAAAGACTTGTCCGGTCTGAATCTGCACCATGCCGGTATTGCCTACGAATATCATGATGGGACAACCACTCTCTTTCGCTTTCTCTAAAATGTGCTCCACCGCACTGACTTGCAACTTGCAGGCCATGCCTTCTGGCGCTTGGCGGAAACTACTGGCACGATCGATATCTAGTTTTGCTAATAGAGAATGAAACTGATGGACGTCAGTGATGTTTTTCCAAGTGGTTTGTAGCGTGGTTAAGTCCGCAGTATCTAAGGCTTTATATTCCCAAACCGTTTTTTCTTCTAAGGGGACCAGCTCGATACTGTCACTCGCAGCTTCGCTATTTAGATAGGCCTGTTTATGCTGCTCTATTACAGCTTGCCATGCCGCTAGGCGCTCGTCCGTCACTTCGCGCAGGTAAACTTTATTAATCGCATTGCCCATACCATCATAAAACTGAATGCTGTAGCTGGGTTTTTCTGGATTGCTAGTATCGTTCACCGCCAGCGCATGCTGCCAACGTCCCATAAAGATACGCAGATCTAACCCGCCCACGTTGACGGCGATACCCATCTTGTCACTCAGTCTTAAATTTTTATATTCACCAAGCTTTTCATGCACCGCAAACTCATTTCTAACGATACTCTCTAAGCGACCAAACTCAGTCATCTGCTCTAGCAGCGCTTTACACTGCGTGCCAATATAATCGCTAAACGGTGACGCCAACATTAGCTCAAGCTCACTGACTCCTAGCGCCTGCGCCCCTTCTGTTGGAAACAACATACGGTCTTGGGCTTTTTTACTTTGGTATTGCTGCCAAAGAGTGCTGTTTTTAGTCGTTAAAGCAATCGCGGTCATAAATTCTTCCTTAAATGGGGATGGTCGTTAAATTGGCTAATGGGATTTGGCTAGTGGGCCTGCCTCATCAAAAATTGATTTATTGATGCTCGGCTTCATAGTTTTTGGGTAATCAGTTTTTGGTTAATCTATTTTGGGCTTCATAGTTTTTGGCTAATCAGCAACTCGCTTTACCGTTAAGCACTAACAGATGTTGGAGAGACTGCCTCGCAGTAGTCCTTATTAGCGCATACGAAAAATGCGTCACCTGGCGCCACGCTCTATTATGACGAACCCGTTATAATTTGTAAATGATAATTGTTATAATTAATATATTGATAATCATTATCACCTGTAATAATATAGCCACTTACTTTGTGCAGCAAAGTAGCAACTCATTATCCTAAGTGTAACTTCTTATTCCTATTAGCTTTCTAAAGTGTTAGCCAACGCTTCAGTGGGCTATCGTTACCCAAAGATTTATAGTTGGCTACTCCTTTTGCTCTGTATTTAGGTCCCATTTTATAATGCGTAAATATCCGTTAAGTCATCTCGTCCAAGCTGTACAAGAGGCGCAATCAGTACGCCTTGAACGCGTCATTTTTGTCCGTTCACCTATTACCATGGTCAGCATTTGTATGGCTACGATGGGCCTCAGCCTTAGCAGTGCCTATGCTCATGAGCCAATCAATGAGCCGACTTTTGCTTACACTACAATACTAGCTAATGACGCGGCTGCTAATAGTGCGAGTAATAATAATGCGACTAGTAATACAGTTGCGCCACAAACTACCAATCCGAATACCCGTGCTGCTCATACCACCTTTGATCCTATTGTGGTCACCGCGACCCGCTCTAATCGCGTCTTGAGCGATGCGCCTGTTCCGGTACAAGTCCTTAGTCAGGAAGACCTTAAAGAAAATCATGCCCACACTTTAAAGCAGGCGCTAGCCCTACTCCCTAACGTCTACTTACGCGAGATTCATGGTAAGACCGGCTATGAAGTCTTAATGCAAGGCTTCTCGGGCGACCAGGTGCTCGTCCTTATCGACGGTTTGCCCATCACCGCCAGTACCGGCTCTACGGTTAATTTAAATCAATACTTGAATGTCGACGTCGAGCAGATTGAAGTGATACAGGGGGCGGCTTCGGCACAATATGGCAGCTCAGCGATGGGCGGGGTTATCAACGTCATTACCAAACCTATTGCCGATAGTAAAGCCCACCTCACCGCTGAAATTGGCAGCAATGGCCGGCAAAATCCGTCTGATAAGATGCTAGACGCCAATCGCCGCTTTGTTGAAGGCAGTTTTGAGGGCGCTTTAGACCGTGATGGCCACGTGCGCGCCCGCCTTTCAGGCAGCTATTTGGATGATGCCGGCCTAAGCCTAGATCACACAGCTTGGCCACGCTTAAAAGACGCCAGTGAGCAAGCGCAAGTGAGTGCTAGAGTCACTTATAACGCCAATGTTAATAGCGCTAATCAGAACGGTACTAGCGCCAATAAACCCAATCAGTTATTGAGTGACACCCAGTTCTGGGCTGAGGCGAGTCATTACACTGAAAATGACACGCAACGCTTTAATTACTACGTGGCACCGCGCTACTTACCACAACAAAAAGACGAGCAAATTACCAAACAGCGCTTTAGTGCAGGCGCTCGCACTACCATTGCTCCTAGCAAGAATCCCGACCATCTCTATCAACTGAGCGCTTCTGCCCTGTATGAAGACTACCAAAGCGAGTCGGATACTTTTTCTCAAGATTTGGTGACCAGCAGTCGCGATGCCGATATTACCACTGCGCTAGTGGGCGCCCAGCTCGATTTGCCAATATGGTTGTCCTCCAACCCGGAGACGCTGCAAAGCCATCAGGTTCAAGTGGGTGGTCAGTGGCAGCAAGACACGCTGAGTCAGACTAAAAGTGGGGTCAGCGAACTCATTAGCAGCGAGGTCAGTCGCGATGTCGCTGAAGTTTATCTACAAGACGATTGGCTCATTGGCGACAACTGGGAAGTGTTGAGCGGCGTGCGTTATCAAGACGACACCGACTTTGGGGGCCACGCAGCGCCTAAAGTTTCAATCAAATATAACCATAACGATGCTCAGGGTCGCCCTCATATCCTACGCGGCAGTATTGGCAATGGCTACCGCGTGCCCAACCTAAAAGAGCGCTATTACGTCTTTGACCATAGCAACTTGGGCTATAAAGTCATGGGCAACCCAGATCTACAACCAGAGACTTCTACCAGTTATCAGCTGGGCTATAGCGGCCAAATCTCAGAGCAGTTAAGCCTCACTGTCAACGGCTTTTATAACGATATCGAAGACTTGATTCAAACCGATGAAGACAATGCGAGTTATGAGGGCAATATTGCTATCTATAAGTATGAAAACGTCGATAACGCACAGACTTACGGGGGCGATATCGCTCTAGACTGGCGCGCCACAGATACTGCGACCCTCAAAGCAGGCTATACCTATACCAAAACTCATAATGACAGTACCGGCGGCGAGTTGACGCGGCGACCACAACACCAAGCTCAACTGGCCTTAGACTATCAATTGAGTCCAAAGATTCAGCTTATCGAACAACTGAATTACGAAGGTAAACAGCTAATTAGCACGACAGATAACGCCTACTCACCCTCTTGGTGGACTCTCGATAGCAAAGTGAATTACCAACTCAATAACCAACTTGGCATTTATGCTGGGGTGAATAATATCTTTGATGTGCAGCGCGAGCCTAGCGAAGGGACAGATTTTAGACCTTTAGACAATCGTGAGTGGCTTATAGGCGCCAATTATCAGTGGTAATGGCGGCTTCTAGCTAAGCTAGAAAGTTAAACCTTTATCAGCAGACCGATGGTTTTATTCCCTGTCGCTACTTTGCTAAGTGTCGATGGTAAACAGAATAACAATGCAATGTTCTTTAATAAGTATAAGTACAATTTCTTTTAATACCCGCAGTGTCCTTGAATACATGCAGAGCGGCCTATTTGACCTTACTGCTTTAGTTTTACCTAGCTTAGTTTTATGTAGTTTAGTTTTACCCAAAATTACGTTTATTCCTATTTGGCTTTTATAAGGAGCTCATTATGACTTTATCCTCTGCTATAACCCCTACTTTTACGCCACAGCGCTTAGCTATAGCCTTCTCTGTTAGCGTTCTGTCTTTGGCCCTAGCTGGCTGTGGTAGTGACAGCGATGGTGGCAGTAGCTCAAACGGTGGTGGTGTCACCCCGCCGCCTGCGACTATGACTTTTAGTCAATCGGCTACTTGGGCGATAGACAGCACGCAGCCTGGCGCCAACTGTTATGATTTTGATGTGCAAAAAGAGGTAAGCTGTGAGGGCACCACTTGGGATATTAAGTTTGATAACCAGTCCCGCTCAGTGCAGCTTTGGTCTAATAGTGGCACCAGTGGACAGGGTAAGGGCGGCGTCTTTGGCCTGCTCGATTGGTCGAACTTGAGCCAATATACCAATGCCACCACCGACCCTGAGACCAAACGCGATATCAGCTCGCACTACTTAGCAGACAGCAGCGCCGGTGTCTTTAGTGAAAAGCCTTGGTACGAGTATAATTTACAAGAAAAACATCAGCTTTACCCTAATAACCGGGTCTATCTTGTCACCACTGATAACAGCGATGTCAGCACCGAAAGCCAAGTGAATAAACCGGTCTATGCCTTACAAGTTATTAATTATTATAATGACTCAGGGACAGCAGGCTATCAAACTCTACGCTGGATCGATACCGCCCTACCTACGCAAGTCAAAACACAAACCTTTGATGCCTCATCGTATGAGCAGTGGGTCTATATCAATCTAGCTACGGGCAAGACCACCACGAAAGACGGCGATTGGCAGGTGGGTATCAACCGTATGAACATGGTGTTAAATGGCGGCGACTCAGGCAGCGCGAAAGTCGGTGGTTATGTCGCTAAGACTCCAGCGGGCTACTACAATGAGAAAGGCGAGCCGATCACCAGTCAATTCATCAAAGACAACGCCGCAGCTACGCTAGCGGACTTAACCGATGTCAGCAGTTATGCTATCTCAAAAGATGGCGTGCCTTGGGTTAAAGATATATACGGCTCAGACCTCAACCCTGGCTACACGGGCAACTACCCTACGCTAGACTACGGTTGGTACACTTATGACGGCATGACGCACAAGCTCTCTGCAAAACCTGAGGCTAGCGCTAAAGGGGCCTTAATCCGCTCAGCAGAAGGCAACAGCTATGCACGGATACACTTAGATGAAATCGTCTATGCCAACCCTAATGTGCCTGCCGCGACTCAATGGGTTTATAAACTAGACATCCAGCCTGCTCCTGCAAAATAGGCTTAAGCTACTAAATAGTACGCTTGTTTTAAGATGAGACCTTAATAAGAAAAAGCCCTTAGCAAATTTTGTTAAGGGCTTTTTTTAAGGCTGATTTTAAGACAAAAGCGTTATTTAATAGTCTTCGTCAAGGTCTTTAGCGACTGTAAAGTTTGCTGATAGTCGCTATCATCGATGGCGGCTGAACTTAAGCGGCCGTAACGCAAGCGGCGATAGTCATGTTTGACGGTCTCTAAAGCTGCTTTACTCTGCTCATTCTCCACCTGTGGTTGCACGCGCTCAAGCCAGTCGAGCAGACCTTCTTTCTCACTATAACCCAAGGCTGCATCGCGGCGACTTAGACGCTTAGACAACTGCACGAGCGGTAAATCCACCGGATGCCAACGGCGGCGACGACGCCACCAAAACAGCAGCCCAATAATGCTCAATAGACTCACACCGAGTGCAGCCATCCAGACGATTTGCTGCACAATGGAGGTGATTTTTAGCCATTTAAATAAGCCTTTGGCCTGCTTATCTTGGTCATAACCGACGACGTCTTTTTGCCAATAATAGCTGGCTTGGTCGGACAAGCGGCGTAGCGACTGCAACATACGAAACTGCTGATAACTCATCTGCGCCGAAGCCCCCGAACCAAATAATGCTGCACCTTGATTCTGTGTTAGGGCATCCATGCCCTGCTCGACCCGTTCTGGAGCGACAAAAGCTGTAGGATCTACTCGCACCCAACCTTGTCCTGCTAGCCAGACCTCACTCCAAGCATGCGCATCTAATTGCCGCACCTCCCAAACCTCGCCATTGCGTGCCAGCTCCCCACCTTGATAACCAGCGACTACTCGCGCAGGAATACCTGCAGCGCGCATCAAAAAGGTGAAGCTGGAGGAATAATGCTCACA
>Ga0098067_1000950_pt1 | contig 10203 bp, 8 predicted proteins | sample 26_taG_FD_92578 | JGI IMG/M metagenome (GOLD analysis project Ga0098067, IMG submission 92578) | Marine viral communities from Cariaco Basin, Caribbean Sea - 26_WHOI_OMZ | ecosystem: Environmental > Aquatic > Marine > Oceanic | place: Caribbean Sea: Cariaco Basin | collected 2014-11-09
ACTGAGCTTAAAGATCAAGACGTAGAGCTGATTAATATAGACATGCTCAGCCAATCGCCCCCAACAGAGCGTTACGAGCTGATTTGCTTCTGGTTGCCCTCGCTCAGGGATGCCGAATTTAAAACTTATCTTGCAACATTGATGCACAGCCGCGACCTCTATGCCGAGTATACGCTTATCGTGTTAGCCGATTCGATAGACTTAGTCGCTTATGGCTTTGTGCATCTGGACGGCTCACCGCTCGATGCGGTTAGCACTACTACGGATCAACCTAAGACAGACAACGCTGCTACTCAAGGGCAGCTACACCAGCTCAGGGCTTGGCAGTTTAATCTATTTGACTATAAGCCACGACCGCATTGGCTCAACGCGCATTATTGGGCCAACCCAGAAAACTGGGGGAAATACCGGTGGTAAAGCTGACTTACTTTTGATTAATTTGTGGCTAATATTTCAGTCAGAGAGTGCTTAAATCGTCTGAGTAAACAAAGATATAAAGACTGCTCAGGTCTGCTAAAACGATGATTGTTGGTGAAAAAGCTTGTAAAGCAAAGCCAACTTTGTCATCATTTACAGTAATGCTACTTACATAACGTAACATTAGATTTACTATGCTTATCATTGCAGTACGGCGACAATTAATAATGATATTACGTCGTAATTGCTACCCATTTTATTGGACCCATATTGCAACAACAACGCGCTTCCTCACCGGAAGTTTAGGAGCTTTATATGTTATCTGCCTTGTCATCTATCCGCCAAACCTCTAAGCAAGCTACTAAAGTAGCCGCCCTTGCTGTGCTAGCTAGCTCTGTAGTATTCGCTACTGGTTGTGCTAATAAGCGCACAGGTACTTCAGAAGTCGTCGTCGCCCCGCTAGGTATCCCAGGTGGCCAAGGCCTATACACGGGTGGTGCTATCGTTAGCAACTCAGGCGCTATCATAGATGCTGCACAAAACATCCAAGCGACTGTCTATTTTGACTTCGATCGCAGCGATATCAGCAGCGAAGCCGCCGCTGTTCTTAACCAACATGCTGCCCTATTAGCCAGCAACCCTTCTGCTAGTGTGCTAGTAGCGGGTCACACTGATGAGCGTGGCAGCCGTGAATATAACATGGCTCTAGGCGAGCGTCGTGCCCAAGCTGTGCGTACTTACCTAGCGTCTCAAGGCGTGACTGGTGGTAACGTACAAGTAATCAGCTATGGCGAAGAGCGTCCTATCGCTACGGGTAACAACGAGCAGTCTTATCAGCAAAACCGTCGCGCTGAATTGTCTTACTAAGTTAGCCCTTTAGTTTAAACCAGTAAGGTTAAACTAGCGCATAAACCCCAGTTAAGGTATTAGTATCTAACTGGGGTTTTTTTATGCTGAGTAAAAGTCGTCAATTGTTATACATACCTGCTCCACCCTATTCTCAATAATATTTTTAATTCCTACATTTAATAAGATAGTAATAGTCATTATGCCAACTGCTGCGTTCGTCCAACCTACCTTAATTAACCCTAGCTTCGTGCAATTAAACGCAGAGTGCTGGTGTGGTATTGCGCAGGTCTTAGTGGCAGAGTCACTAGCCACTAATAAGACGCCGTTAGCCGCTCAAAGACTGGCAGTCAGAGCATTATGCCAACAGCTCTTAATGCAGATAAACCGGGTTGATGAGATTGATGAGGGTCAGTTTCCCTATCGCTTAAAACAACATGGTGACTATCTATGTTTCACCCATTCGCATGATTATGTTGCAGTAGTCTTAAACGCTAGTAGGCCTTGTGGTATTGATCTCGAATTAAGCGAAGTGCGTTGGCAGACGGTGCAACGTTTTTATCATCGAGACGAGTTGGCACTATTAGAGGATATTGCGCCCGATTTAAGACAAGTACTTTGCCGGTATTTATGGCAAATTAAAGAGTGTATCGTCAAAGTCGAGCAAGGCTTACTGATTCCAACGCTTGGCCGATCGTTAGCGCTGTACATTCCTGAGCTACTTACTATCCTGACACCTTATAGCTCCCAAACGGCCTACTCGCTTTCTATAACAGGGATATCCATAAGTGAGGAAGACTATAGCTGTATTAAGCTCTCACTGCCAATTCATGTAGATAATAGCGATTACTATATTTATCTCTCGCCATACTCACGACTTGTCAGTGTCTCTTAAACCTGTTATTAATAAGCCACTTGCTAGAACATACTCTGCTAACAGCCGACTCTTGCAAAGCTTTATAGACAGCAATTAGAGACAAGAAGTAGAGACGAAAAAAAACGCCCCAAAAGGGACGTTTTTTATGACTACTAGCAGTGCTTAATATATTAGCAATGCTTAGAAGCGGTAAGTAGCACCAACTTTAACGATTGGCAACCATTCTGCGTAGTTTTTAGATTCAAGTTCTTGCTCAGCTCTTTTAGCAACATCTTTAGCTACGTCTGTGTTTTTCTCAGCAACGATAGTAGCATCAGACTTACCTAGATATGCACCACCTAGCTCGCCGAATACACCCCAATGGTTATTGATGTTTGGACGGAAACCAATAGTAGCGTAAGGTGCTAGTTTGTTGCGATGATCGATAGTACCTTTTAATGAACCAACGGTAGATGCATCATACTCAATGCCATCAATTTTATATACGGCATTAGTATCGCCAGTAGGGTTGGCTGTTACTTCGATGTTGTTATCAGGAACGATGATACCGGCGCCCACAGTGAACCAGTTTGCTGCTGGACGTAACTGTACACCCATGTACGGGTTGCTGAAATCTGTTTCAACATCATAGTTTACATCGTTTGCATCAAAGTCACCGCCAAATAGGTCAGCTACATCACCACCAGCCCAACCGGCTTGTAGTTCAGTGTTTTCGTTTAGGCCCCAAGCGATGTTTGCGCCATAACCTAAAGTACCTACTTCAGCGCTTACAGCTGCTGGATGAGTTACAGTGTCAAACAAAGTGCGAGTAGTACCAACAACAGCACCAGTAGTGTTGCGGATAAGACCAGCGTCAGCGTCATATTGATAGCCAGTCGCTACAGGTTGAGCAACAACCACAGGCTCAGCAACCATTACGTCGTCAGCATCAACAAGTACTACAGGTTCAGCAGCCATAGCAGCAGTAGAGGCGGCAACAGCAACAGCGATAGCAGATAATTTAATAAGTTTCATATACTTCTCCAAAAAATAAACAGGCCCTAAAATGATTAACAAGCTCTCAGCTTCAGAACGTTAATTAGACATAATCAATCATTTTGTTGGGCAGATTAAAACAATTTTTGACACAAATGTCACCCCCTTAACCCATAGAGTTTATTTGCCATTGTGTAACCATTACGTATATCTTGTAATAAAACAGCGACAGTTCGCAAACTTGTAACTTCGTGTTACATTATGGTTTACGTTACTAACATAACTGCGTCAGATTATCGGCTTATTTTACGCGTTACCTGTTTGAGATTTAGAATGGTGTTAGAAAGAAAACAAGCTTATCAACAGCTGTATGAATGAAGAATAATCTATTGTTGCTGACAATCTCTCTTGTCCTTCTCATTATTGTATAATGGTGTCATTGGTGTTAATCCGTTATATTATTTCGCAATTTATCAAGTATTGAGTCCTAATCATGCCAAAAGTCTCTTCGATCACTCGAGTTCTGCAAATTATTGAAGCGGTCTCCTATGCTCCTAAGCCGTTGACTCCGCTTGAGTTGGCCCAGCAATTGGAAATCCCTAAACCGACCATTCACAGACTGATTCAACAGTTGGTGGATGAAGGCTTTGTAGCTGTGGATATCACAGGCGGTATTATCGCTGGTAAACGGGTGCGTAACCTCAGTGTCGAGCTCTGGCAACAGCGGCAGTTTTCTACTGAGCGTCAAGTCATTTTGCAAAAGCTCGTCCATGACATTAAAGAGACTTGTGGTATTGGTGTGCCGCATGATATGGATATGGTCTACAGTAATCGCGCTCAGACTGAGTTACCGCTACAGATATACCTACCCATCGGCGCCAAGTCTCCCATGTGGTGTACGGCCACAGGGAAGCTTTATCTGAGCCAATTGTCCCCACGCAGTCGTAGCAAAATGCTCAATAACTTACCCTTAGTTAAATTTACCAAAAACACTATTATCGATATTGATAAGCTAAACATCGAGCTTGATAAGATTGCAGAAACTGGCATTGGTATTGATAACGAAGAATTTATTTCTGAAATGGTAGCCGTCTCTGTCCCTATTACCGATAAAAAGGGACGCTACTTGGCCTCGCTATACGTGCACGCGCCTACAGTACGAGTCTCCCTTGATGATCTATTAGCTTATGTGCCACGTCTACAAGAAGCCGCTGCAGACATTCAAGCCTTGGTATATGACTTGCAAAGTGAGTAACGCCGACTTACCGGTTTAAGACAATCTAGGTCAGCCTTGTGTCTTTACCTTTATGACTGGCAATAAAAAAGCACTCGATTGAGTGCTTTTTTTGCTTTAGATAGGATAGAAACACAGCATTTGCCGGCCCTGCTAATAGGCTTAAACTTAACGCTTATACGGTAGTGGGTTTAACAGCGCATTGAAGCTATGATTTAACATCAGCTAGCAAATCAGGAGCGTAATGGCCAATGATGCTGGAGAAATCTTGTTCTGCATAATTTTCTACATGGCCATCGTACAACTCAGTAGCTTGGCTGCCCATCGGCACCTCTACTCCTGTATCTGCCGCAGTTTGTAGCGCTAGGTGCAAGTCTTTATGCATGTGCGCGCTCATAAAGCCCCCAGCGTAGCCTTTACTAGCCGGCACGCTATCTATGACATTAGGATAAGGGTTATAGACCTCGAGCGTCCAGTTGCGCCCTGAGCTTTGTAGCATGATGTCAGACAGTACGGCTGGGTCTAAGCCATTTTTGACCCCTAGGTTGAGCGCTTCTGCCGTACCACTCATCAAGATACCAAGCAGCATGTTATTGCAGATTTTGGCAACCTGTCCTGCGCCATGATCGCCGGCATGAAAAATATTTTTGCCCATAACCGCTAAAATAGGCTTCGCACGCTCAAATACCTCAGCATCACCCCCCACGATAAAGGTTAAAGTACCCGCCGCGGCTCCTGCCGTACCACCAGAGACTGGTGCATCTAAAAACGCCACGCCATGTTCATCAGCGGCTTGCGCTACCACTCTAGCATCAGCGGCAGCAATAGTACTGCTATCAATCACTAAAGTACCTTTAGGTAGGGCGGCTAATAGCCCCTTATCATCGCCACCATCGCCTAAATACACACTTTTCACATGCTTGCCAGCCGGTAGCATAGTGATGACGACTTCAGCCTGCTCAGCAGCCTGTAATGGCGATGTGGCCGTTTTAGCGCCAGCCTCACTAAGGGCGGCTAAAGCAGCGTCTGATAAATCAAATACGGTCACGTCAAAGCCATGTTTAAGTAAGTTTTTGGCCATGGGAGCGCCCATGTTACCGAGTCCGATAAAGGCTATTTTAGACGGTGTTGTGCTAGCGTTGTTGGTCATCTCATCACTCCTTGATGAAGGGGGTTAAGGCCTTCGCAAACCACGAATGCCTATAAATTAACAATTAAAAATACCGATAAATAAAAATACTGGTCAATAAAAATAGATCTGGCGCTAAAAAATGTCGTAGTGAGGCTAGGCTTAGTGGATAACCCTAAGCCTAGAACTTACTGCTAAAAAGTATTAAAAGAGGGCCTAACTTGTCACTTAAAGAGTTAGCGTACGGCTTGGACAGCGAAAGCTTGCTCGGTTAGCCAGTCTGCAAAAGGATGCTCACCCACCGCATAAGGGGAGTCAAAATGGCTATTGATATAGTCTTGACCCTCTGGGGTGAGGCACTCTACTAAGGTCTTTGACCACTGGGGATTTTTGTCTTTATCAATTAACAATGCCCGCACCCCTTCCCTAAAGTCTGGATTGTTAGCACAGTTAGCAGCAATATTGGTCTCAAGATAGAGGATTTGCTCTAGCGATAAGTCGCCTACTCGCTGATAGATTTCATAGGTTAAGGCCGCGGTAGCCGGACAGCCATTACGGTACGTGGTTACCGCTCTTTGCGTCCAAGTTTCAGCCGCAAAGTTGGCATCAATAGCTGCGAGCTTTTCGTCATCTTGTAAGATAGCGTCGATATCGGTTAGACCGCCACTGGTCATCAGCGCTTGGATAGGCTGCCAGTATTCGAGCAGCTTGCTGGGTTTTAGCGATAATTGCGCTTTTTGCGACTGGGCTAACGTAGCTAATGCACGACTGGTCGTCGCTTCTAGCTGACGCTGGCTCGCTATAGCCTCTCCCTGCTCTGAACGCCAATCTGCAGTCGTCAAAGCTGAGATGACGGCCTCATAACCATCGCTAGCCACCGCAGATTCCGCTAAATTCACTAATAAGGCATCCGCACCATTACATTGCGCGCCTGTTAACCCGAGGAACAAACCAATCTTGGCCGGCATCCGTTGGAGGAACCAACTGCCTGTCGCATCTGGGAACAAGCCAATGGTAATCTCCGGCATAGCAAAGCGCGTGGTGTCGGTGATGACACGATGACTACAGCCCGCCATCAGACCCATACCGCCGCCCATGACGATACCACTGCCCCATAAAATCAGCGGCTTGGTATAAAAATGCATCTGGCGGTATAAATCGTACTCATTACCGAAAAATGCGGTGGCATAAGGGTTGGGGGTACTTGGGTCATGATCCGCCATACTGTCATACAGTTTACGGATATCCCCACCCGCACAAAACGCCTTTTCGCCGGCACCGCGCAGCAGGATAGCGACCACATGGTCATCATTTTGCCACTGGCTCAACTGCTCACTCATACGTTGGCACATATCAATGCTCAGTGCATTTAAGGAAGCTGGCGAGTTCAAGATCATCTCACCAATGACATGCCCACAGTCGGTAGGATAAGTTTGAAATAATACCGACGGCGCGTCCTCTGCCATATTCGTCTTAGCTTGTGCATCATCTGTCATGGTTTTACTCATTATTCGCTTACCCTATTGGCTATATGAATGGACTGTCTTATTTGTTTTGCCAAGTAGGCTTACGCTTTTCTAAGAAAGCTTGCACGCCCTCTTGCTGATCTGCCGTATCAAATAACTTAACGAAAGCTTCACGCTCACAAATCAGATTCTGCATAGGGGGATTCTGTCTAGCCGCTTGGATTAAGCCTTTAGAATAGCTGACCGCCACAGGCGACTGCTTCGCGACTTTCTGTGCAAGTGCTTGCCCGGCTGCTAGACCAGCGCCTTTTTCAGTGACTTCTTCAACCAGACCAATCCGTAAAGCAGTCTCGGCATCGACACGCTCACCACATAAAATCATGCGTTTTGCCCAACCTTCACCGACCATCCACGGAAGGTTTTGTGTGCCACCTGCACAAGGCAATAAACCCACGCTAGCTTCGGGTAGCGCCATGACGGCATGGGCTTCGGCGATACGAATATCACAAGCTAAAGCGCACTCTAATCCGCCGCCCATCGCATAGCCATTAATCACAGCGATACTAACACCGCGGTATTTCGATAAAGCTTCAAACGCTTCGCCAAACGCAATCGCCATAGTGATCGCATTGCCCTTTTCGCCATCAGCAAAAGTATTTAAATCGGCACCGGCGGAAAAGAATTTCTCGCCTTCACCATGAATCACTAGCGAATACACAGAGGTATTATTATTCAAATCCGCTACTAGCTTTTTCAGCGCATTTAAGCTGTCTAGCGTCCAAGTATGGGCCGGCGGGTTATTTAAAGTTAGCGTCGCTACCGAGCCATCGATAGTTAAATTCATATTGGTATAGTCAGTCATGACAAATCCTTTTGTGCAAAATTTTCTATTTTATTTATAAGCTACTTTGGTATGAAATGCAGTCTTAATAATAGAGCTTAGGCTATTAATACCTAAACTCTATTAAATCGTTTATCTACCTAGCGTAACGATAATAAAGCATCATCTTGCGCCATCGCCTTAGAGACAATGACCCGCATAATTTCGTTGGTCCCTTCTAAGATTTGATGGACACGCAAATCACGGACATGACGCTCAAGTGGGTATTCATTTAGGTAACCGTAGCCCCCATGCAACTGTAGCGCTTGGTTCGCCACTTCAAAGCTTAAATCCGTGGAGATACGTTTGGCCATAGCACAGTACGCAGTCGCTTGAGCATCACCTTTATCGACTTTATTCGCGGCTAAATATAACATTTGGCGAGCAGCAATCGTCTGGGTCAACATATCTGCAAGCTTAAACTGTACGGATTGTAGCTCACCGATAGGCTGGCCAAATTGACGGCGTTCTTGCACGTAATTGCTGGCAGTCTCTAACGCCGCTTGCGCAGTACCCACTGCACAGATACCTATATTAATACGACCCCCATTGAGGCCTTTCATGGCAAAGCGGAAGCCATGCCCTTCTTCACCCAATAGGTTGGCTGCAGGCACTTTGACGTCTTTAAAATGGATGCTACGCGTTGGTTGCGCTTTCCAGCCCATTTTAATCTCGTCTTTACCAAAGCTAATACCTTCACTGTGCGCATCTACGACGATAGCTGAGACCCCTTTAGGGCCTGGGCCACCAGTACGCGCCATCACTACTAATACATCGGTCGCGCCTGCGCCTGAGATAAAGGCTTTTTCGCCATTCAATAGATAATAGCTGTCCTCACCTTCACCGTGTTTGACCGCTTTCGTGGTCAGTGATGCGGCATCAGAGCCGGCGTTAGGCTCAGTCAAGCAATAGCTCGATAACCATTCACCCGTCATCATTTTGGGCAGAAAGCGCTCACAAACGTCTGCGCTACCAAACTCGCCAATCATCCACGACACCATATTGTGGATACTAATATATGCAGCTACTGAGGTATCACCCCAAGCCAACTCTTCAAACACAATGGCTGAGTCCAATCGCGGTAAGCCCAGGCCACCGAAATCAGGATTGGTATAAAGGCCTAAAAAGCCCAACTCGCCCGTGCGTTTGATGACATCGACCGGAAAGTGCCCTTGGCGATCCCACTCAGCAGCATGCGGCTTAAGCTCATTCAGTGCGAACTGGCGTGCGGCTTGCTGATAAGCGAGCTGGTCCTCATTTAAGCTAAAATCCATTTTATTACCCTTAAATTAGTGTGCGACTGCCCCACTGCTGATTATCTGTACGTGCGATTTATGCTGACTCAGATAACCAGCTTCTCGGTGGCAAGTCCTATAATAATTACATAGAGATAGTCGTGTTGACCTTACCTTTGCTCGCTTCATCATCAAACCAACGTGCTGTAATCGTTTTGGTTTGCGTATAGAACTGGACGGCTTGTTTGCCATACGGTCCTAAATCGCCCAATTTACTCGCACGTGAGCCTGAGAAAGAGAACATAGGTAGCGGCACAGGGATAGGCAAGTTAATACCCACCTGACCCACATCGATATCCTGTTGGAATTTATGCGCAGCGGCGCCGGATTGGGTAAAGATTGCCGTACCATTGCCGTTGGGATTGGCATTGATAATCTCGATAGCCTCATCCAACGATTCCGCGCGCATGACACATAATACAGGACCAAATATCTCTTGAGAATAAATTTGCATATCCGTGGTGACATGATCAAAGATAGTCGGGCCCACAAAGTTGCCTTTTTCATAGCCTTCGACCACGATACCACGGCCATCTAGCAGCAGAGTTGCGCCTTCTTCCACACCGGTTGCGATTAAACGTTCAACACGAGCTTTTGCTGCAGGACTGATAACCGGGCCTAAGTCTTTATCATGCTTACCCGCTGAGATCACTAAGCTTTCCGCTTTGGCTTTAATATCTTCAATCCAGTTACCGGCCTCGCCTACTAGCACCACTACGGACAGCGCCATACAACGCTGACCTGCCGCGCCAAAGGCTGCACCGGCTAATTGGTTTAGGGTCTGTTCTTTATTGGCATCCGGTAGAATGACCGCATGGTTCTTTGCGCCCATCATACACTGCACACGTTTGCCCGCTTGACCGGCACGCTCATAGACGTGTTTGCCCACGTTGGTTGAACCAACGAAAGAGACGGCTTTAATATCAGGGTGATCACAGATAGCGTCAACCGTGGCTTTACCACCATGCACGACGTTCAATACACCTTCAGGAATACCGGCTTCGACGGCCAGTTCTACCAAACGCATAGTGACCATAGGGTCTTGCTCAGAAGGTTTTAAGATAAAGGTGTTGCCCGTAGCGAT
>Ga0098067_1000955_pt1 | contig 10190 bp, 9 predicted proteins | sample 26_taG_FD_92578 | JGI IMG/M metagenome (GOLD analysis project Ga0098067, IMG submission 92578) | Marine viral communities from Cariaco Basin, Caribbean Sea - 26_WHOI_OMZ | ecosystem: Environmental > Aquatic > Marine > Oceanic | place: Caribbean Sea: Cariaco Basin | collected 2014-11-09
AACGTCACTACTTGATAAACGGATAAACTTATGGCGTTAATCGTACAGAAATACGGCGGCACTTCGATGGGCAGTATCGACCGCATCAAAAATGTCGCCAAACGAGTCAAGCGTTGGCATGATAATGGCCACCAAATCGTCGTGGTCGTCTCTGCTATGAGCGGTGAGACCAACCGACTGATTGACCTAGCCCGTCAGATTAGTCCGAGTCCAGATCCCCGCGAATATGACCAAATGGTCTCGACCGGTGAGCAAGTGTCTATCTCTTTGTTGGCCATGGCTATTCAAGAGCAAGGTATTGGTGCCCGGTCATTTACCGGTGGTCAAGTCGCTATTCAGACGGACAGCGAGCACAATAAAGCCCGCATTCAGCATATCGACGACCATAAAATCCGTGAGCAGCTAGACGCTGGTAATGTGGTCGTGGTCGCAGGCTTCCAAGGCCGTGATGAAGCGGGCAATGTGACTACTTTAGGCCGCGGTGGCTCTGATACTACTGGGGTCGCTATCGCCGCCGCTTTAGGGGCCGATGAGTGCCAGATTTATACAGACGTTGATGGCGTCTATACTACGGATCCTCGGGTCACCTCAAAAGCCAAAAAGCTGAGCAAAATCACCTTTGAAGAGATGCTAGAGATGGCGAGCTTAGGCTCAAAAGTCTTGCAGATCCGGTCGGTAGAGTTCGCTGGCAAATACCAAGTCCCCCTGCGCGTCTTGTCTAGCTTTGATGAGTCGATGGATGGCAGTTATGACGACGATTTCAAACAGAACGTCGGCACCCTTATTACTATAGATGAAGGAGACAACATGGAACAGGCTATCATTTCAGGGATTGCATTCAATCGCGACGAAGCCAAAATTGTCGTGCGCGGCGTGCCTGACCACCCTGGCGTTGCCTCTGCAATTTTGACCCCAATCGGTAAGGCCAATATCGAAGTTGATATGATCGTACAGAACTTATCAACCAATGGCACGACTGACTTTAGCTTTACGGTCAACCGTCCTGATTTCGATAAGGCTATTGCGGTTTTAAATAACGAAGTCAAAGACGAAATCAATGCCAAAGAAATTATCGGTAATGATAATGTTGTGAAGTTATCTTTGGTAGGTGTTGGCATGCGTTCACACGCCGGTGTGGCCAGCTTGATGTTCCAAACATTAGCCGAAAACAACATTAATATCCAAATGATTTCTACTAGTGAAATCAAAGTCTCTGTGCTGATCCAAGAGCAATACTTGGAAAAAGCTGTGAAATCACTGCACACTGCTTTTGGTCTCGATCGTCAAGATGGTGATACCACTATCGCTGGTCTTTAATCTTTAGCTGGTAGGCAGTAATCTCGGTTTAAATAGTTCGATTAGCGTTAGGCTCCTGCAGCCTAGCGCTTTTTTTATTGTTAGTATTCTTACAAACAGCAGTCCCCTTTTATCCCCCACAGTCTATTTGCCGTCTTTTGTCTGATAATTTATAAATATTCTGCTATCCTGTTGTAACCCATATGATTTGTCGTATAAGTGTCAGTCTATTCTTAAGGAGGCTTTGTTAAACCTATTATTAAATTAAGTTTAACTAAGCGCGCATTTACTAATTAGTCGCAAGGGATTTGACCGGTTACATAGTTTTGTTAAAAGCCGTGACAGCATAGACCTTGGCACTTATAATAGACAGTCATTTGGGCGAATGAACCTTCATTTCCTTGAGCTGCGTGGCTATTTTTCTGCGTTTTGCGAGAGGATTTTTTTAATTGAGATGTAATCTAATGATTTATGAGTTATTAGTGCGACATAAGGAGTGTGACGCATGTTAATTTTGACACGCAGGGTTGGCGAAACATTAATGATTGGCGATGAAGTCAGCGTAACTGTTCTGGGCGTTAAAGGTAATCAAGTAAGGTTGGGGGTTAATGCTCCCAAAGAGATTGCAGTACACCGCGAAGAGATTTATCAGCGCATTCAGCATGAGCGTTCCGTACAATCGCACATGCAGCATTTGGAGCAGGGTAACTTCCCGGCCTCTTTTGATGATGAAGACTACTTTAACCGTTAATAGTTTAGCTGCTAAAGCTGAGTTAATGGGCGGTATATCGGGATTTCCAAATAGTACATTTTTTTAATTTTAAGGTGTTAGCTTATGAGTATCCGTCAATCTGATGTGTCTGCACTTCTGAACGGTTTAAGCAGAAAAGCCATTGGCTTTAATGATGTTATCAATTTTATCGATGACTTCTACCGTTATTCACCTGTGCCATTTGTGAATGGCATGCAGCATAATGTCGCCGGTGAGAATGAAGGTAGCGCCAAAATATTTGGTTTTGCCAAGCATCACCGCTTAAACCAGTTGGATACCTTAGCTTTATTTGGTGAGCATTATCATAAGGTTGTCGCTACACCAAACGGTACTGATCATGCCAATATTCGTAACTTTTTACATTGGGGTTGGCAGGGCTTTTTGATGGAAAAGAACCCATTGACGCCGCGTCCTAATGTCGACACAACGACTATATAGACGGCTCATAGCTGTAGCGCTTCACTTTAGCTCTCGTAATAAAAAAGCCACGCTTAGTCGTGGCTTTTTTATTGTCTACAGGCCTTAAACAATAAGGCTTAGCGTTTTTAAATGATGATTTGGTAGCCAGCTCGGTAGCCATTTGATTTTATTTTTGGGCTATCGGTAGCCGTATTTATTTTGTAACTGGCCATCATAACTGCATCAATTGGCAGTGCCAGCAGGTCGTTATCATGCTCTTAGCGTGTGTAATAACCTAGTGCCCTAAAACCTTAGGGTAATTGCTACCAGTGGCAGTGGCTCAAGACACTAACATTTACTAACATCAATTTAGGTTTACAGCCCTATGCTGATTTACCCCTAAAATCACCTTATAACCCATGACTAGCCAGCGTTTGCGCTCCATTCGTGTTTTGGCAATCCGTATCGGTAGGTAAAGGTAAATCACGCTCAAGGGTTCAACATTCTTCAACATTTTACAGTCGTAGAATTATTGTTTTGTAGTATTGAAATAGGTTCAAGGGTTCAGGTTTTCTCAGGTTCTAACCTGAAGTTTTCTGAAGTGGTACCGCTGCATAACCTTGGTTATACCATAACAATTGATAACAGGCTGCCGACGGATAGCTGTGCTCTACGATGTGCAAAAAGTCCTTTTTTATAGTGTAAAAATACTGCTCTCTAACGTGTCCGAAAACTCCAGCAAGTGATTTGAATCTTAGGTTTTCTTAGGTTTTCTTAGGTTCTAAAGTTAACTTAAATAAACTCGTTTTGAGTTTGCATATAAACATTTATAAACATTCACGCCAGCACTGGGCAAGCGTAGGGCGTATCTACGGACCGTAATCGGACCGTCATTAGGCTGCAATCGTTAAGTATAGATGCGCGCGGTGGCTAGTCGTAGCGGCCCAATGGGGAGGGGTACTAAATTAGTTTAGGCCGCTGGTCCGTGGTGACCGCGCCTATATAAAAATGTTTTTGACTGCGTAATTAAATCTTTTGTTATGTTTATCCCTTTACTAAAAAGTTAACTTATTTCGTAAAACTAGAATTATTTTCTATATGCCATGGGGCGTGGTGTCCACGGTCTGTATAGGCTGCTTATAATTAGACACCCCCGCCGGCTATACGTGGTTAATAGTAGCTTTAACTTTTAACCTGATATGTTAACGGCTCTCTGTCCCAGTCTTGCCAGCGGTCAGCTTGGCACCAATGGCCGGCATGACTGTCTGCGCTGTGGTAACCGTTCGAGCTATGGCCGTAACCTTAACTAAAGTAAACCGATTAAATGCGGAGATAAGAGGGATAAGAGGGTAGTTCCAGCCCTATACATATATATATATTTATTTTTAACATCTTCAGGGAGTATAAAGTCCCCTCTATCCCTCCTATCCCCCTCTTTTTGACACAAAAAAAGCCAATTAATGAATAACTGGCTTCTTTTTACTTCACGGTATAGGTATTACAGTTCTATAACCTTGTATGTTTTACCGTTGCGGCTCGCTTTGACTAGCTCCAACTTCAGGCCGCCGGCAATACGGCCCCTTCGATTAGATAATAACCGGCCTATACTAACTGACGACGGCTTACCGCCGTTTAGGTCGGCTAGTGAATCGGCAAGCGTATCTTTTTGCGAATCGGTTATTTTTGGGTCGAATAGCTCGTCTAGTAAATCTGTGTACACGGATTTATATAATTCTGCTGCGGTGAATGGTGCGCCTTGGCTCCAGTCGTAAATACCCGCCAGCACGCCGCTAAGTGCTTCGTGTTCGGGGTCCGTCTGCATCTTGTCATCTATCACTTGTTTGGGGTCAGTCAGGCCGTCCACGTATTCAGCAAGCCATACTACCGGCTGGCGCGCTACTGTGTCCCAGTCCTCAAAACTTGATAACTCAATGCTGACAGCGCCGGCCGTGTTGTTCGCGTCGCTTTGCAAGTAACCGCGTATTAAGGTAAGCGCCGCCGCTACTAACTTTTGGCGGTGCTGCTCTATATAGTCATACGGTTTAAAGCCATCAATAGCGGATAAGTCGCGCTGCTTATTGGTGGGGTTCTCTAGGCCAGTATCAAAGCGGCAAGTAAACACACGGCGCGGCATATCGCCCACTAGCGTTATATTATTACCGGTAAGTAGTAGCATGGCACGGTGTGATATTTCTATCAGTTCGGACTTGCCCAGCATTCTACTAGGGAAGTTTACGTTTGTTAGGAATGTGGCCATAGTCGCGCTATTAAAATCGCCCATGATGTTATCCCATATAACGACGCGCTTGCCGGCGAGCAACATAGCAAATAAAGTTTTGCGTAACTCGTCCTCGTTATTCTCAATACTTGGCATTGGTGTCGGTCGTTCACCTGTCGCCAGTAGTCCTAAACATTCGCAAAAGTAAGTTTTGCCGCTGCCTTGTTTGGGTGCATCGAATGCAAACGCCGGCGCCTTCTCTAGTGTGGGCCTAGTGACCGCGGTAAGCACTGCGGATAACGCTACACTGCGGCTCAAGTCGTCGGCATAGTCGAATGTATCAAAGGGCTTCATCAGCTCCTTATACGCTGCTACGGCGTCATCTGTACTCACGAATAGCGGGACTTCTACGCCATGATGCGGATTATCTAGGTATAGCCTAGTGCCTTTGTCGTAGCCGTGTTTGCTTACTATATAGTCGTTGGCGGTAATCGTGGGCGCTGTTATCACGGCGTTAAGTGGGTTAAGGTCGCGGCGCTGGTCTAGTGACATAATTTGCTTAATGACCTTTTCGGGCGGGTCTATGTCCTTTTCACCTTTGCTAGTACACCGGTAAAACTGCGCGACGCTACCTAGCTCGAATGCTAGCGCGTGTATGTCGAAGGATATAATGGCGCCGTCCTTCACGCTTACCAGCTTATCGCCCATGTCGAAGTAATCAGGAAGCGCCTTTAATAGGTCTAGTGCTCTTTGGGTCGTGTCCGTAGTCTTGCCGTCTGTATGCTCGATACGCTGCGGCTGTCTTACCAATCTAAAGGCGCGGCCACCGTGTGCCATGCTATAAAGATTTGGTCGGCCATCGTATAGGTAAAGTTTGCCGACGCTGCGGCTACCGTCATACTCAGGCTCTAGCGGGTCCTTGGTAATGGCTCCGTGGTATTTTGCGGGATTGTCCAGCACTTCGCCCACGGTCACGGCGTCGCCATTGTCTAACTGTATAACATAGTCACCAGTTAACAGGTGCCCATCTAAGGCCCTTCTAACATTGGCGCGCGCTGTCTCTATCTGTTCGGCTGTTGGGTTGTCTATACCATGTTCGGCAAGGTTAATTAGCGCCTTTTCGCGGCAATACTTCGCCTTTACGTCGTCGGCTTCGTCTCTTACTTTGGCCTTTTCACGCTCTTTAATGGCCTGTAGTTCGGCTTGCTCGTCTGCTGTTAGGTCAGGTAAAGCGGTAGCCGTATCCAGTAGCGCGCCTTCGTGTGGCTCAGTGGGTGCGCTCCGCTGTTCTAGCGGTGCTATACACTTCGAGCCGGCGGCGAAATCGAGCCGGCTAGCCTGTCCTACGCTTGTATCAATAGGAGCGCGCTCTAATAGCGTTCCCGCTGCGCTTATCTCATAGTAGCCGTGACCATTGAGCCATAAGCGGCTAAACAGTACATTTAATGCGCGCGGTATGTCGTTTGCATCTTTTACCATAAGATAAAGGCGCTGACCTTTAAGGCCGGTTACTTGCTCGTCGCCGTTATAAATATAGCTACTTGAGCTGGGCCGCCATACGTGCGCAAGCTCTGACAAATCCACGGTATCGCCTAAAGCGTCGTTAATAGCATTAATAAACTGCTCTTTTGATAGTTTAGTATCGTCACAATCTAGCATCTTCACGCCGTGGCCGTTTGCGTATCTGAAGTGCTCGTTTGTGCGTGTTAAAGCATCAGCCGGCGTGCCAGCCTTTTCATAAGCTGCCTTGCTCAGTATGCGCGCTGTCTGCATATCGCTGGCGGGAACGCCCCATGATACGGCTTGATTATGTTCGAGCTTATCCAGCACACCGGCAAGTTGGGTCGCGCTGTTAACCGTCGTCGTAGTCGCGGTGCCTTCGCTCATGTGGGCGCTGGTGCTAGATACAAGCTGACCATCAGCAGACAAGCGCCGTTCCTTTGTCAGTGTCGGCGGTGTTATACTATTAAAGATGGTGAAATCTACGCAGATTTGGCTATCGTTCGGTGTCTGTTGTGCGTTCGGTGATAAGGCCCCAGTATTAACCATGCTGGGGCTTTCGCCGTTTACGGTATCTCTATTTAACTTCATTGATGAAATCCTCCTTGATTTTTAAGAGGGCTTCTTCTTGCGTCATACCCTTAAATCTTGCTACCTCTTTCCTTAGTGTCTCAACACGTCGGCTTATTATTCGGGTGTGCATCATTGCACTAACTAGGCTGTCATGAATATCATCTACTGAATCATTGTTTGCGTAGACTGTAGATAGTTTGCTTAGTGCATCGTTGCCGGTCTTGAGTTGCTCTAAGTCGGCCATAATCTTTTTGACTTGCTCTTTCATACCTTCGATGTGCTTTAGCTCTGCCACGCCTACGACTGGTTGCGGTTCTGGTTTTAAAATCATGGCTTATACTCCCTCTACTTGTTGCTGGTCGTTATCTAACCATTCCAATACTTCGGCATTACTGAATAGCTGAATACCATTTACAGTTTTAGGTTGGGGGATTCTATTCTGCTTAATCCAGCGTCTTAGCGTCTGATGGTGTAGGCCTAAATATTTAGCCATAGGCATAATGCGCGTATGGCCGTTCTTATCTAGTGGGGCATTTTCGCTGGCGGGGTTGGCTTGTGTTGTCACTGCTATATCTCCATTGACTAGGGTTGATATGGCGACTATACAAATTAGCATGGCGGCTATGTAAGAAAGCCAAGGTAAAAAAATACCCTGGGCAGACTACCCAGGGTATATAAAAATCAATGACTTAGATTAAAACTATTTTGGGGTTTCTCTAGGTCGAGAATTGCCATAATCTTTGAATGGGGTGGTAATTTCTCTTATTCGAGTAACTGAGGTATTTTTAGGGTTATTACCATATCCAGTATTTTTATCTATCCAGCTATTAGCTTTGCTGCTGTGTGAGTCTGTACCTATCGAGCCATTGACATAGAGGTCAGTCCATAGCTTTATAGCGTGCGCTAGGTCTGGGGCATAGTGGTCGCTACTCTCATTAAAGATAGCATCTAATATGCGCGTACGGGCTAGCGTGTCAGCCTGTGGCCGTAGCAGTTGTGCTTCTAGTTCTTCTATATGTTGGCGTTGTGCTTCAATAGTCGCTTGTGCTTCTTCTAGCGGTGCGCCAGGTGTTAAAACGTCATCAAAGCAATAAGACGTAAGGTAATAACGTTCCACTTCACTAGCGGCGAATACGAGCCTACCCCGTTCAATGGTGAATGGGTCGGCGCTGTCGTAGTCATCGTCGCCGCTTGCATATTTAATATATTGAAAAGGTCTGTCCAGCAGGCGCGCGGTATCACCTTTTGTTAAGTGCCCTTCGTTAAATTCGCATAAGGTCGCTTCTTCTAATTCTATAGCGTCGTTATAACCATCTAATAAGCTAATAAGATTATCGTGTGTTAGGTAACCATTAAATTTAGTCACGTCGCCAGGCGCATAAATGGGTGTACCCTCGTCGTCAATATCTATAGCTTTAGATATATAAAGTGAATAAGGGAACAAGGGTGTTATCTGTCCATCGCGGCATAAGCTGGCTAGATTTGCCAATGTATAGCCGTCAGGGTGTGGGGATAGCTTTTTTAAAGTCTCTGTGAGGTCGTATAGCTTCATGTTATCGTGCCTATCGTCAATCATGCCTTGTATCATAAAAGGGATAGCAGGCGTGCCAGCCTAAGGCACGTAACGGCTGGTGTTCGGGTAATTACTCCTAGCCTGCTAAGTGGTATGACAGCGCCCCGCTGGGGAGACACTGTCAAAGGCGGTTATACTCTACTTATTCGGTGGCCGCTGTTGCGGGTATTGTTATCGCATACTCTACGGTAAACGTGTCGTCACTCACTGTTTTTAGGTGCTCAACAATATGGTGGCACGCTTGGCGGGTATAGCAGCCATTAAAGCCACCGTCTAGCGTCATGGGTTTGCCGTTTCTGTGCACTGCATAATACTGCTCATTGTTTGCGTTTGCGTCTGTCATGGGTCGTTCTCCTTATTTGGGGTAATGGCTGGCTAGCCTTGCTTTATGTCTTGCTGCTGTTTAAAACTGGTGTAAATGACATTATCAATCTTGCCAGCTTTGAGGTTGTCTAAGTAGTTGGCCCAGTCTGTCATCATCTGGGTACGCTCTGCTAAGGCTTCCATGCGGTTGTAAGTATTGCCGTAATGGTCTGGTACACGCCTGCCACTTTGTAGCTCTGTTAGTAGGTGGCTGTAACCTAGTCTCTCCATTAGCATAGTCTTAGCACTGGCGCGGAATCCGTGCGGGCTGTGTACGTCCTTATACCCTTTGCCTATGTAGTCTTTGCCTATACCAGCTTTATTCATTGATGGGTCATTTAATGTTGCATTGATACGCTGGGGGTCTAAAAACTTAGCTTCCTTACGCTTTGAGTTATAAAACACATAATCATACTTACCTGTTAATGATTGCATACGTTCGAGTATGGCTAAGGTTTGCGGTGCTAGGGGCATGACTAAACTATTTACCATATCTTCACGGCCTTGGCCTTTCATTGGCTCAAATACCCACTGCTTTGCATTAAAGTCTATATCTACCCACTTCATGCGGCATACGTCACCAAGGCGAGCAAAGGTAAGTGCTAATAGCTGCAATACTTCTTTGTTGTAACTGTCTGGCTGGTCTAGTGCATCAATATCTTTTAAGAGTTCGGTAAATTCTGCTGGCGTGGTTAATGCGGGGCGGTGTTTAGTCTTATCAGCTCTTAATACTTTAGTACCCCTAAGCTGCAACACTGGATTAATATCAATCAATCCATCAGCTATGGCATAAGCAAATACACTATTCGCCTTACCTTTGATACGGTTGCCTTTTTGCACGTGGTCTTTTTGCACTTCTTTGCACAATGTTAAAACTTGCTGGCTGGTAATTTCACTAATAGGCGTATTACCAAAGGCATTATTTAAAACTTTAAAGTAACCATTCCATAGCCGTAGGGTCTTGGGTGTTGGCTTGTATTCTGGGTCGCTTATTTGTTCATCTAGCCAGCGCTTTGCTACTGACCTAAACGTATGGTTTGCAGCCTTTGCCTTTTGCGCTATCTCATTATCACGGTGGGTAATTGGGTCAACACCACGCGCCAGTAATTGCATATTGTCGCTGTGCATCTGTCTGGCATCTGATAGAGACAAGGCAGGGTATTGCCCCAATGTCATATAGGGGCGTTTGCCTGTGTATGGGTGGGTGTAACGGTGTCTAAAGTCGCTGGTAGCGTCTGTGGAATCCTTAGCGGGGCGTATGCGTATCTCTAAGCCTTTATAGCCTGCTATTGGGTGCATAGTTAGCTTGCCATCACTTACGGCCTGCTTAATTGCTCGCTTAATTTGGGTGTCTGTAGTTATGCCCTTGTCTGTCTTAGCCATAATCCTATACCTGTATTTGGTAGCCATGATGGTAGCCAATAATTCGCTTTATTACATATTATCTCTCTTGACTACACTTATCATTCTATCCTTACAAGCCTTTATAATCAATG
>Ga0098067_1000959_pt1 | contig 10163 bp, 7 predicted proteins | sample 26_taG_FD_92578 | JGI IMG/M metagenome (GOLD analysis project Ga0098067, IMG submission 92578) | Marine viral communities from Cariaco Basin, Caribbean Sea - 26_WHOI_OMZ | ecosystem: Environmental > Aquatic > Marine > Oceanic | place: Caribbean Sea: Cariaco Basin | collected 2014-11-09
AACTTGAAAGAAAAGCTCCCAGGTTGATCCCAATATAAAATATGGTAAATCCTTTATCACGGCGAATGTCCCCTTCTTTGTAGAGACCTCCCACCATGGTAGAAATATTAGGTTTAAGCATTCCCACGCCGGCAATAATTAACCCAAGCCCGGTGTAGAATGCCCACATTTCTTCAACTGCGAGTATCCCGTGTCCTGCCACTAAAATTATTCCTCCCCACAGCACAGTTTTTTTCTGCCCCAGAAGTTTATCGGCTATTATACCTCCCGGAATGGAAGCTACATATACCAGCATTGTGTACCACCCGTAAAGCGCCAAAGCTTCGGCATTGGTCCAGCCGAGTCCGGCATTTCCGCCCTGGGTAGCGCTAACAAGGTAAAGTACGAGAATGGCGCGCATTCCGTAATAGGAAAAGCGCTCCCACATTTCAGTAAAAAATAAAATGTATAGACCTACCGGGTGACCAAATAATTCACTCTTTTGAGGTGCTGTTGTTGCCTGTGCCATTATAGGGATGATTTGATATTAGAATTAACTTTTAGATTTTCTTCGATGAAGTTTGTCATGAGCGTGTAAAGGTGCATACGGGTGTTACCACCGTAAATACCGTGATTCTTATCGGGATATATTGCCCAGTCAAACTGTTTGTTCGCCTGCACGAGGGCTTCTATCATTCTCATGGTGTTTTGAACATGAACATTGTCATCTCCTGTACCATGAATAAGCAGGTAATCTCCTTTTAATTTCTCCACATGATTGATGGGCGAATTCTCATCATATCCCGAAGGATTCTCCTGCGGTGTGGTCATATATCTTTCAGTATAGATGCTATCGTAAAATCTCCAGCTGGTAACCGGTGCCACTGCGATAGCCATTTTATAGACGTCATTACCTTTAAGAATGGCATTAGATGACATAAAGCCTCCATAGCTCCAGCCCCAAATACCCATATTTTCTTTATCTATATAATCTCTTGATCCAAGGATTCGGGCGGCTTCAATAATATCTTCCACTTCATATTTTCCAAGTTCCTTTTGAGTCACTTTTTTAAAGGCAGCACCTTTAAACCCGGTACCGCGAGGATCAATTCCCACTACAATATATCCTTTACTGGCAAGCATTTGATACCAGTAGTCATTCGTGCCGTGAAAGCGGTTACCTACTTCCTGAGAACCCGGCCCCGAATACTGCGAGACAAAAAGCGGATACTCTTTTGCAGGATCAAAACCAGGAGGCTTGATCATCCACATATTGAAATCGGCGCCATTTACTGCAAGAGTTGAGAATTCCTTAGGCACAATCTCATACTCTGCCATTTGCTCCAAAAGCTCCTCGTTATTGACAATCTCCCTTACAAGTTTCCCATTCTTTGCGAGGTGTAGGGTAAACTCATAAGGCGTAGTCGCGCTGTTGTAGCTGTTGATGAAGTAAGTAAAATCGGCACTAAAGTCGGCACTGTTTTGCCCTACCTTATCTGTAAGTTGTTTTTTGTTCCTTCCGTTGGTCTTTACTGAAAACACATCGCGATTGATGCTTCCGTTCTCGGTACTTTGGTAGAAAATAGTTTTGGTTTTAGGATCAAGACCGTAGTAATTGGTCACCTCCCAGTTACCTCTGGTCACCTGATTTTTCAGTTTACCGTTCTTGTCGTAGAGATAAATGTGGTTCCAGCCATCCTTTTCACTGGTCCAGATGAAGCTGTTATCTTCCAAAAATGTCAAATTATCGGTGACATCTACATAGGCTTCATCGGTTTCAGTAAGCACTACTTCAGCTTCATTTGCTTCAGCATCAACAAAGATGAGATCAAGAACATTTTGATGGCGGTTAAGAACCTGTGCACTTAACACATTAGCATCATTGGTCCATTTTATCCGCGGAATATAAAAATCTTCATAATCACCCAAATTCACGTCTGAAACTTCTTCCTGCTGAAGATCATAAATATGAAGGCTTATTTCTGAATTCTTTTCGCCTGCTTTAGGGTACTTAAAGACTGTTTGGGTTTGATAAAGATCCTGCCCGTAAACATCCATAGAGAATTCGGGGACTTCAGTTTCGTCGAACTTCAAAAAAGCGATTTTATCACCAGATTTATTCCACTGAAAAGCGCGCACAAAAGAAAATTCTTCCTCGTACACCCAATCGGCCACCCCGTTGATGATCTTGTTCATCTCCCCGTCGGTAGTCACCTGCGTCACTTTTCCGGAGGAAAGATCTTTCACGAAAATGTCATTTTTGAATACATACGCCACCTTCTCCCCATTTGGCGACAGGGTAGGTTCCTTGATTTTTTCTTCTGAAATCTTTTTCAGTTCATTTGTTTGCAGGTCGTACACGTAAAAGATCCCGCGGGTAGAGTGCCTGTAGATAGATTCAATCTCTGTGCCCAGCACCAGTTTAGATTCATTTTCACTGAATTCATATTCCGAAAAATATTGAATTCCCTCAAGATCTTTACTGTTAAGTATAGTTCTTGTCTTTTCACCGGTCTTGTAAGAATAAGCATCTATGGCTGATGTACCTGCACTACGATCAAAATTAAGCACCACATACTCTTCTCCATTATTGAGAGATTGCAGGGCTTCCATTCTTTCCTGCCGGAATGTTCCTCCCCAAATGTCTTCAAGTGTAATTGCTTTTTTCTGCGCAGTGAGAACCGTTGTAGCCAAAAGAAAAAGGGCCAAAAACCCGTAGGTCAACTTCATTTTTTGCGTTTAAAAAATTTGCTTGCCAAGTTTAGTAAAAATTCGGCTAAAAAACAGGCTTTCTGCTGTTAAATCATAAGAAGATGTTAATGAACCGAATGAGTGTAGATCTGCAAATCTGTAAGTTTTGCTCCCTCTGCTCCAGAAATTCTAACAGCTGCCATGTTTCTTACAGTAATTGTATCTTTGTACTCTCAAATTTCACATAATGATCACACCTATTTCGGGCTTTTCCAAACTGTCAAAAGAGGAGAAAATTGACTGGCTTAGCCAAACATACCTGGCTCACAATACAAACGCCAGGAAGATTTTAACCCAGTACTGGAACCCCGACTCCGGCCTGCAACAGCTCCACGAGGAGTTTACAGAGAACACCCTGTCAAATTACTACCTGCCTTTTGGGCTTGCCCCTAATTTTCTTATCAATGACCGGCTTTACGCTGTACCCATGGCTATAGAAGAAAGCTCGGTAATTGCTGCAGCGAGCAAAGCGGCCAAATTCTGGAGCGACAGGGGCGGTTTTAAAGCCGAAGTTTTGGGAACAGAAAAGATAGGCCAGGTACATTTCATGTACTCTGGAGACGGGAAAAAGCTGGAGCATTTTTTCAATAGCATCAAACCATCATTACTTGAAGCGGTCGCTCCCCTCACCAAAAACATGGAGAAGCGCGGCGGCGGAGTAATGAATATGGAGCTGCGTGACAAAACAAATTTGCTAGACAATTATTACCAACTGCACTGCACTTTTGAGACCAAAGACTCTATGGGTGCAAATTTCATCAACTCCTGCCTGGAGCGTTTTGCTGAAACTTTTCGTGAAGCAGCTAAGAGCCATGAGGCTTTTAACGCTACCGAAAAGGAGATAGAGATCGTAATGAGCATACTTTCCAATTATGTACCCGGTTGTATTGTAAGGGCTGAAGTTTCCTGCCCGATAACAGCGTTGGCCGATCAAGGCATGAGCGGGGAAGATTTCGCTGCAAAATTTGTTAGGGCACTTAAGATCGCTGAAGCCGAACCCTACAGGGCGGTGACCCACAACAAAGGCATCATGAACGGAATCGACGCAGTAGTTCTGGCCACAGGAAACGATTTTAGAGCGGTAGAAGCAGGTATTCATGCTTATGCCTCAAAAGATGGGAAATACAGCAGCCTTACCCACGCCGAAGTACACGATGGGCAGTTCAGGTTCTGGATGGAGATTCCGTTGGCCCTGGGAACGGTAGGTGGTCTCACGGCATTACATCCGCTTTCAAAGATCGCTTTGGAAATTCTGCAAAAACCTTCAGCCGAAGAACTTATGAAAATAGTGGCAGTAGCCGGCCTGGCACAAAATTTTGCCGCCGTAAAGTCACTTATCACCACAGGAATTCAGCAGGGACATATGAAAATGCACCTTATGAATATCCTCAACCAATTCCAGGCAACAACACAGGAAAAAGAAATACTCACAAGCTATTTTAAGAACCACAATGTTTCGCACAGCGCAGTGGAGCAGCAACTTGAAAAACTGAGAAGCTAATGGAGGTATTCCACAGTCACGGAAAATTACTGATTAGCGGGGAATATGTTATTCTTGATGGCGCCACCGGTTTTGCCTTACCCACAAAGTTTGGACAAAGCCTGGAAGTCACAAAAATTGAAAAGCCGGTAATAAAGTGGAAAAGTTATGATGAGAAACAGGAAATATGGTTTGAAGACAACTTTGAAATTTCAGCTTTAACCTCTTCGGAAGCACTAGGGAAGCATGAAAAAAATGAGGTGTCAAAAATGCTATTTTTGACACTCTTTTTTGCCAGAAAAATGGCTCCGGAGAAATTTTCTGAAGGCGGATTTGAAATCACCACAAAATCGGACTTTCCAAGGAACTGGGGCCTCGGAACATCATCGACCCTTGTTGCAAACCTTGCCAAATGGCTAAAAATTGACCCTTACGAGCTCCTGAAGCACACTTTTGGGGGCAGCGGCTATGATGTGGCAGTAGCCATGCACGAAACCGCGATCACCTTTGAAAAACACCCCTTTGAAAAACACCCCTTTGAAAATAGCATTTTAAAGACCTCATTTGACCCTGCTTTTAAAGACCAGATCTTTTTTGTGCACCTAAATCAAAAACAGAACAGCCGCGAAGCCATACAGCATTACAGGCAGCAGGACAAAACAGCCTTAAACACGGGTATTGATAAAATTTCGGCACTCACCCATAGTTTAATTAGCAGTAAAGATCTTTTGGAGTTTAAAATGCTCCTGGAAGTACATGAGAATATTATCTCACAGCTGGTGGGGCTGCAAAAGGTCAAATCCCGCCTGTTCCCAGATTACCCGGGGGCAATAAAAAGCCTTGGCGGCTGGGGCGGCGATTTTGTTCTGGTCACGGGCACAGCCGAGGATATGGAATACTTCAGAAGGAAAGGTTACAACACCATCCTCTCCTACTCCGACATGATCCTGTAACAGCTTTTACTTCTTTACAGGATTATTCAAGCTAGAACCTTTTTTACATCACCTAATGAAATGAAAAAAGCCCCTCAAATGAAGGGCTTTTCTTATATATTTTCCTAACAGGATCTTAGTAGAACCTTGCGCGGTTATCTTCAATTTCTGCAGATTCTTTAAGCGCCTGGAAAACCTCAGTGTTCACAGTTATGCGTCGGGCAGAAGCCTCTCTTGCGGCATAAGGACGATAAGACTCCATTTGAGGAGCGTCATTTTTTTGAAGTACTTTCACTACAAAAACTCCTTTTTCACCCTCTAGAGGACTGCTGGTTTCACCACTTTCAAGTCCGAAAGCTGCTCCCACAACTTTTGGCTCACTTCCAACACCTGGAAGGGTTGGGCTATTGCGGTTCACTGCGTTTGCAGTATTTACCTGCACTCCCTGCTTTTGGGCGATGGCCTGAAGATCGTTTCCGCTGATCTCAGATTTTATAATCTCAGCTTTCTTTTGCTTCTGAAGAATTGGAATAACGGTTGCAGACGCAGCTTCAGCCGATTTAAGGCCACCTTTATTCAATCCGGTAACCTGCGCCACCACATATCCTGAAGGAACTTCAAACCTTCTAATATCTCCAACTTCTACTTCTTCTTCAAATGCCCACTGCACAATTCTTCTCTGCGCACCAATACCTGGAATATTTTCTTCGAGTTGTTTAATTTCTTTTACCGGTCTCACTTCTTTTCCTCCCTCTTTTGCAAGATCAGCAAAGTTGCCATCTTTTGCACCAAGTTCAAATTTTGTCACTTCAGCAAAAAGCTCGTTTGATGTTTTTTCTGAAGGCTGGATAGCTCTTGAAACAGTTGCCAGTTTAACAGCTTTTTCTTTTTCAGTTTGCTCCTGGATGTGGATCACGTGGTATCCAAATTGAGTTTCAACTACTCCTATAGATCCTTCGTTATTGTTAAACACGAAATCATTGAATGGAGGCACCATTGCTCCAGGCCCAAACCAGCCAAGTTGACCTGCATCTTCTTTGTTGGAAGCATCGGCAGAGAATTCTGAAGCAAGTTCAGCAAACTTGTCTTTGTTACCTTTTATTACGTTAGCAAGGCTATCAGCTAATTGCTGCGCCTGCTCTTTACTCCTGGTCACCTGTCCTCCTACCGGAGAACCCTGCCATGATACAAGAATGTGTCTTGCTTTCGCAGAATCTGGAATCTGAGCAGTTTCAACTACTCTCGCCAGCCTGTAAGAACCATTGAACTTAAATGGCCCGTACACTTCTCCTTCATTCAGGTTGAACAGAGAGTCTGCATGATCTACAGGTAATTGGTTTTTGAACACGAACCTGTCCTGGAACTTCTCATCAGATCTTTCATTAACGAGAGTTTCCCAGTTTCTGGTTGTTGCAAAACCTTCAACCGTATCGCTGGTATTAGTTGCAGCGTTAAATTCTACTTTATCATTAAGAAGTCCCAGCAGCTCATTCTTCACTTCAGCTTCATCTTCAACAGAAGCAGTTTCTTCATAAAGAACGTACTGGATATCCCGTGTGGCTTCAGTTTTAAACTGTCCCGGATGTGCTTTTACGTAGTCTCTGATCTCATCTTTAGAAATTTCTACCTGTGAGTCTTCAACTGTAGTATAGGGAATGTGAACAAATTCCATGTCTACATTATCGTTAGTAAACCTGTAAGCCTGCTCGCCTTCAAGAAGCGTTGCCCCTACCCCGGCACGAACCAGGTTAAGATAGATTTGCTCTCTGGCAGTTTCGGCAAGACTGGTTTCAAAATCTAACCATTGCTGATATGCCTGGGGAGAAGTAGATCTTAAAGTAGCTACATATTCTCTTAATTTGGCTTCATCAAAAACTCCGGCCTCGTTAGTGAAATTAGGATTGTTTGCCAGTTCCCTTCTCATCATCTCTTTCACCTGAGCTTCTTCTACACGAATACCCAGCTCTTCAAACTGCTCTTGCATAAGCGTTCTACGAACGTTCATTTCCCACACCTGGTTCACAACTTGTGCAGTGGTCGCATTTTGACCCATGTTACGCTGCAAAGACTCAACCTGACGGGCAAACTGCTCTCTATCAATGTCCTCACCATTAATTGTCGCTATGGTATTCTGTGATTTCTGAGAAACCATCCCTCCGTTCCTAATCACATCGGCTAAAACGAATGAGAAAAGTGCCAAAGCAATGATTACGATAAGGAAGACCGAACGTTGCCTTATTGAATTTAATACTGCCATTATCTTATAATTAATTCTAAAATATAGGGGGCGAAAATAACGTTTTTAGCTTTACTAAAAAACTATAAATCTTCAAAATGTGAGGAAAAACTAAAAATTAATCGTTTGGGTTCACGATCACCTCTACAAGCTCAATCCTTGTGTTGGAAACTTCTTTGATATAAAAGGTAAAACTATCAATTTCAACGACTCCGTCCTTTGGCGGAATTTCTTCGGTGTGATCAAGGATATAACCTCCCAGGGTCTCATAATTCTCTCCTATGGGAATATCCAGCTTGTAGTTCTCATTGAGATAATCTACCTCCAAACGGGCTGCAAAAAGGTATTTATTCTCCTCCAGCTTTTCTTCTATAAGAATTACAGGGTCGTGTTCATCTTCTATTTCACCAAACAGCTCTTCCACGATATCTTCTACGGTCATCATTCCACTGGTGCCGCCATATTCATCTATCACCACCGCAATACTCTTTCTTTTTTTGATAAGGATATTAAGAACATCTTTCACCAACATGGTCTCGGGCACAAAGACTACCGGCAACAAAATGGATTTTATGGTAGGCGGTTTTTTGAAAAGCTCAAAGGAATGGATATAACCAATAATGTCGTCAATATTCTCCCGGTACACCAGGATCTTAGACAGCCCCGTGGCGGTGAAAGTCTCCACCAGCTCCCGCGGATCGGTAGTAATGTCTACAGCTACGATCTCTGTACGGGGAATCATCACTTCCCTGGACTTTACTTCGGAAAATTCGAGGGCATTCTGAAAGATCTGTATTTCGGAATCTACCTCCTGGTCGTGTTCTATCTTGTCCATTTGCTCAGAAATATAATTTCCGAGTTCCACCTTTGTGAAAGCCAATTGCACTTCATCCCCCTGGGTTTTAAAGAACCTTTTCAGAATAAGATCTGAAACCCATATCACAAAAGATGAAATAAAACTGAAGAGCAGGTAAAACAAATAGGCCGGCACAGCAAAGAACTTCAGAAAGAAATTGGCGTAGATCTGAAAGAACACTTTGGGTAAAAATTCCGCAGTAAGCAGAATAATAAGTGTGGAAATAACGGTTTGAGTGAGAAGGCTGAGATCTGTAAGCAGATAAACTACTATTTCATTGCTAAAGTTATCGGGAGTGAGCCATGCCATTAAGAGATCTCCCATAAAAAACCCGTAGATAACCAGGGCAATGTTATTGCCCACCAGCATAGTAGCAATAAACTTTGAAGGTTTACGGGTAAGACGGGTAAGTATTTTGGCTAAAAAATCATTCTGCTTCTTCTCAATTTCAACATGAATCTTGTTGGCAGACACATAAGCGATCTCCATACCCGAAAAGAAAGCTGAAAGAATAAGGGAACACAGAATAATAATGATCTCGAAGGCCATAGTACCTATTTCCTGTTATCGTACTTGTGCCTGAAATGCCTTCTAAAGAAGAACATAAATATGGCTATCACCACAAAGAAAAGGAAGAGATAGGCCTGGTTGCGTTGATCATTCCAAATGACCACAGCCTCGTAAAGAAAGAACGCTGCGGCTACCAGGTAGGCAAATTCAAAAAACTTCGAAAATTTCATCATGGTTTGTCTTCTTCTAAAATTTGCACCCCAACATTAGATCTTGAACGGAAATTAGTGAATTCCTGATTGCTATCAAAACCCTTTCCTTCATTGATCGCTCCATTCTTGAACCTGATGGTGTTAGGATGATCTGTAAAAACCCAGTTTCTCACCTGGTCCCAATAAAGCTGATCTGCAGTGAGTTTTGTGCTATCACTGGTCACCACCACCACATCACCCTGCAAATCTATAAGCCCTGTCTCATTATAAACAATACCATAATTGGCAGTTACGGTATTCTTTTGTTGGTTCTCGTCAAAAAATTCTACGATAACACCATCAGGAAATTCACGGTAGGGAAAAGCTTTGTTTGAAAAATCCCTCATGGTTTCACTTCTAAGAGTAGCCACTACCTTTCCGGAATCAACGTACTTCATGTTAATTCCCACCCCTATAGATTGCGGTGCATCTTCGGGGATCTCCATTTGCCTCACGCCTTTCAAATTTCCCTCACAAGAAAAAAGCATTGTCACAAAAAGGGTTGTGACAATGCCTTTAAAAAATATCCTGTATGTAAATTTCATACTACAAATTAGGTACGCGAATACTTTCTCCTATCCAACATCCAATGTTGATGGTTTTACCCTGCATGTCATTCTGGAAGATATCGCTACGTTGTGGTGCTCTACCCCTGTATGCAGATGCAGTCTCATTAGCAGTACTGCTTATTGACGGATCAACTCTTGCGGCTCTCTCGGCATATTCTGCAGCTTTCCAGTATACAGCTCTTTTTTCAAAAGCAGTATTTCCACAGTTGTTTGCACTTTGAGCGATCATATTAGAGATTTGAAGGTAAGCCCTACCAAATGAAGGTTTTGAGCTTATAGCCTTACGATACATATTTCTGGCCTGCCCAAACTGGCCTTTATCTTTGTACTGGTTCGCAATCTTGTAATAAATACTTGCTCTTGCAGATGGATCTTTTTGCAGTTCGGCTGCCTGATTGTAATATTCAAGCGCTTTACTTTGGTTTCCATTTGCTTCGGCTAATTGACCAAGAGAGTAAGCAGAACTTGCAGATGGCTCTAATTTATGAAGAGCTTCAGACACCTTTACAAAAAGTGGATCTTCAGTACAATCTTTTGCAGACAACCTGCTATTAACTCGCTTCAACCATTCAGTATCCCCTTTTTTAGCTTCAAAATCT
>Ga0098067_1000960_pt1 | contig 10158 bp, 8 predicted proteins | sample 26_taG_FD_92578 | JGI IMG/M metagenome (GOLD analysis project Ga0098067, IMG submission 92578) | Marine viral communities from Cariaco Basin, Caribbean Sea - 26_WHOI_OMZ | ecosystem: Environmental > Aquatic > Marine > Oceanic | place: Caribbean Sea: Cariaco Basin | collected 2014-11-09
CAGCATGAAAGAGCCCATCAAAAAACATTGCAAAAAGAAGGTGAAAGCTATGGTGAGTATGAAAATCGTATAAATACAGAAGCATTAAGAGCATTAAAACTTAAACCTAAGGATGTAATGCTTAAACCCAAACCTGAGGGGGATGTTGGTAAGCCAGTACAATCCACCCCGTCTGTTACCCCAGAGGGGAAAGGGGAGGGGAAAACCACTAAACAAATACTTGAAAGTCGTGGTATTAAAGTAACAGAAGATGAACGATTCCCCATCAAAAAAGGGGCTATGACTATTATCAATAACAACGGCGAAGTAGAGGTTGTTTATAATCCAAAAGTATTAGAAATTCGCCCCGACACCCTTGAACACGAAGCTGGTCATGCCCTCGACATTCAACACAAATTAAGAGGCAATCTTAGTCAGGCGGAAGCAGAAGAACTTGCTACTCTCTATGGGATTCACGTACAAAGCTTCTTCCCAGAAATGGAACAATCTAAGAAAACGCACGAACAGATAACCCAAGACATCCTAAACACTCCTGAAGGGACAAAGGCTACGCACAAACAAAAAGAAGAAACTTTCGCAGAAGCCTTGTCAATGTTTATTAAAGACCCCGCAAAAGCAATTAAGGCTGCACCTTTATTGGCAAAAAGATTAGGCATTACTGACTCCCAACCCGCGCCACCAGAACCTGGTAAGGTCGCTGAGACATTAGAAACAGTCAGACTTAATCCTAAGGATGTGAAGACCAGGGAAGATTGGTTTCAACCGAAGACGGAGTACCGTCAATGGGTGATTGATAGCATAGCAGAGGAATTTGATCCTATAGAATGGAAAGAACCTTTATTGTGGCGGGACGACCCAGGTATGGGTGGAGAAGGTACAGGAAATTTAATTGTTGCCAGAGGACACCACCGACAAAAAGGAGTTGAAAAAGGGCGTTATGCAGATGTGCCATATAAGATTTTACCAAAGGGAACAACATTAGAACAGGCAAGACGAATAGCCGAAAGCGAACCTCTGGACATTCCCACAGATTTTGAAAATGCAGGTTCAGTAAGAAGGCGATTGGAAGCAGGAGATTCTATTACACAAATTGTAAAAGATATGCCACAGGTTGCTCCAAAAGCCAAAACAGACGAATCCCGAAAGTCAGCAATTAAAAACATTGCTAATCTTGCTTATCTTGATCCAGCGGGTATGTTTGCAGAGGTATATGATTTAACGAGTGATTTTCCCAAGATAGTTTCAATCAGTAAATGGGTTGGAAGTTTGCGGAAGTCATATCCCTGGATGACTAATACACACGAAAAGGATTTATTCAAGTTCTTTTATACAGAAAGGGGGGCAGCTAAGGGAGATATTCTTGATATAAAGAAAAAGATTAAAGACGGACTGGAAAAGATGAACGGGATGCCGGGCGATAAACCTGCAAGATTAGATTGGTTACATAAAGGAATAGTAACCGGCATTGAAGCCACACATCCAGAAATTGCTCAGGAAATTAAGGTCAAGCAACAAACCTTAACCCGAATACGTGCAACATTGAGTGAGGAAGATTTAACTCAGGAAACACGGAAGTCTCTGGAAACAGATGCAGCCATGCTGGAAAAAGAAATAACGTCTATGCAGGAAGATGTTGGCAGGGCAGCACAACAACAGGAAACACTGTTTAGTATTCAGAGAGATATTTTTGGTGGGGAAGCACAGGCGGAACCAACCTTAACAGAAGCGGAAAGGTTAAGACAGGAAGAACAGCGGGAATATGGGGCACAACGCCAGCGAGAGCAGGAATTTATAGAGCAAAGAGCTAAAGAGGGTAAACTTACAGAGACAACAGCTGATGTATTACGAAAACAGTTACAAGCTGAACGTACAAGAGAATTAGAAGAAGCAGGGCAGGAAAGTATATTTGGTGAGAAATCACCAGGACAAGAGGAATTTTTTACACCAGCACAAAAAGACTTATTTGATGATACAAAAGTAGCAGTTGAATCTTCTCAAGATGGGGAACCACCACCACCCAAGACTATTACTCCACCACCAGAGAGAAAAAAACCACCACCTAATTTAAACAAACAACAGAAGAATGATTTTTTATACGTACAAATAACTAATTTTATCCGAAATACCATTTTAGGTAAACCACGAGAAATTTCACCAGAAGATAGAATTAAAGCCTTAGATATGTTATATCAGTGGAACGGGGATATTAAAGCTGGCTTATATCATAGTAATCGCTTATGGATAAAAATGGAGAAAGTCCTTACGGAGCAACAGCGAAATGATGTTTTATTCTTAGTTGAAGGAACGCCCGATATGATAAAAGGCAAAGTTACTCCTGAAATGGATGCATGGGCGAAACGGATAGAAAAGATTTTGAAGCAACGGTATGCTTTACTGAAGTCAGTTGATCCTGAACTTGGATTTGTTAGTGACTATATTCCTCATATTTGGGATATTCCTCGCAAGCAACGTATTAAATATGCACGCCGATTACAAATGCGAACTCCCTTTCAAAAAGAACGACGTATTCCAACGATTAAGGATGGATTGGAAATGGGGTTTAAGTTAAAGTATGAAGATACTGCTAAAATCTTGCGGATTTATGATCAACATGTCATTAGAACAGTAGCAAATATAAAATTAGCAAAAAACCTTATGTCTTTAACCGATGAAAGCGGCAATCCACTTATTATGCGTATTGATAAAGCACCTGAAGGTTGGAGGATGTTAGATCATTATGGTCTTCGTAAGGCTATGGCAATCCAGAATCCTACTGAAATAAGTAATATTATTCATCCAGATTTGAAGGGAGTGTTAAAAGAATTAACCGTAGATATTGGTAAACGATTAAGTAGCAGGTCGTTTGCTGCTGGAATGTTTGTTAGACAATATATTGATAATGAACGCAAATTAATGATGCGGTTCCAAAAGAAGTTTGCTGAGGATGTACCAGCACATGAAACCGGTCATTTCCTTGATTCTTTTTTAGGGAATCATAAAGAATGGGGACTATCTGGTAACGTATTCTCCAATCCTATTATTAAACGTGAACTAAGGAAAGTTATTCAATCATTAGGATTATGGAATCAGGAATTTGGTAGTTTAGGATATCATTTCCGCAGACCAAAAGAGCAGATAGCTGAATTTATGTCACTATTTCTTCGAGATCCTAAGAAGGCAGCAAAAATAGCGCCAACCACATTTGATTTAGTAAGACGACAACTTATTCAACATCCAGAATTAAAAAATTTGTTAGGATATGATTTTGCCAACCGTGCTATAGCAACCTTAGTAGAATCTGCTACAACTATTCATAAAATGCCGGTTAAAGTACATCCAGATATTTACCCTTTTGCCAAAGCGGTTTTTGAGAATCCATTTAACAATGCAGGAGTAAGAGGATGGCAGGTAATCAATGCAATAGCAAAGAAAAGCGCATTATCGGTATCATTCTTTCACCACTTAGCATTAACTGAGTCGGCTATTGCGTCAGGAATAATGCCATTTAAGTTTTATAAAGGTGTAAAATTAATTCGTAACAATCCTCAGTTCACTGAAGAAGCATTGAAATCAGGGTTAGAGATAGGTGCTATTCCTGATGTGCAAATTCATATTATTAATAACCTATTGCGGGGGATGGAACGTCGTACACGCAATATATTTGCGGTCAACAAAGTGACTAAGGGGGTTCGCAAAGCTAATGAACTATGGGATAAGGCATTATGGGATTATTACCATACTGGATTAAAAATGCATGCTTTTCAAACTATTTTATCTGAAGAATTAGCTCATAAGAAAAATCAGGGAAAACCACCAGAAGAAATAGCACGTAAGACAGCTAAGTTTGTGAATGATGCTTTTGGCGGACAAAATTGGGAGTTATTATTAAAATCCCCCAAATGGAGACAGGTAGCACAATGGTCGCTTCTTGCTCCTGATTGGACTATTTCCAATCTACGGATCTTTGGCAGAGCATTTCAAGGTGATGTTGAGGGAAGACAGGGGCGTAAATATTGGATAAGAGCTGCATTATCTTATTTTACTTTTACGGAAATGTTAAATTATGTTTTTTCACTTTATCATGATGAAGAAGGAAGGTTTACTTGGGATAACTCACCTGGGCATGAATTTGATATTTTTACTGGATATATGGAAGATGATAAAGGGAGAAAGGTAGAAAGATTCCTTAGAATTGGTAAACAATTTCGAGAACCTTTTAAATGGGCTACTAAACCATTATATGAATTGGGTGTAAAAATGAGTCCAATGTTACAGATATCAATAGAACAACTCACAAAACACAGCACTACAGGATTCCCTACTGAATTTGCGGAAAAACCATTTGAACCAGAAAAAACTACAAAGCAGAAACTTAAAGCAAGAGCAAAAAGTGTGGGTGAAAAGTTTGTTCCATTTGCGGTAAGAGGACAACAATACGCATTGAGTGTTCCTACCAGCAAAGGGATTACAGGATTTAAAGCTATTCGGATGTTTGAAAAAGCAATTAAAAGAAAAAATAAGAAACAGGAAGATGATGTCCGCAAAGCATTAAAAAAGAATAATTATACATCAAAGGAAATTGCTTACTTATATCACATAGCTAAAAACAATGTGTTAGAATCTATTGAGGAGCCTGACTTTATGCGTCGAAAAGAACTTAATAAAAAGAAACGTGCCGGTACAATTACTTATAAAGAACAAATTGAATTAAAAAGATTAAAATATAAATTAAAACACACTAAATAATTTATCCGAATTTTATCCACTTAGATTGTTTAGAATTGGTTGTTTTTGGTATTTACACAACCACTGTAAAAAGGGGGTTATACCGTCGGGGATTCACGGTACCCCGGACAGGGCCCGAACCTGTAACCTACGGCTTAGAAGTTATATCCAATACCCCTATTTATAAGGACTTATTGCGGGTTTATCCGCAATCTGTCCAGTCCGGACTCCAAAAGTTTAGACAAATTTATATAGTCATCCTTCAATAAATCCACATACCAAACTTCCGTTACTCTTATAGATGAGTGACCTAAAAACTTCGACACTTCATATATGCTGGACCCGTTACGAAGTAGAATCGCACCAGCTGCACGACGCAGATCGTGGCAGGTGAATTTGATACCCGACTTTTTGGATGCTCTATTTATATGATTCTTAATATAGGTATAGGTATAAGGTATAGGATAGTCTCTATGCTTCCAGGATTGCAGTATATTCGACGCTTTAGCTGATAGCTGGACTTTGTGTTGCTTGTTACCAGATCCAAGCGTTATGAAGTCTTTATGACAATCCTTCCAGGTGAACTGTTCTTTTAACAGCTCCCTTGCTCTTGCACCGGTTAGCAAATACAACTCAATAAGTTTGGATGTTTCCTGATCGATTTCACAATTAAGGATTTGTTTTATTTCATCATTTGATAGGATTCGTGGCTGGATACGTGGTTCAGGATTCATCGGGAAATAGGGTACACTATTGATATATTCCATTCGCTTCGCCCAGTTCAACATAGCACGGATACATCGGAGATCGGAATTGACTCCGATGGGAGATCGGTGACTGTTGGCCCGTTTAAATTCCTCTATATGATATGACTTTATTTTATTGTTTGGTACTATACTTATGAAATTCTTAATAGCACCATGTGTTCTAATATAAGTATTATAGTTACGGTTATTTTTCTGGAATAGCAGGTATCTTTGAATTATTTCTTTTAGTGGCATACCCCGGGATGAGCGAAGACCGTATTTAATCTCAATCAATTCTGCTTTCTTCAATTCAAATATTCTGATGGCGTCTTTTTTCGGTAGATGCAGGTATTTCTTAGTGTCCTTACCACTGATGGGATCTGTGTAACGAAGTACAAAGCAGGGCTGATTCTTAGCTTTAGGGTAGGGCTTTAGGGAGGGCATTAAGCCTTTTTTAATCCTCGAAGCATTCGCAAAGCCATATTAAGATCCAACGGATTAAGATCAGAAAGCGTAGCATTAATTTCATTGCGTAGATTTTCCACTTCCTTACTTTTATACATTTGTCCAACACCAGTAAAAAGCCAAGTAATATCTAAATAAGGAAAACTTTTTGCCAATTTCTTTATAGGTTCTCCACTTGGTAAATTTTCACCCTCAATCCAACGACCTACTTGAGATTTATCAACCTTTATGATGTCTGCTAAGGAAGAATTATTTAATCCTTCCTCGTCAATAAAAGCCTTTAATCTTTTACCAAAGTTGATATATTTCATTTTTTTACTTGACAAGTTGCATTTACTCAACTTAAATTGATTATAGCCAAACAACAACAAAAACCATCATTTGATATGAATTTAAGTGAAATAAATGTAAAAAACAAATTATTGACTCCTGATGAGGTGGCGGACATTCTACAAATCAGGTATCACAAAGTTTTAGACTTACTCAAAAAAGGTGAGCTGGTAGGTATCCGGGTAGGCAAGTTTCACCGAATCCGCCAGGAGGATTTAGATAACTATATCTGGAGGAGAGATGAAGTTTGAAATTGTTGAACCGACCTACAAACCAACCAAAAAAGTAACCTTGAACGATTTGGATAATACCGTTAAACAGATATCCAAACTAAGAAAAGAGTAAGTAAGATGAATGTCGAGCAATATAAAAGTGAGATAATGAATCCTAACCTATCATACCCGCTAATTGATCGCTCTCCATGGTTATCTGTCAGGGGTATGAAGCGGTATCTGGATTACAAGAGTGCTACCAGTGTCCGCAATTTCATACACAAACACCGGCAGGATTTAAACATCAAAAGAATTAAGGGTGGGCAGATTCGGGTTAAACAATCATCAATAGATAATGTACTGGAGGATATCTAATGGCTGAATTAACTAAAGACCGCTGGGTCCTGATTCGGGGACAGTGGTATCACTTAGAAAGTGTACATGAAGATTCAATTTTCGTCTCCGATAAAGATGGTAACGAAAAGGAATTTGATGTGGATGATATTGAGGACTATAAACAGGAATGGGGATAAACATTTATCTGATGAGTACGCTAAAGGGGAAAGCAGTAATCCTACCATATATACGCCTCCTTGGGTTAGTTACATCGCTGTTACTGTTTTCCCCGATTAAAAAAAGGAAACCCCTACCATTGGTGATCGGTGCCTCCAGGCAGGGTGGAGTTTATGTTTCCTTCTCCACCCTAAAACTTGAAAGGAGTTAACTTCTGATGACAAAAGGAAAATTCAAACTCACCCTGAAATGGTTCTCCGACCGATACCCGGATAAAATTGTCCGGGTGGAAGATAGAAAGAAATACATCATGATATTCATGGACAATATGAGGGTGAGAATATCCAAATGAAAACAACACAAGTTACTAAAAAATGGGTACAGGAATACTTTGGTATCAGTATTCCCGCTAAAAGATATACCTCGTTCTGGGCAACCGATATAAAAACTGAAATGTACCCACAGGAATATACGTTGCTATACGAGGGGCAAACCCAGAAAATCTGGGGGAAAAGAAAAAGGAGGCAACCATGAAACGAATAGGAGACAATGAGGCGTTTCACGCTTCAATCATAGCAAGTTACGTAAGCTATTGCGGGCTTGCTACCAAGTTCCAATATTTGTACGGGGAAGTACCACAGTTTCAATCCGCCAAAATGATTAACGGTACAATGCTTCACAAAGCCATTGAAACTATCCACAGTGAAGGATTATTCGATGCTGATGAAGATACGCTCAGGCAATTGGTTGTTGACAGCTTGAGATATGCAGAGTTTGAAAAAGACCCGGAGACTCCCGTATACTGGCCGGAAGAAGAAAAGGTAAAAGATAAAATGATTAGTGAAGCTGTTACTATCCTGTACCACTATATCCAGGTCCCTGATAACCGCCGTTGTCAGGTACTCCTGAATGAGGCGGAGTTCAGGATACGAATCGGTAAATATCCGTTTGAAGGCAGGATTGACCAGCTAAGAAGATATACCGATGGTATTATTGAACTGGTGGATTTCAAGAGTGGGATTCGTGGCCCCGCAGATAACGAAATGCGGAGAATATATCAGTTTGCTGTTTACGCTATTGCATGTAGAGATGGTGAATTTACTACCAGGGAAGGTGAGACAATCAGGATTGGTAAACTACCAGACAAAATCACCTGGTATCATCTAAGGGATCATCTCGAATACCAGAAACCCACTCCGGTTGTACCTGTGAATGAACGGAACGGCGATTCGATGACAAATTCATACCGACACTGGTTTGAGAATGAAGCAGATACATATACCCTCGATGAAATCCGTGAAATCACAGGAAACAACCGACTCAATGCTAAAAATAAAGTCTATTTCAATACAGGTCACCAGAAGGGACCGGGAAAGCACACAATCAAGCTAACGAAACACAGGATTAAGGTAATGGAGAACTCAATCAAACGGGTATGTAAAGCTATCCGGTTTGACGACTATTACCCGAATCCCAGTACCTGTAGCAGCTGCCGGTTTATTGATACCTGTGACTTGTATTTGGACGGTAGAGATCAGGAATTTGTAGAAAGTCAAGACTTCTTACCTAAAGAAGCCTATCAATTAACCTAATAAAAAGGAGACAAGTTATGGCAAATCAAGATCCTTTCCTTGATGATGATTATGAGGTTCCGGAGGAGCCTGGTAATTACATGAAGCTGGAAAAGGGGAATAACCGATTCCGGGCAATGTCCAGTCCAATTTTAGGATGGGAGTGGTGGACAGAGGATGAAGATGGTAAACACCCAAACCGTGTACACACAAAAGATGAAGTCCCGAAGGAAGCATGGCACGGTCAGCAAAGACCCAAACACTTCTGGGCGATGCTGGTATGGAATTACGAATTGGAAACACCGCAAATCCTTGAGTTCACACAGAAAACCATCCAGAAGGAAATCCGGGAACTGGTAAAGGATGACGACTGGGGATCACCAGCAGGTGATGATGGGTATGATATAGTTGTAACCCGTAAAGGTGAACAGCTAAATACTGAGTACACAGTCATGCCAAAACCTGCTAAAAAGCTGAATGGGGATATCCTTGAAGTGTTTAAGGAGTTATACTGTAACCTGGATGCCTTGTACGATAGCGATGATCCCTTCGAGAACCCGGACAATGCCGACACCCCTTTCTAACTGGCTGAATGAATCATCAGAGGAAAATACGCAACGGGATAGTCCCGCTGATAGCGGGATTGTCCCGTTTTCTCAAAGGTGGATTTACAATTTCTATTACAAGTATGAAAAGAATTTATTACCAAGACAAAAGAGTATCATTGATGCAGTCTTGCGGGGGCTTGACGACCCGGAACAACAACTCCGGGATTCTACCGCTACCAAGAAACAAAAGATTGCAGCTGTGAAGATAATCCGATCAGTAATGAGGAGGCACACACATGAACAATAACGACCTAAAAGAGCAGTTAAAAATTGCCGGGTGCGGGGCGTTTGAAGATGAAACGGGTATAGTGGAAGGATCTCAGGGATTCTTCGCCAACATTGCCATGGTACCAACAAACGCAAATAAGTTAGCGGAAAAGAGCTTCCAGAAACAGCAAGCTCAACGATTCTACGATTGGATGTCGCAAAACCTGCCAGCAGGTATCTATGACCAGCTGTTCAAACTGATGACAGATAACAACAAATCAATGCGGGAAAATATGACAAGAGAGAAGTGGTGGGCTCAGGAAAACCCCGAATTAGCGAAGATTCTCGCTGAGAAAAATAAGGAAATTGAAGAACTGAAAGAGAGGTGTCAAAAATGAGTGTATCAATGATAGGATTCTTTATAGGTGTGGTATTCGGCAGTGTGTTTGGGTTTATGATTTGTGCCCTGCTAACCTCAGGCAAGATGTCAGACCTGTATTCGGAAATAGCAGAACTGAAAAAACACAAGTGAAACTTAACCACATATATCAGGGCGATGTAGGAGACAAATTAAAGGGTGCAAACAAACGCTCTGTATGGACAATAAATACCAAGCCCTACAAAGATGCCCATTTTGCAGTTTTTCCACCGAAAATACCTGAATTATGTATCAAGGCAGGTTCAAAAGAAGGTGATATAGTTTTAGACCCATTTTTCGGAAGTGGAACAACAGGATGGGTAGCACAAAGACTTGGAAGAAAGTGGATTGGGATTGAACTGA
>Ga0098067_1000961_pt1 | contig 10157 bp, 17 predicted proteins | sample 26_taG_FD_92578 | JGI IMG/M metagenome (GOLD analysis project Ga0098067, IMG submission 92578) | Marine viral communities from Cariaco Basin, Caribbean Sea - 26_WHOI_OMZ | ecosystem: Environmental > Aquatic > Marine > Oceanic | place: Caribbean Sea: Cariaco Basin | collected 2014-11-09
CAAATGATATTAGATATGGATTAATTGGGGTGACCAAATGAGCGAGTTAGATATTAAGGACCGGCTTGCGTCATGGGGTGCGTGGAGTAGGTCAGATGGTAACGGATTGGGCTTTATTAGCCCTTGTTTGCTTATGATGAGGGGTAATGTGCCAGAGGATAGACCGCCACCTAAAACACACCCTATCAGCGATGACGAAGCTATGCTGATTGATGTAGCTATTAAAACATTGAGACATGATTCCGATGTATTGTTTGAGGTTATCAGGCGTAAGTACTTCCACTTGCACACAGCAAAAGAGATAGCAAGATACTATCTGACAGATAAAGAATATCCAAGATTGGCGCACTTAGACTGGGAGCATGAAGAAAAGAAGCGGTCAGACCATCGTCATGTAGGGCTTATGCTAAAAGAGGCTGAGAGGATGATTGAAAGGTATTTATTGACACTACCCCGAAAATAGATTATATTTATGTCACGCTGAACAGAATAGTGTAAAGCGGTGTTAACTAGGGTTGGTATTTGGCGTTGTGTTTACACAGCTTGTTCATCAGGCGGCCCGACCTAATGTTCGTAAGGCGTGTTATATCGGCATGTTAAGCGTCCATTGAACAGATTTCGTTGTGGTTGCTGTATAAACTAACCACTCCCCATTTAAAGCCCTACTTTAACGAGTGGGGCTTTTTTTATACCTACGTTTTTATGCTCGATATGTGATTATCCATATCGGGCTTTTTTATTGTCTACAATTGGCAGGGATGCTATGTGCGAATTGAGCAATGCGGAAGTTTATAACCGCTATCATCAGGACGGCATTAGCCAAACTGCTAAAGACTACTGGCTCAGTTTTCTAAAGAAGCGAGCTAATAGAGGCGGTAAGGATTCTAAGGGCGCTCAAGAGCAGATTGATAAGATTGAGTTTTATAAGCAACTACGGGCCCATAGCTTAATGGTAAAGCAGCCAACTCATAATTGGTCAGATGAAGGTTCGAAACCGTCTGGACCCACCATATTGATTAACCAGTTTGCCCCGCCTTGATTGGTCCGGGCATTTTTTATATGAGGTAACAAGCGATGGCACTCAAAGCGCTAAAGCCAAGACTTGGCGAGATAAGTAAGATGGGCCTTGATACTCATCAGCCAAAGTCTAAATGGGGACATGGACGAGGTGGAAGACCTTGGCGTAGATTGAAAGATAAGATGCTTGTACGTGATAAGCATACTTGCCAAAACTGCCATCGTGTCGGTGGTGAGCTTGAGCTTGATCATATCGTTAATGTCGCCAACGGTGGTACTGACGATGAAAGTAATTTGCAGATTCTATGTACTGAATGCCATCGGGTTAAAACCTTGGATGAAAGTAAGGCAGGGGGGAGGTAATTTTCCTTTCCTCTGGAAGGCACAGGACACCACACACCATCTCATTTATAAAAAAAATCCCTCACCCAACGAGGTTAAAGGATATTAACTCATGGCAATGACCGAAAAGAAAAAGGCGTTTGCTGACAGCCTGATTTCGGGCGCAGCCAAGAATATATCTAACAAGCAAGCCGCTATTGATGCTGGTTACAGCGAAGCAACTGCATCACAGATGGGTAGTAAGCTAGCCAAAGATAAAGATGTTTTACGGTACATGGCACAGCAAAAGTTAAACAACTCACAAGCGATTAAAGCTGAGGTTAAAGACTTTCCAAAAATGGATAGCGAGAACGCAGACCCAAAACAAAAATTACTCGACTTGCTTAACGATGCGGACCCAACGATTGCATTGAAAGCTGCTGTCGCATTGATGCCATATATGTACGCAAGAATTGCACCGGCTGGAAAAAAAGAAGGCGAGAAACAAAGCGCCATTGAAGCCACCAAGACCGGTAAGTTTGCAACACTTAGTCAGCAGTCGGACAAAATACAATAGGTGGTTGCTATGCACAATTCATTTGCTATTTTTTTAACAATGATGTTGTTTGCGGTTTGGATTTTGGTTGCTGTGATATTTGCTGCCATTAAAATAAAGGTTAAAAACAAATGATTACTGAATGGACAACGGCGCTACCTGATTGGGAAAAGCGCATAGTCCAAAAACAATCATTGTTACCTTGTCCACCACTTAATCAAGAAGTCGCAGACATTGCGCTAAAAGTATTTAACAGCCTTGTTTTAGTCGATGTTATTGGTAAGCCTACATTGGGTGAAGCATCATTAAAATGGTCATCAGATTTTGTAGCGTCCATCTTTGGTGCGTATGACCCTGAAACCGGTATTCGCATGATTACCGAGTTTATGCTACTCATTGCCAAGAAGAACGCTAAGTCCACATTGGCAGCCGGTATCATGATGACCGCGCTTATCCTGAATGAAAGGCATAGTGCTGATTTAGTGATTATTGCACCAACCAAAGAGGTTGCTAGTAACTCATTCAATCCAGCGCGTGACATGATTGCTGCTGACCCTGAATTGTCAGCTATGTTCAACGTGAGTGAGCATACAAGAACAATCACGCACTTAGGTACTAACGCAAAGCTAAAGGTTATTGCCGCTGAATCAGAGGCCTTAGCAGGTATCAAGGCGTCCTATATCTTGGTTGATGAATTATGGTTATTTGGCAAACGTGCTAATGCAGGCTCAATGCTGCGTGAGGCAACCGGTGGTCTTGCATCGAGACCAGAGGGTTTTGTTATATATCTAACAACCATGCCTGATGAACCACCAACAGGCGCGATGAAGCAGAAGCTTGACTATGCTAGGTCAGTACGTGATGGCAAGGTTGATGACCCGCAGTTCCTAGGCTTGCTTTATGAGTTCCCTCAAAAGTACCTAGATGATGAGCTCTATCTCAAGCAAGAGAATTGGTACATAACAAACCCTAATATGGGTGCCTCAGTTAACGAGAAGTACATTGAGCGTGAGTTCAAGAAAGCATCTGACGAGGGCAAAGAAGAGCTGCAGGACTTCACAGCCAAGCATTTAAACGTTCAAATCGGCGTATCAATGCGGGCTAATAGATGGGCAGCCAGTGAATTTTGGGAGAAGGCGGCAGCGCCAACACCATTCACTCTAGAGCAGCTTATAGAAGCATCAGAAGTTATTACGATGGGTGTCGATGGCGGCGGTCTTGACGACTTATTAGGTATGGCAGTTGTTGGCCGTCTGCCCGTGGTTATCCGTGAATATGAAGACAGGGTAAGCAAGCAAAAGGTACAAGTAAAACCGTGGTGGGTATGGGCACGCGCATGGTGCCATGAGATTGCACTTGAAAGGCGAAAGTCTATCGCTGATACGCTACGTGACTTTGAAAAGCAAGGCGACTTATCTATTGTCAAAAACATAGGCGATGAAACAGACGAGCTCGCCAAGATTGCCAAGCAAGTATTTGATAGTGGCAAGTTGGATAAAATCGGACTTGATCCATTGGGTATTGGTGCGCTGATTGATGAACTCGCCATGATTGGCATACCTGCAGAAAAGCTCATAGGCGTTACGCAGGGCTTCAAGATGTCTGGTTACATCAAAACCACTGAGAACAAGATTGCTCGTAAAGACATGCTACATGCAAGTCAAAACATTATGGCGTGGTCAGTTGGTAACTGCCGAACAGTCGTCAGAGGTAGCGGTACGATGTTGTCGAAAGCTGAATCCGGTACCGCTAAGATTGACCCTGTTATCGGTATGCTAAACGCCGTCGCACTGATGAGCCAAAACCCTGAAGCTCCTAACCCTGATGGACCGACACTGTACTTTATTTAAGGATTTAGCATGTCTAAAATCGTTGTTTTAAATACAACAGGCTTAAACGTAAGCCAACTATCACATTTAAATATCAATCCCAGTACTGATAGATCTGAGATGGGCATTTATGCAAATCTAATTAACGGTCAAAGAGTATTCTTACAAAAGACAGATAGTTTTGAAGATGCGGTAAGCCTCTTGAAAAAGTTTAGCCAGCTTTGCAATGGTACGTATAGAGCGCCTTTACCAACGCCGCAGCACAACCCAAATATATAACCAAGACCGCCAACTAGGCGGTTTTATTTTGTCCAAATTTTACAACGAGAAACGATATGACTAAGGCTTATAGCACGCTCAAAGTTAAGTCCGTCACCGAAGACGGAGAGAAACGAACAATTACTGGCATTGCGTCCACTCCGCGTCTTGATAGGGATGGCGATACGCTGAATATGGCAGGTGGGGAATACACACTGCCTTTCCCTTTCATGTGGCAGCACGACCATTGTCAACCAGTTGGTGAAGTCGTCGATGTCACCGTGTACGAGGACCAGATAGAGGTGGTGATGGAAGTCGCTGTCATTAGAGAGGAGGGCAAGCTCAAAGAGCGCATTGATGAAGCCTGGCACTCTCTTAAAAATGGTTTGGTTAAAGGCTTGTCTATCGGCTTTGGCGTTGTTGATTACGAATGGATTAACGATGGCACTGGTATGAATATCATGAAGTGGGATTGGTATGAATTGTCCGCCGTGACAGTTGGTGCCAATCCTGATGCTGTGATTACCAGTGTAAAAAGTATTAAGCAGGCTTTCTTAGACGCTGAGAACCCTAGCGCCAAAAGACGCAGCAAAACAAGAGCATCACGAAGTAAAGCAACCGTCTCTACAGCGACAACGCAAAAGAAGACATCTAAACGAAGCATTTCTTTGGTTAGCCGTAAAAAAGGCGGTGTAACCTTACTATCTGGAGATAATTTATGAATTGGGCTAAACAACGCACGCAACTAATTGCGACCATCAAGTCTAAAAAAAGCAAGATTCGCAGTATCATCGCGAAGGCTGCTAAAGCAGATGAAACGCCGGATGAAGAGGCTGAAGAAGAGATTGTTGCTCTTGAAGAAGAGATTGATATCTTAGAAACCAACCTAGATCGTATCGAAGGTATCTTAGAAGATATCGTTGATGCTACCGATGAAGCTGCTGAAGTTATCGTTGAGAATGACGAAGAAATCGAAGCGCTTCTGATGGAAGATGAAGACGAAGAAGACGAAGAAGACGAAGAAGAAAAAGGCAGCAGCCGTCGCCGTCGCCGTCGCTCTTCTGAAAAGCACTACGTAAGCGTCAAGCCTAACCATGCCAAAAAAGGTATTGCGTTTGCACAGTTCGCCAAGGCAAAAGCGATCTCTATTCTTAATCAGCGCAAAGGCAATTACGTCAACCCGTTGGAGATTGCCAAGTCGCAAGGCATGGACCCGCGTGTTATTAAAGCCTTGAAAAAAGCAGCAGTACTAGATACCTCTAACTCAAGCTCTTTAGTGGTACAAAATACAATGGCTGATGAATTTGTTAGCTTGCTAAGAGCGCAAACAGTCGTTGATAAGATTGCAGATAGTATGCGTGCGGCGCCGTTCAATACTACTATCGCAGGTTTGGCTACCGGGTCAACCGCTGCATGGGTAGGTGAAGGCGAGAAGAAACCCGCCACTAACCCAACCTTTTTAGATATTGAAATCAAGCATCATAAACTAGCTGGTATCGTCGTTATGACGGAAGAGCTGCTGCGATTAGCAACACCAAGCGCTGATAAGATGATGTTGGATGACTTGGTTGAAGCGTCAGTCGCTTTGATTGATACAACCTTCTTGGATGACTTGCCGCAAACAGCTAACCGCCCAGCGGGTATCTTGAACGGCGCTCCTAAAGTTGTGGCAACGGGTATCACTGTCGATACTTATGGTGCTGATCTTGCGGCCCTACGTCGTCAGTTTATCTCTAACGGCTTATCGCTCAGTGGCGCCTACTACATCATGAGTGAAACTCGCGCTAGTGACATCGGTGAGCTGCGTGATGCCCTTGGTAACCCGTACTATCGTGGTATGGATGCCCCGCTTGGTGAGAAAACACTTAATGGCTTACCAGTCATTGAGTCTGAAACATCAGCAAACGTCCTTGCTTTGGTTAAACCGTCTGAGCTTTACTTGGCTGATGACGGCGAAGTCCAGATTGATTACAGCGACCAAGCAACCATTGATATGGGCGCGGAAACACTAGTGAACTTGTTCCAAGAGAACAAAATCGCTATTCGTGCTGAGCGTTATATCACATGGGCAAAACGCCGCGTAGCAGCCGCTGCTTATATTGACTACTCATTAATCCCATAAGCCTAAACATCGTTTAGCTTAAGAATGATTAAACCTCAACCATGTGTTGGGGTTTTTTTATGAGTAGGTATTGGCGTGCTAATGCCTCTGTGCATCAGTACCTACTCCTAAAAAATACGAGGTCACTATGAAGATTAAATATATTAAAGACGCACCTAACGGTCCTGCTGGCACCAATGATGATGTCGCAGACTTTGAAGGCAATATTTTGATACTAACAGGCTATGCCGAGTTAGCGGAAACCGACAAGCCAAAACCTAAGGCCAAGCCAAAAGCAAAGGCAAAAACTGAAACTAATACTGACGGCGAGTAATTATTATGGGCATGTTTGACTGGTTCAGTAGTAAAAAATCTACAAACAACGCCCAGCCTGTTAGTGGCGGCGATGCTTGGCGAACGATACATGAGCCATCAATGGGCGCATGGCAGCGTAATGAAGAGATTGAGATTAGCAAAAGTGATCAGATGCGCCACCACGCTATCTTTGCTTGTGTCTCACTTATCACTCGTGACATCGGAAAGTTAAAACTAAAGACTAAGAAGAAGTCAGAAGGCGTTTGGCAGGAACACGATAGTCGGGCGAAGGCGCTTATAAGCAAGCCCAACCACTATCAAAATACACAACAGTTTTTTGAGGCGTGGGCGACCAGTAAGGCTACCAGCGGTAACACTTACGTTTGGAAGATTCGCAATCTATATGGCCAATTATGGCGATTGGTTGTGCTTGACCCTGAACGCGTCAAAGTGCTGGTAGATATTGAGGGCAATGTTTTTTACCAAGTCCGCCGTGAACGCCTATTTGACCTTGATGAAGACTTGATGATACCCGCGTCTGAAATTATACATGACCGATTCAATTGCTTTTATCACCATTTAGTCGGCTTATCACCAATCACAGCTTGCGCACTATCAGCGGCTCAAGGCATTAGTATTCAGCGTAACGCACAGGCATTTTTTGCTAATGCATCGCGCCCATCGGGAATCTTGGTCACACCGGGGTCGATTAGCCCAGAAAAATCAAAAGAGATGAGTCGACAGTGGAACGAAAATCACTCCGGCTCTGGGACAGGCAAAACAGCGGTGTTGGGTGATGGCGTGAGTTACATTCCTATCTCAGTTGCTGCCAGCGATGCGCAATTAGTAGAGCAATTAAAGTTATCTGGTGAAATTGTTTGTACGGCTTTCGGTGTGCCTGCCTTTAAAATCGGGCTTGCGCCGTTACCCGGTGGCAAAGTTAGTGATCATAACGATATCTATTACAGCGATTGTCTGCAGCACTATATCGAGAGCATAGAGACGCTACTCAACGACCATCTTGAATTAGAAGAAGGCGTTGAGGTTGAGTTTTGTCTAGACGCGCTACTACGCATGGATTCAACCAGTCAGATGTCATTCCTTAAGGAAGGCGTCGCTTCAGCGATATTTTCACCGAATGAGGCTCGTGCCAAACTGGGTTATATGCCAGTTATCGGTGGCGAAAGTCCTATGATTCAGCAGCAAAACTTTAGCCTTGCTGCTATCGCTAAACGTGATGCCGGTGACGACCCGTTTTCTAAAACGCCAGTCCCTGCTGAAGCAGACGAAGAACCACAAGGAGATGGCGATGACTTGGGTAACGCTTGAAGAAGCAAAGCACCATCTGCGCTATGACGATGATAGTAATGACCCTATGCTAACGGCTTATATTGCCGCTGCTGAGGCTACTATCAATCAATACATAACAGACAATGTTGCATCAGCTGCCACGCCTGATATTAAGGTCGCAGCCTTACTGCTAATCGGTTACTACGACTACCACCGCAACATGGATAAAGACATGCCTAGCGACGGCAATTATTTGCCTGCGCCAGTACGTGCTTTGTTATGGCCGTATCGACAACCATCGGTAAATTAGGGGTTTATATGAAAGCTTTGGTGGATTTACACAACTCTTTTAGCGATGCAGTAAACGCTTTGTCGCAAGAAGATAAAGCTGCGCTACATGCTGATCTTAAAGCAGCGCAAGAAAAAATGGACGCAGACAAGAATGGTTGTTATCAACCGCTAACGTCAGGCAAGAAATCAACGCCACCTGGCGCTAAATAGGAGTTGATTATGTCATGCAAAGGTTGCGAAGCGCGTAGAGAATGGATAAGGAAGCAAAAAGATGCCGCAAAACAAAGTATGCAAATGCTTATCAAGCGACTTAATAGAACTGATGACAAAGATAATCGAGCAAAATAACACACTTATCGAGCAGTCAGCCGCTAAAGACAATCTGATAATGCAGCTAATCGAGCAAAATGACGCGATACTAAATGAGCTTGTCGAACAAGATGATGATGAGTCATGCGGTTCGCCTTTTATAGACGGGTGATTTATGGGCGTTCGAGCAGGACAGCTACGACACAGGGTAACTATCGAGCAGTATCAAGCAGGTGGGCGTGATGAGAACGGCTTTGAGACACCGGCAACATGGACTGAGCACTCAAAGCTATGGGCTAAGGTCACACCGCTATCATCTAAAGACTTGATAAGCGCACAGGGCGAACAGTCAGAAGTTACAGCTCGCATGATGGTGCGCTACAACACAGACATTGATACAGGTATGCGTGTCATCTGGAAAGGGCGAACCTATGCTATTGACAGTCAAGGACTTGATGATAATGAAGATGGTATGACCTATACCACTTTTAATCTGCGCGGTAATGTCGAAAACTTTAAGGGGTAGCGCTATGCCTAAAATATATCAAAGTGAGTATGATTCGGTTGTCGTTATAGAACGGAAAAACGGCAAGGTTTATTTATCGGACGATCTAGACGACAGTATCATAACCATTTGCCCTGAAAGCTGGCCGCAGATAAAAGAGCTTATCGAAAAAGAGTTCGGGAAGGACTAATCATGGCTAACGAAATCACAGGGCTTGATGAAGTGCAAGCCAAGCTGCGTATTCTTGGCAACAAAAGAAAAGCTAAGAACGCAGCTAACAGGGCTTCACGCAAGGCTATGAATATTGTCAAAGACGCTGCACGAAAAAATGCAAAGTCTATCGATGATAAAGATAGCCCTAACAAGATTTGGAAAAATATTGTAGTTAAAACCGGTAAGACCAAAGGTTATGAAAAGGTAACCATGCAAGTCGGAGTCCGTGGCGGTGCTAGAAAGTACGGCAAAAACGCAGATAATAGACGTGCTGGCCGTATCGGTAGAACTTATGCAACAGGCGGTAGTAAAAAGAACCCTGGTGGTGATACATGGTACTGGCGTTTTCTTGAATTTGGTAGCTCAACCAATAATGCAAAGCCATTTCTTAGGCCTGCTTTAAATAACAACAAGGACGCTGTGCAGCAAGAGTTTGCCCGTGCCTATGGCGAGGAATTAGACAAGGAGATTGCCAAGCTATGAGCTTTATACCGATATACGCCACGCTTAACGCAGACGCAGCCGTTACAAGTGCTATAGATGTACCTAAGAAAGTATTTGAGGACGTAGCACCACTAGGCACAAAGCAGCCTTACATTGTATGGCAGACAATCAGCGGTCAAGCAAACAATCACCTAGACTGTCCGTCTAACCTTGATGACACGCAGTATCAGCTAATGGTCTATGCATCAAATGCCAAAACAGCTTACGAGTTACGCGACCTTTGCCGTAAGGCCTTAGAAAATCGGTCATGGATCAACAATCCATCAATCAATCAGTATGAGACTAAAACCAAGCTTTACGCTCGTGGATTCGATGCAAATTGGATTTTAGAGCGTTAAGAAACCACCAATACAGGACATAAAGAGATGGCTAAAGTTAAAAAAGGCGTTTTGACGCAAGGCACAAATGTATGGATTAAGCATGGCGATGTGCCAGAGCTTACAAAAATGCAGTGCATCACAGGTATTACACTAGGCGATGATAGCCCAACCGATATTGCGAATACTTGCCTAGAAGAAACAGACAGCGCAACGTCTATCTATGGCTTAAATCAACCAGGTGAAGGCTCAATAACTCTTAATACTGACCCCGAAAACGCCAGTCACTTAGTTTTGTTGCAACTTGCAGCAGACAATGCGGGCGTTGAAG
>Ga0098067_1000963_pt1 | contig 10142 bp, 9 predicted proteins | sample 26_taG_FD_92578 | JGI IMG/M metagenome (GOLD analysis project Ga0098067, IMG submission 92578) | Marine viral communities from Cariaco Basin, Caribbean Sea - 26_WHOI_OMZ | ecosystem: Environmental > Aquatic > Marine > Oceanic | place: Caribbean Sea: Cariaco Basin | collected 2014-11-09
CGGACGTCGCATAATCGCTAGATTCGCCCGGCATGCCAATCAGCCACCTGCCAGCCGGTATGACTGCATCGCCGCCTATCAGGTCGCCGGGCGCAATCCGTTCGGCGGCGTAATCCGGCGCGGGCGGGTAGCCCACGGTCTGCCGGCACCAGATCAGGGACTCAATGTGCATGTTCTGGTGAAAGATGGCATAGCGATAGAGATAAAGCGCTTCGTCGGTCAGCGGTTTGTTACGGATTCGATCTGCCACACGTTCGTAGATGGTATCGAAATAGGTCAGGGTTTCTTCCCGACCGGGAAACAGCTCCCGACACCAGCGATCGCAGTGGTCCAGGTGGAATGAGTCCCACAGGTCATCCATGGCCGGGTTGTAACTGGGCGTGCCATCCAGCAGGTTGAACACGAACACTTCATAGAAGAAAGCCGCGTGGCCCATTTCCCACAACGGCGGATTGACCCCCGGGTGATAGGGCACGTCCAGTCTTTCCTCCGGCACCGACGCTATCAAAGCCCTGGTTCTTTGCCGGGCGGTTTCCAGTTCAGCCAACAGGGTTGTCTCGTCCACGTTACTATCTCCAAATGTGCTGCTCTTCTGAACTCTAACAGTTCCCGTTTCCTGGTGATCCTGAGCCACTGTTATATTTACGATCGCAAACCGCTGGTGGCCGCCCTTCCGTTGCTCAGACTGTCAGTTTCCCGTCGCTTTAAGCTACGCTATTTGAGCCCGCCGTCACGTATATTTCATGAATTTCTGGTAACTTTCACCCTGAGGGCGCTCCTGTGCATGCACGGACTCAGTCTTCGCAAACTCTCAATACAGTCACGGGTGACATGCGCACCTCATCAGGGAACAACAGGTTTAAGGGAAGTCATGACCAGGGAACTTTACACGGAACTCTACCAGATAACGTTTGCAGGACAGACTCTCGAAGGATTCAATGACGCGGAAGTGAGGGACAATGTTAAAGCCCTGTTCCGGATATCCGACGAACGCACAGCAAGCCTTTTCTCCGGCACCCGCACCACTCTGAAGTCTGGCCTCAGCCACGACGAGGCTCTGATTTACCACGAGCGACTGACCAAAGCCGGCGCTGCCGTACAGATTTCAGCACAACCCCGGACAGCAACCATTTCAGCGGCGGGCGCCGCAAACACCCCGTCGCCAGCCTCAACCAATGCCAGCCAACCGCAACCCGGCCCGACGGGACTATTGCAGGAAGCGCCGTTTGAATTTACCGGCAGCGGCCGCGAGTATTTCGGGGTTTGGATCGTCAATATTCTGCTCACCATTGTTACCCTCGGCATCTACTCCGCCTGGGCTACGGTGCGGAACAATCAATACTTTTATGGCAACACTCGTATGGACGGGGCCAGTTTCCAGTACCTGGCCAGCCCCATCACCATTCTCAAGGGCCGGCTAATTGCACTGGCGGTACTGGTCGCCTACGTCGTGCTTTCGGAGATGTACGTTGAAGCGGCTGTCGTATTCGCCATCGCCTTCATTCCACTCGTGCCCTGGATAATGGTGCGCTCTCTCAGATTCAGGGCCATCAACAGCGCTTACCGGAACATCCGTTTCGATTTCAAAGGCAAATACGGTGAAGCTCTTATGGTGGCGTTTGTCTGGCCGCTATTGAACATGCTCAGCCTGTTCTTCCTCACCCCGCTGGTGATGAAAAAAACCCATGAGTTCATCGCCAATGGCAGCCGCTACGGCACCACCGACTTCCAACTGAAAGCCGACACCGGTACTTACTACCGCTTCTTCGGCAAAGGACTGCTTATAGCCATTGCCTTCGGTATTGTCGCCTTCCTGGCCATGCGCCACATAGGCTTTACGCTCGGCTCGATCATTGCAGTCGTGGGCTACCTGGCCCTGTTTGGTTACTTCATGGCAGGTATCGCCAACCTTTTCCTCAGCGCCGTCCATCTCGACAGCCACGAGTTTGAGTCACGGCTACAGCCCGTGCAGATGACCTGGATTTATCTGTCCAACAGTTTCCTCGTGGTGATCACCCTGGGATTGTTCACCCCCTGGGCCAAGGTACGCATGGCACGGTATCGTGCTAACTGCACCGCCATGCTGGTAGACGGCGACCTGAATCACTTTGTCGCAGCCGAGCAGAACCGTACCAGTGCGCTGGGCCAGGAACTGGGGGATGCCTTTGATGTCGACTTCGCCGCAATCTGAAGTCACTGTCGAAGGTCAGTTCTACTCGGGCAAGGATTCCAGCCGGCGGCGCGCAATCCTGCGCTCCGCCGCTGGCGTCATCGTCATCGACGCCGGCGAAACACGCCTGCGCCTCACACCTGACGAAGTCGAGATATCGCCACGAATTGGAAATACGCCTCGCTATCTTCACCTTCCGGATGACGGCGTGTTCGAAACACAAGACAACGACGGCGTGGATCAACTCGGCCGGCGGGCACACCGTGGGGGCGGCAACCGCCTGTTGCACAAACTGGAAAATCATCTGGGGCTGATACTGGCTGCAGTGGTGATAACCGCCGCCACCACCGGCATTGCCTTTGTCTGGGGCGTACCCTGGGCTGCCGAGACTGTGGCCAATACCCTCCCGGACTCAGTCGCCGAGCAGGTAGGGGAATCCACACTCAGCACACTGGACAACACCTGGCTGGAGTCATCCAGCCTGCCGGAGCGTCGCCAGCAAGCCTTGCAGGCGCACTTCCGGCCCTTGCTGAAATCGGTGGCGGGCCAGGACCTCGAAGTGATTTTCCGCTCTTCCCCTGCCATCGGCGCCAACGCCATGGCCCTGCCCAATGGGACGCTTATTTTCACGGATGACCTGGTGGATCTGGCCGGGGATGACGATGAGCTCACGGCTATTCTTGCCCACGAAATCGGCCATGTCGCGCACCGTCATGGCATGCAGGGAATGGTGCAGTCTTCCCTCACCTTCTGGCTGATCGTGATGATGACCGGCGATCTGTCTGCTTTTTCCGATGCTACGGTGGTGGTTCCGGCGGTGTTAATGAGCCTGTCCTACTCCCGCGACATGGAACGGGAGGCGGACACCTATGCACTGCAAACCCTGAAAGCGAACGGTATAGACCCGATTCACTTTGCCAACATCATGGAGCGGCTGGTAGTCGCCCATGGTGAAGATGAAGCCATGGAGAAAGAAGCGGAAAGTGATCGATGGGACTCGCTTGAGGACATGTTGTCGAGCCACCCGGTGACCGGGGAGAGGATCGAACGCTTTAAACAGAGCCCCTGAGCGGTATAGTAGCGATACATCCATTACGGGGAGATACTTCCATGCCACCCAGAACCGCCAGACCGGTTTCGGCATCCGCCATCGACAAACACGTCTACAAGGTGTTCCCGAATGACATGAACTCCCACCAGACGGTGTTCGGGGGCATGATCATGGCAAAGTGTGATCGCCTCGCGTTGGTAGTCGCCGAGCGTCATTCCGGCCATGTGTGTGTCACCGCCGCCGTAGATTCGATTCACTTCCGCGCCCCTGCAAAGGGCAACGACACGTTGCTGTTCAACCTTGCCCTCAACCGCAGCTGGGGCTCGTCCATGGAGATCGGGGCTCGGGTAGAAGCCGAAAACAGTTACACCGGCGAATGCCGGCACATACTTTCGGCATTTTTCACCTTTGTGGCACTGGACGAGAACGATAAACCCATTGATGTGCCCGCGATAAAACCGGAAACCGACGAGCAGAAACGCCGCTTCGCGAATGCAGAAATCCGCCGAAAGGGCCGGCTTGAAACCCGCAAGAAGCTGAGCGAACGCTGAACAATTGTGTCGGCATATTTTACAGAAACGTTATTGCGACACAGTTCTCAATCCCTAACCTCCTGAAACAACCATAAGTATGAAAACTGGCACATAATCTGAATACCGATTCAGAGAGTTTTTCGGCCGATCCCCCCGGCCGTTTGCGGTCACAGGGCAGTGACTGGATCCAGCCGTTCCAGCCTTCGAAGAGTCCAATGAACGTTCGGCAGTCTGCTTTCCCGGCACGAACTCAAGGAGAGTCGCCATGAAGGAAAAACGACCGCTCGTTTGGCTGTCAGCCGAGCACTCCGCGCTCTCAACACAAGTTGCTGAGCTGCGTGAGTGGCGATTAAATCCCATAACTATTGACGCCGAGCTGCGCCAGGGTGCTATCCCTGGCAAAAATACCTGGGTTGGGGTATTCGATGCCAGCGAGCTTTCCGGCAGCCAACTGGCCGTTGCTAGCAGTTGGCTGGAAGCCCTCGGGGTCGAGCACTGGGTTGCCATTCTTAAGCCCAGGCAGATTGATAATCCGGAAGTCTGCGGCCTCATCAACCGATATTGCGAGGATTACCACACCTTACCGATCCAGCCTGATCGGCTCCATGGGATACTTGGTCATCTGTGGGGCATGTCTGAACTCCATGCCCGGGCGGCAGGCAATACCCCCCTCAGTTATCATGACGTGGCTCTGCAAGGCGAGTCCTCTGCCATCCGACAGACCAGGGAACTGCTTTACAAGTTCGCCCACACCGAAGACCCAGTACTGGTCTATGGTGAAAATGGCACTGGCAAGGAAGCGGCCGCTAAATATATCCATATCAACTCGGTGCGAAAGCACAAGCCTCTGGTCGTTATCAACTGCGCAGCCTTGCCTCCATCCCTGACCCAGAACGAACTGTTCGGGCATGAAAAGGGATCGTTCACCAACGCCATGAGTGTCCAGAAGGGCAGAATTGAGAGCGCTGATGGCGGCACGCTGCTATTCGTCGGCGTTGACGAACTCACCGGGGAGCAGCAATCGGCCATTCTGCGCTTTCTTCAGGAAGGCCAGATCGAACGCATTGGCGGTCGTCGCCCCATAGAGGTGAACGCCCGTGTGATTGCCACCAGCTCCAGCCCTCTGGAACAGCTGGTAACCTCTGGACACTTCCGCAGTGATGTTTTTTACCGCCTCGGCAGTCTGCATGTTCTTTTGCCCCCTTTGCGGGATCGTAAGGAAGACCTCCCTCTACTGGCCAACCGGATACTCTCGGCAGCACCCTCGTCCGCAGGACCCAGACGTCTGGCTGACACTACAACAGTCTGCCTTGCCGAGCACCGCTGGCCGGGCAATCTCAGAGAACTCCAGAACCGCATGCGCCAGGCTGTGCTGCTCGGGGAAGGCGCTGTGATCAAACCGGCCGATATGGGATTCGGGTCGACACCCTCAAACGATCAAAGCCAGAGCCAGGAGCTGTCGCTGGATGCCTTCCGTTCGCAGGCAGATCGCCGGGCGATCTCGGTAAGCCTGGCACTGGCACAGAATAATATTTCCGCCGCGGCCCGACTGCTCAACATTTCGAGAGTCTCTTTCTACCGGCTGATGGATAAGCATCAGGTCCTCCACAGAACCTCCGCCTCGCCTTCGAAGAGAGACTAAAGGAGATTTTCCATGGCTACAAAGATGTTCTGGCTCTTCCCCCTGTTAACAGTTGCCACACCACTGCTTCCAGGGGTCGCGCAGGCGGACAAGCACACTGGTAGCACAGCAATAACAGCGTCGGAGGAGGAGCACGACCCGTCGACCGACATCGCCTCCATTACCGCTGACCGGGGCATCGTTACCCGACCGGGCCGGTTCACTATCGAGCCGTCTTTCTCCCATGCCCACAGCAACTCAACCGCGGTCGCAGTGGAAGGCTATACGGTGATCCCCGCGCTGCTTATCGGGCTGATCAATATTTCGGAGATACAGCGTGATATTTTCGTGGGCGCGATGTCACTGAAGTATGGCTTCACCAGCAAACTTGAGGCTGCAGTCCGTGTGCCCTACCTCAGCATCAATGAGGATCTGAGAGAGCGAGATGTCTTCCAGGGCACACCGGTGGATACACTTCGAGAGTCCTCAGGTGAAGGCCTGGGCGATGTTGAACTCTCGGCGCGTTACCAGTTAACCGATGGGCTGGGGGGCTGGCCGTACGTTATCGGTGCTATGCGGGTAAAAGCGCCAACGGGAGAGGGCCCCTACGATGTAGATCAGAGAGTCATCCGGGATAATCAGGGTAACCCGATTGGTATTGAGCTGGAGAATCGTCCAACCGGTTCCGGTTTCTGGGCATTCGAACCGGGATTTTCGTTCATCTACCCGACGGACCCTGCGGTATTATTCGGAAACCTGAGCTATGTCTGGACCCTTAAAGAGGACCAGGGCCCTGAAAACGGCGGGACGGTCGATCCCGGTGACATAGTCCGCTTCGGCTTCGGGATGGGATTTGCGTTCAATGACCGCACGTCCTTTAGCCTGGGCTATGACCATTCGATCATCCGGAAAACGACGTTCGAGGAAAATAACGATATTTTTGCATCCAACTTCGACCGCATTCAGATCGGGTCACTGTCCTTCGGCTTGTCCCAGCGGCTGACCCAGTCCACAAGCCTGAGCCTGACAGTAAGTGTCGGAGTTACGGAAAATGCGCCCAACAGCGAGATTACTCTCAAGCTTCCGATCAGTCTTTAGCGACGAGCCGAAGAAGTATCAGCGACCAAGCAGCTGGACCAACTGATCACTGAACCGAGCCGGGAACTGATTCCCTATACCGGCACCCAGATTGTTCAGCTCAATGTTCAGTTGATGCATGTTCTGGATCACGGTGCTATCGAGGTTGTTCTGAACCACCGTCATCCAGCCACCAGGCCCTGACATCTCGCTTGATACCCGCGCACCCCCACTGCGGTTCGCGCTGATAACCTCGAGGACAGTTTCCGTTTTATGGTTCACCAAACCGTCGCTGACAGTCTGGTTGAGATTGGGAATGGTCAAACGGTTGACCACCAGGGTGTCACCGTTTATGCCGACGATCTGTTCCAGACCAATGCTGATTTCCAGGTTATCCATCAGGAAACCGCCCCGATACTCCGACAGTTCCGGATCACTCAGGGGCTCAACGCCAAGCCTCAATTCTGCCTGAACTGATGGCGATATGGTGGCAAATGAAACAACCAGTATTGCTATGGCGGGCATCCGGACCATCATTTTCATCACCATTCCCTTGAAGAGGGCCAGTAGGGCAATGTGTGCCCGAGTGAAGGACCGTCCAGACCTTTCTGGATCGGCGCCCTGGCTACCTGGGGCCACTGTCCATCGCCTAGAAAGCCGTCTCGTCCCTGGGCAAGATGGCTGCGAATAATGAAGGCGGTACCGTTCCAGTACTCGCTGAATTTAGCGTAAGAATAGACTTTCAGTCCCCGCGCCGGATCCCCCACCAGGACCTCTTCGTCACTGAGTCCCTTGATCAGAACGAAATGCCGGAAACCATCAATATTGAGCAACACAATCATGGGTAAGCGCACTTTCTCCTTCAGGCCGGTCAATGGCATGCGAAAACCATCGGCCTGGTACCCTCTGGCCTCCAGATAGCGCTTCATATCGAGCATGGAGAAGCCGTCACGGCGCACCTTCTGTTCGTCTGCCAACGCAAGCATTTCGATGAAGACATCGTGCTCTGTGACCTGGTCTTCGTAGTGAAAGGACAATAACGACGCAATGGCCGCAGAGCCGCAACTGAAGTCGTACTGCTGGCGCATGACGCTGTCGAACCGGCGGTTTTCGAAACTCTTTACGTTGAGCCGGAAATCACCGCCAATACCTGGCACCGTTACCGAGCCCGCAGAGCCTGCAAACGCAGTGGACCATAGCAGCCCGGCACTCGCGCATATTGCAACAAGAACCCTTCCGGCCATGGCCCACCTCCGTCAGTGATTGATCAGTATGTTGATCTGGGTACTGTCCTGAATGACTACCTGGTTACCGGTGTTCTGGATAACCGTGGCAACCCCGCTCATGTTGCCGAACGCGTTGTCGGAAATACTGTTATCACCTGTGACAACATTACCCGACAGCTGGTTATCGGACACATTCGCATTCTGCTGATTATCGTTAATCTGCCACTGCATCGGGATTCCCTGGCGACCACTCGAATCCGCCAGTTGATCCGCCGACATCGGCGCAGCATCCAGCCACTCCTCGGCCGATACAAAGCCCGTTGCCCCGAACATTAACGCTAGCAAGGTAGCCTTCAGTTTCCATCTGATAACGCGACCCATGGCAGTTCTCCCGGGATAACCGGGCCGCACCCGTTAAGGCGCGGCCTGGATTCCCTATTCAGTGCCGCCACCGCTACCGGTAGACAGGTTGGACATTACACTGACATTAGCCTGTGTAACGCTGCCATTGCCTGCGTTCTGGGCAAATGCGCCGACGCCAGTGAAGTTCGCTGAGCCACCGGAGATTTCGTTACTGTTACGAACCTCGGTGTAGGAACCGTCAGCATTGACACTGCCGTATGTGGTTGCAGTTCCCGATACGGATGCATTCAACTCAGCATTATTCATGAACACAATGCTGTTATCAGAGTTATCGTTCCCGCTGTCGTTGGTGGAGTTATCCGAGTTGTCGTTTCCACTGTTATTGGTGGAACTATTCGAGTTATCGTTCTGGCTGTCCGCCAGATCAGTGGAACTATCGGAGTTATCGTTTCCGCTGTCGTTAGTGGAATTATCCGAGTTATCGGAATTGTCGGTCTGAGCGGTATTACCGCTGTCGTTGGTACTGTTGTCCGCGTTCCCGCTGTCATTGGTGCTGTTGTCCGAATTGTTCGTATTGTCGGCATTGCCGCTGTCGTTGGTGCTGTTGTCCGAGTTGTCGGTCTGAGCGGTGTTACCGCTGTCATTGGTGCTGTTATTCGACGCATCCGAGTTATCGGAATTATCGGTATTCGTGGAGTTGTCATTTCCTGAGTCGGTATTACCGGAATAACCGTTATTGGCGGTGGACGAATCATTCGCGTTGGTGTTCGGATCTCCGTCCCCTCCCTGATCCTGAGCGTAGGCAAAACCGGAAACACCCAGACTCATTGCGATGGCAGCTGCTAGCAGACTTGTTTTGGTCTTCATAATATCGCTTCCTTTTCGATTATTGGCTTTTAGAGGGATCCGACGAAAACCGCTAGCCTTCGGTAAGCCAAGGTTCAGACCCGCCAAAGATGTAGAGCGATTCCCGTGCCAGGATTCACAGAAAACCAATAGACCTATGTTTTAAAAGTATTTTTTATTACGAAGGGAAGCCGGAGGCAGGGGTGAAAGCTTGAAACTGTTTCAGGAATGAAACAGAAGTCGGGAGGAGAACAGGCCAGGATGAACGTTTATTAATGAAATTCAGAAACTTGGGCAAAAATGCCGATGTAAAGAAAGCAAAACCCCACACAGGGTGGGGTTTTGGGTTCTGAAACGGGCCTCTCAGCCCGCTTCAGTGACAACAGAACCGTTGTTTAGAACTGGTTCATGGTGTTGTCTTTGCCGCCAGCCTTCAGGGCTGCATCACCTGCGAAGAACTCTTTGTGGTCATCGCCGATGTTGGAGCCGGCCATGTCCTGGTGCTTCACAGTTGCGATACCCTGACGGATTTCCTTGCGCTGAACACCTGCAACGTAGGCCAGCATGCCTTCGTCGCCGAAGTAGCCCTTGGCCAGGTTGTCGGTAGACAGGGCCGCAGTGTGGTAGGTCGGCAGGGTGATCAGGTGGTGGAAGATACCGGCTTCACGGGCGCCATCACGCTGGAAGTTGGCAGTCCACTCGTCGGCCAGCTTGCCGAGTTCGGTTTCGTCGTACTTGGCGTTCATCAGGTCGGCACGCTCGTAAGCGGACACGTCCTTGCCTTCTTCTTTCCAGGCATCGAATACCTGCTGACGGAAGTTCAGGGTCCAGTTGAACGACGGGCTGTTGTTGTAAACCAGCTTGGCGTCGGGCACCACTTCACGGATACGGTTAACCATGGCAGCGATCTGGCCAACGTGGGGCTTCTCGGTTTCGATCCACAGCAGGTCAGCGCCGTTCTGCAGGCTGGTGATACAGTCCAGGACCACACGGTCTTCGCCAGTGCCCGGCTTGAACTGGAACAGGCCGGAAGCCAGGCGCTTGGGCTTCATCAGCTTGCCGTTGGCTTTGATCACAACGTCGCCGTTGTTGATGTCTTCCGGCTTCTCGATGTAGTCGCCGTCGAGGAAGCTGTTGTACTGGTCGCCCAGGTCCCCCGGCTCTTCGGTTACAGCCAGCTTCTGGGTCAGGCCAGCACCCAGAGAGTCAGTACGGGCAACGATAACACCGTCGTCCACACCCAGCTCCAGGAACG
>Ga0098067_1000968_pt1 | contig 10106 bp, 6 predicted proteins | sample 26_taG_FD_92578 | JGI IMG/M metagenome (GOLD analysis project Ga0098067, IMG submission 92578) | Marine viral communities from Cariaco Basin, Caribbean Sea - 26_WHOI_OMZ | ecosystem: Environmental > Aquatic > Marine > Oceanic | place: Caribbean Sea: Cariaco Basin | collected 2014-11-09
ACGGCAATACAGAAAGAGGCATACAGGCCGACTTTCGGGTCTACGCCCGCAATGATGGAGAACGCGATGGCCTCCGGGATCAACGCCAGCGCCACCACAATACCGGCGAGCAGGTCGCCACGAATGTTCGAGAACCAGTTTTGCTTGAGTGCATTTATCATGGCAGGAAATATCGCTTTAACTTATTGGGAGGTCATGTCGGGGCCGCGCAGGTTACCAGAAACCGCCTGAAAAGTATGGCAGCGCGATGTTGCTAACCGGCTAAAGGGTGACCTGGCCACCGGTAATTGCCTAGAATGCAAGGCAAATCTATTTTTTCAGGGACCCGCGGCCTGTGGATGACGTAGCCAGCCAGTTTATTGCCTCTAACCAGACCACCATTAACCTGGCCGTGGCCCTGTTGCTGGGCGCGATTGTTGGCCTGGAGCGGGGCTGGGATGCCCGGGAGCAGAAGTCCGGGGAGCGAATCGCCGGTATCCGCACCTTCTCGCTGGTGGGGCTGCTCGGTGGCATCTCGGCAGTGCTGGCCTCGGAGATTACAGTTTGGGCATTCCCGGTGCTGCTACTCAGCGTGGTGGCCATGGGGCTGGTGGCTTACAGCGAGCGGCTCGAACACATTCGCAATTTTAGCATCACCGGGCTGGTGGGCATGCTGCTGACCTTCTGTTTTGGTGCGGTGGCGGTCGCGGTCGACCCGGTGATTGCCACGGCAGCGGCGGTGGTCACCGCCATTATCCTGGACAACAAGCAAGAAATTCACGGCTGGGTGCAGAAGCTCCAGGCCCATGAACTGGACGCGGCCCTTAAACTGCTCTTGATCTCCGTGGTGATGCTGCCCCTGCTGCCCAACGAGCGCATGGGCCCGGGCGGTGTGCTGAACCCTCGGGAAATCTGGTGGATGGTGGTGATGATTGCATCCATCTCCTTCGTCGGCTACTTCGCCATCCGGGTCGCCGGCGCCCGCAAGGGCATTCTGTTCACCAGCCTGTTTGCCGGCCTCAGTTCGTCCACCGCCCTGACCCTGCACTTTGCCCGCCAGTCCCGAAGTAACGAAGGCTTAAGCCCCCAGTTTGCCGCCGGCATCCTGATTGCCTGCGGCACCATGTTCCCCCGCATCCTGGTGTACTGCCTGGTGATCAACACTGCCCTGCTGCCCAGCCTGGTCTGGCCGGTGCTGGTTATGACTACCCTGCTCTACGGCCCGGCGTTGTACATCTGGCAGAAAAACTCCAAACAGCTGCAGGTCAGCCAGCCCAGCTTGTCCCAGAACCCGCTGGACCTGTCTTCCGCACTGGTGTTCGGGTTGCTGCTGACCGCTATCCTGCTGCTGGGGGAATTCCTGAAAAATGCGTTTGGCGATGCCGGCATCTTCGCGCTGGCGGCCACCTCGGGCGTGGCAGACGTGGATGCGATTACCCTATCGCTCACCCGTATGTCCAACAACGGACTGGCGATGGACACCGCTGTGCTGGGCATCGTGATCGCAGCGGCGGTGAACAACCTGGTGAAGTCCGGTATTGCCTGGAGCATCGGCAACCGGCAGACCGGACTGCTGGTGGCCGGGCCCATGGTGCTGTCACTGGGGGCCGGCTTGTTGGTGGCGTGGATTCAATAACTAACTGCCTGAATTTTCAGCGCAAGCGTCTAAACTGACGGTAGGCTTCCATTTCCTTCAAGGGCTCTCCATGCAGCAACACCGTCAACTCGCCCAGGTTTCACTGGCTTTTTTGATTGCCTCCGCAGTTACCCTGGGCATGTTGATTCTGACCATTGTTCTGGTGGGCCAGAGTTTCCGTGGCATGGAGCAAGCCAAGGTCACCGCAGCCACGGCCACCGCCCGGCAGCTGGCGATCAGTGTGGATGACCGGATTCAGGCCATTACCCAACCCCCGTCAACCGCCCTTGCGGTGCTCCGGCACGACCCGCTCACCGAAGCCGATACCCTGGAACAACGCCTGGACCGCCTGCCGGTTGTGGCCGACATCCTGGCCAGCAGCGAGATTGTCAGTGCCGTATACGCGGGCTATGAAAACGGCGACTTTTTCCTGTTCCGGAAATTGCAGAATTCGAGCGCCAGGCAGTTTCCGGATGCACCGGCCAACAGTCATTACCTGCTGCAAAGCCTGGTTCGCACCGGCAACGATCACCAAGGCCGCTGGCATTTCTATGACCACAACCTGAATCTGCTTGAGCAAAGGGACCTGACCAGTTACAACTTTGATCCGCGCGAAAGACCCTGGTACCAGGCCGCCCGGGAATCAGGCACCCTGGAGTTATCTGCGCCCTATGTGTTTTTTACCACCCAGGAAACCGGCATCACCCTGTCGCAGCGTGCCAGCGAAAAGGCAGGAACCGTTCTGGGCATTGATGTCACGGTAACCGATCTTGGAGTCCAGCTGGCGGAACTGAAGCAAACCCCCGGCAGCCGCATTGCCATCCTGAACGCCTCGGGCCAGCTGCTGGCAAGCTCATCACAGGGCAGTGAGCCAAGCGAGGTAGTTCTCCAGGCCCTGCAACCGGAAAGCCATAGCGGCATCAGCCAGTTCACCAGCGACGGGCGGAGCTGGTACGGCATCAGTGAACCCCTTGAGTCCCTGCCCGGCGAGGAATTGTCTATTGTTGTCGCCATCCCTTCCAACGAGTTACTGGCCGATGTCTGGGCTGCCCTCACCCGGCAAACCCTGATCGCCGGGGCCATCGCCCTGTTGTTACTGCTGGCAGGCTGGGTACTGGGCAGGCAGGTCGGCAAACCTATTGAACTGCTGACCGGGCAGGTCAGCCGGCTGTCCAGGTTCCGGTTTGATACGCCGATGCGGTCGACCTCCCACATTCGCGAAGCCTCCGAGCTGAGCATCGCGCTGGACGATATGGCCCACACCATTCGAAGCTTCCAGAGTATCTCGACCGTGCTGAACCGGGGCCAGGATCTCAAACAGTTGCTAAACGACATCCTCGAACAGCTTGTGAGCATCGTCGGGCAGGAACGGGGTGCGGTGTATCTGTTCAACAGTCGCGTGCAAAAACTGGAACTGTCTGTTAACCGGGGGCTGGAGTTGCCACAGGCTGTAAACCCGGTCGCCCCGGACGCCAGCGACTACGACGTTATTCAGGAGCTTCGCCGATACATTGCCGGGCACCCGGTGTTTGCGGTACTCAGGAACCGCCGCAGGAAACTGATCGGTGTGCTGGTTATCGAGATCGAAAACGGTGATCAAACCAACCTGAGTGATGACCTGATTACCTTTGTTGATGAGATTGCCGGCTCTGCCGCGGTTGCCATCGAAACCCGGGAACTGATCGAAAGCCAGCAGGCCCTGCTGGACGGCATTATCCGGCTGGTAGCAAACGCCATTGATGCCAAGTCACCCTACACTGGCGGCCATTGCGAGCGGGTTCCCAAACTGGCGCAGATGCTGGTTGAACAGGCGGAGCAGAGTTCCGAAGGCGCCTTCGCCAGCTTCGGCATGACGGAAGACGAGCGCTACGAATTCCACCTGGCGGCCTGGCTGCACGATTGCGGCAAGATCACCAGCCCGGAATACGTCGTCGACAAAGCAGTGAAACTGGAGACCATCTACAACCGCATCCATGAAATCCGCACCCGGTTTGAAGTGCTGCACCGGGATGCCGAAATCACCTGCCTGAAGGCCATCCTGGCCGGTGGGGATCCGGACCAAGCGCGGCAAGACAAAGCCGACGTCCAAACCCGCCTGCAGGAGGACTTCCGCTTTCTGGCCGCCGTTAATCAGGGCAGCGAGAGCATGGAGGATGCTGACATCGAACGCATCCACGCCATTGCCGGGCAAACCTGGACCCGCCATTTCAGTGACCGGCTGGGGCTGTCAGAGGAAGAGCAACAGGCCTTGAAAGGCCATCCGGAGCCCCCGCTGCCTGCCACCGAAACACTGCTGGCCGACAAACCCGGCCACCTGAGAGCCTGGGGTGAGCATGTGCCACCGGTGCGCAAAGATGACCCGGAAAACCGCTGGGGCTTCGATATGTCGTTGCCGGAATACGCCTATAACCAGGGCGAGCTGCATAACCTGACGGTGCGTTACGGCACCCTGACCGAGGAAGAGCGCTTCAAGATCAACGAGCACATTGTGCAAACCATCTGCATGCTCGATGCCCTGCCCCTGCCCGACCGCCTGGCCAGGGTACCGCGACTGGCGGGCACCCACCATGAGCGGTCTGACGGCAACGGCTACCCCTGCCGCCTGACCGGCGATGACATGGGCGTTCCGGAAAAAATCATGGCCGTTGCCGATGTGTTCGAAGCCCTGACCGCCTCGGATCGTCCCTACAAGCGGGGTAAAACCCTGTCGGAATCCCTGACCATTATGGCCGGCATGGTTGAAAACGGGCACCTGGATGGCGAGGTTTTCCGGCTGTTTGTAAGCTCTGGCGTCTGGCGTAACTATGCCGAACAGCACCTGCATGCCGACCAGGTCGACACCGTGGATGAAAGCCTGTTCATGAAGCCTTGACCAAAAACCCGTATATTCTACGGACTGATTTACTAGCGAAGGAACTCTGAATGCTGTTTGCAATTATCTTTGGTGGCCTGATCGGTTATGCCTTTGGCCGTTTTCCGGGATTTCTGGTGGGGGCTGCCATCGGTGCCTTCCTGTTCCAGCGCATGAAAAAGCGCCTGATCGGCAAGCTTCAGAACCTTCAGTCCGGCTTTATCGAATCCATGTTCGCGGTGATGGGCGCCCTGTGCAAGGCCGATGGCGTGGTCACCCGGGATGAAATCCGCATGGCCGAGACCATGTTCGCCCGGTTCCGTCTCAACGAAGCCCAGAGAGCCGTGGCAAAGGAAGCCTTTAACCGGGGCAAGTCGGAGGATTTCGACCTGGATGCCGAGCTGGACCGGTTCCTGCGCAGCACCGGCCGGCAGCCCGCCTTCCTGCAGATGTTTCTGCAGGTTCAGGTATCTGCCGTGGCCGCCGATGGCGTGGTGCACCCGGCCGAACACGAAATGCTGGTACACATTGCCCGCAAACTGGGCTTGCCGGAAAGCCAGGTAGACCAGCTGGAAGCCATGTTGCGGGGCGCCCATGCCGGCCAGGCGGGCGGTGCGTCCAACTATTCCACCAGCCAGCAGCTGGACGATGCCTACAAGGTGCTGGGGGTGTCACCTTCGGTGTCGGACGCCGAACTGAAACGGGCCTACCGCAAACTGATGAGCGAAAACCATCCGGACAAACTGGCCGGCCGGGGCATGCCGGAAAGCATGCGGGAAATGGCCGAAGAGCGTACCCGGGAGATCAGCCACGCCTACGATGTGGTCAAGGCGGCCCGCAGCCGGAACGGCTAATACCCGAAATGACATATCGTCACATTTGAAGGTGCGGTATGGTTCAGGGCAAACAACAAGCCCGGAGTGAACCATGCCCCACACGTCTTCTTCCCCTTTCCACTGTTTTCGAGATGATGCGGTGGGCGAGTCTGATGCCACGGAGCTTGCCGCCCGCATCCGCAGCGGCGAAGTTTCAGCGGAAGACGTAGCCCGGGCAGCGGTACAAAGGGCAAGGCTGGCACAGCCCGTTCTGAACGGTGTGGTGGCAGAGAACTACGAGCAGGCCCTGAAGCAGGCCGCCAGCCTGCCCGACCCGGACGCCCCCTTCGCCGGCGTGCCCATGTTTATCAAAGACAACACCGATGTCGCCGGCCTGCCCACCGGCCATGGCACTGCAGCGGTGCCCGCCAATGTTGCCAGAGCCACCGGCGCCTTCGCTCGGCAGATGCTGGCCCAGGGTTACCTGAACCTGGGCAAAAGCACCCTGCCGGAGTTCGGCTTTAACGCCACCACAGAGCCGGCCCACGCCGAGCCTACCCGCAACCCATGGAATCCGGTCTATTCCTCCGGCGCATCGTCCGGTGGCGCTGCGGCCCTGGTGGCAGCCGGGGTGGTACCGGTGGCCCACGCCAACGATGGCGGCGGCTCTATCCGCATCCCGGCGGCCTGTTGTGGACTGGTCGGTTTGAAACCCACCCGGGGCCGGGTGGTGGATAACGATGCCGCCAGGGATCTTCCCGTCAACATCGTCAGTGATGGCGTGGTTACCCGCTCGGTTCGGGACACCGCAGGTTTCCTGGCCCACGCCGAAGACTACTTCCGCAATCGCAAGTTGCAGGAAATCGGCCATGTGCACGGGCCATCCGGCCGGCAACTGCGCATTGGCCTGGTGCTGGATTCCGTGAATGGCCACCCGACGGACCCGGTTACCCGAAGCACGGTGGAGAACACCGCCCGCCTGCTGGAAAAGCTTGGGCATGTGGTCGAACCCATGGCGGTACCCATCAATAAATCCTTCCCACAGGACTTTGCCTTGTACTGGGCCATGCTGGCTTTCGGCGTAAAAGCCCGGGGCCACAAGCTGATGCACCCGGATTTCGACAAGCGTAAAACCGATGGCCTCACCAATGGCCTGGATGCCATGTTCCGGAAGCATTTCTGGCGTCTGCCTGCGGTTATCTGGCGCCTGAAGCGTTCATGGAACGACTACGCCCAACACATGACCAACTACGATGCGGTACTGACGCCGGTGCTGGGCCAGACCACCCCACCGCTGGGCCATCTGAGCCCCACGGTGCCGTTTGACCTCCTGTTCGAGCGGCTGAACAGCTATGTAAACTTCACCCCGCTGGCCAACGCCACAGGCGCCCCGGCGATCTCGGTACCCATGGCACTGACCGAACACAACCTGCCGGTTTCGGTGCAGTTCATGGCCCGCCACGGGGATGAACGCATCCTGCTTGAACTTGCCTACCTGCTGGAAGCGGAGCAACCGTGGCCACAGATTACGCGGTTCTCGGCAACAGCCTATGACAACGCAGTTGCCGAAATGCACTGACACTTGTGCGGGTCTGAAGCCACACGGTTGCGGCCCAGATTCTTGGCCTGGTACAGGGCACCATCCGCGCAGGCAAAGATTTCCTTGGTGGCGTCGGCCCGCGCTGGCGTGGCACTGCATACGCCAATGCTGACCGTAACCCGCAGAACTTCCCCGGATACCCGGAACCCGGTTGATTCAATTTCACTCCGTATGCGCTCGGCCACCCGGAGGGCGCCTTCCTCCGGCGTATCCGGCAATAGCACCACAAACTCTTCGCCACCGTAGCGGGCCGCCATATCCTGGGGCCGGGTAATGTGCCGACCAATGCACTCGGCGACCATCCGCAGGCAATCGTCCCCCAACAGGTGGCCGTAGGTGTCGTTGAAAGACTTGAAGTGGTCGATATCCACCACCAGCAGAGACAACGGCTGCTGGAAACGATAGGCCCGCACCACATCCTGCTGGAAGACGTCATCAAAGTGGCCACGGTTCTTCAGGCCGGTCAGCGGATCCCTGGCATTCAGCTCCAGCAACTTCAGGTTAACGGCCTCAAGGTCATGGGTGCGCTCCTGTACCCGCTGTTCCAGCATGGTGTTGGCTTCCTGCTGGACGCGCAATGAGTCTTCCTGGGCCATGCGGGCTTTTCGCTCCTCGGCCAGCAGGCGCTGCTGCGCGGCGAAGGCTCGTTTCTTTTCCCGGTTGATGCGGTCAGCCAGCGCAACAGACAGCAGGATAACCCCCAGGGCCGAACCCACCTGGGTGGCATTTTCCGTGACCAGGTTTCGGGGCAATACGGTAAATTTACTGAGGGCCAGAACAATGCCACCGAACAGCATAAACACCCAGGCCACGGTGTAATAGCGGGCGGCTGGATCGCGCTTTATCCAGCGCACCACACTGAGCATCAGCATGGTGGAACACCCCACAAAGGCCGCCAGGATGGTAGGCAGTATCATGTGCTCGTAAGGCACAAACAGCCCGGCCAGCGCCAGCAGGCCGGCGGTCATAACCATGGCCATGGTCCAGCGGTTCAGGTAAGGATGGTTTTGCCGGGTTACGCTGATAAAGCGGATGCTGAACACCCCGCCAAACAACACCGCCAGGTTGAGGAACACGATGATGGACTGGTCGTTCCACCAGGTGGCCTCCGGCCAAAGGTACTGGAACGCCACCCCGTGCAGGCTGGCGAGGAACAACGGCATACTGCTTATGTAGCCCACGTAATAGAGAAAACTGCGCTCCCGGACCGCCATGTACACAAACAGGTTGTACAGGATCATCACCAGGACAATGCCGTAATAGACCCCTTCGAACATACTGCGGGACTGTTCTGCCTCATAGAAGGCATCCTGGTCCCAGAGGGTCAGGGGCACCTGCATGGAGCTGGTAGTTTCAACTCTCAGGTAAAGGGTTTCCGTGGTATCCGGCGCTATGGCGATAGGCACCACAAAATTCCGATGGTGAATGGGGCGCTCGTGGAAAGGTTGTTTATCGCCCAGAACGAGTGGCTGCTCCGGGTTAGCTGCCGAGGCACGATAGAGTTCGATATGGTCCAGCACCGGATAACTGATTTCCAGGAAGGTCAGGGCCTCGGCCGCCCGGGCATTTCGTAAACTGACGCGGAACCAGTAAACATCGCCGCCATAACCCAGGCTGACACTATCACTGCCGTTCTGTTGCCACTCGGACTCCGGCAACGCCTGCACCTGGGAAAACGAGATAGGGCTGGATTCAACACGGTAATCCACGAACCGGGACAACTCCAGCCGCTCGGACTGCTCGTTCCAAACGGCGGTCTCCGCCTGGACCAACGCAGGCAGCAACAGACCGGTAATGAACGCGAGGACAAAACAGAATCTGGGCACAGGACGCCTCAATAACGAGCTTTTTTATTCGGTTATAAGCTTATTTTTGAGTATGCACCAAAGAGTTCAGTGTTTCCGCCGATCCCAACCAATCGAAGCAAAACGATATAAAAAGATACACAAATCGCCTCAAATAGTGACAGGCAGGGAGCCTTTAACTGGCACCCGGCGACGGAAAGATGGACAGAACATCCATAAAACTCCGCTCCGGCGGAGCTTTCAGGATCAGCTCCTCGCCGGTTACCGGATGCGTTAACGCCAACTCTGTCGCTGCCAGCATCAGCCTCCCCTGCCCGAAACGCTCGGCAAAATACCGGTTATGCCGGCCGCGGCCGTGGTTGGCGTCGCCAATGATAGGATGGTTAATGTGCTTCATATGGCGCCGCAACTGGTGTTTGCGCCCGGTTTTCGGATACAGCTCCACCAGGCTGTAGCGGCTGGTGGGATAACCTTCAATTTCCACCGGGATTTCGGTGGTCGCCAGCCGGCGATAATGCGTAAGCGCTTCCCTTACCGGCTGCTCGGTTCCGCGCAAACGCCGGTCTTCCGGCTCGTCCTTCAGCGGGTGATCAATGGTGCCGGATTCCGGCGTCCAGCCCCGAACTACCGCCAGGTAGGTTTTGCTCACCTCACCCGCCATCATGGCCTGGCCGACTGTCCTGGCGGTGTCCGGGTTCCTGGCAAACAGCAACACGCCGGAGGTGGGCCGGTCCAGCCGGTGCACCGGGTACACGTGCTCGCCGCCGTTCAGGGCCCGGGCGTACTGCAGGGCAAACTCGGTTTCATGCTTGTCGATCGGGCTGCGGTGTACCAGCAGGCCGGCGGGTTTGTGCACCGCCAGCAGCCACGGGTCCCGGTAGATTTCCGTCAGCGGATTGTTCTGGTAATCCATCACTGCCTCCGGCCAGTCAGCGCCCGGAACCGCTCACCGGCCTTGTCGCCCAGCACCAGCAACGCCGGTGTCAGCAGCAGGGTCAGGAAGGTGGCAAAGGCCAGGCCGCCGGCGATGGCGCTGGACAGCTGGGTCCACCACTGGGTAGACGGTGCACCCAACCCCAGTGACGGAGACAAAAGATCTACGTTAATGCCCAGCACCATGGGCATCAGCCCCAGTATGGTGGTAATCGCGGTGAGCAACACCGGCCGGAAACGCAGACACCCGGTTTCCAGCGCCGCGTCATAGGCAGCTTTGCCTTCCTGTTTCATCTGGTTGTAGGTATCGATCAGAATGATGTTGTTGTTCACCACAATGCCGGCCAGGGCAATAATGCCCATACCCACCATCACCACGCCAAAGGGCTGGCCGTTGAACAGCAGCCCCAGCAACACGCCGGCGGTGGACAGCACAATGGCCGACAGAATCAGGAAGGTCTGGTACAGGGAGTTGAACTGGGTTACC
>Ga0098067_1000969_pt1 | contig 10103 bp, 7 predicted proteins | sample 26_taG_FD_92578 | JGI IMG/M metagenome (GOLD analysis project Ga0098067, IMG submission 92578) | Marine viral communities from Cariaco Basin, Caribbean Sea - 26_WHOI_OMZ | ecosystem: Environmental > Aquatic > Marine > Oceanic | place: Caribbean Sea: Cariaco Basin | collected 2014-11-09
CTCCTTACCACTGGCACCGAACACACCACCACGGATCAGCACACCCATCACATAATGCTGCTGCTCAACATCAGGTGCATCACCTTCTAAGACCCATTTATCGAAAAGAGTGTAAAAGTCCATTTTAGCTTTAGGTTGGCGGAACGCTGTACCTAGTGTGGTCACCGCGCCATAAGGTTCGATAGCGATAGGAAACTGAGCATCTGGATACCAAGTATCGATAGTACGAATAGCATTGCTGATCTTTTGAGAATGCATACCTGCATTGTCTTCCGCGCCTTTTTTATCACTAACACGGTAGAGTACCTTGCTTTTTTTGCTACCTGTATCGAGGATTAGCTCTTGTGATGGATATACCTCTTGACCATAGCCAATGACGGCGTGCGCTTCTACATATAGGATAGTAAATGCACTACCGCTTAATCCTGATTTGATCCACTCCGCTACTTGCTTAATATTAGCATCATCACTCTCAAAACTTTTCAGATTATAAGTTTTTGCATCATCAATAGTCAGTGTTCGTTCATTGCATTTAACAGTCACTTTTATACTTTCAGTGCCCACACGGTTGCGCCATAACCAACGGGCATTTAACACATTAATCGCATAGCGACGTGCTAATTCATCCAGTCCTTGGTTATCAATATAGTCAGTAACGACTTGCTCTAGTGCTTGTTGATAGTCTTGGTTATTACAAACATTTGGCTTGCCTGTAAAAGGCAACACTTTTAGGCTAAAACGCGCGATTAAGGTATCGTTGTTTTCATCTAGTGATGCGGAATCCACCTTTTGTAAGTTGGCTTTTTCTGTTTCGGCGTCCAGTTTTGCAGGGTCATTGGTTATGGCGTTTTTTAAGCGGTTGCTGATCGTACCGCGTACGGACTTCTCTTTGATGACGACGGGAGATACTGCTATATTGTCACCACTTGCTTGGCTGTTGGTTTGCCATAGATAAGCATCTGATACGTCTAAATTACGTTCAAAAGCGAGGACAGAGGCAGTTTTTAAGGCTGATTTTGACATGTGGTTCTCCATGATAAAAGTTTAAGTAAATGTGTCGTAAAACTGTGGTACTGAAAAGTAAGAAGTGAATTTAAAGCGCTTGCTTTTGTGTGAGTAAGTACAAAGCATCAGATGCATCATAACGGTAACGCCAAAAAGCATTAGCAATGTCGTTATCACCGCCAATACTACCCAAACGCTGCGGATAGACCCATTTACCAAGACTATAAATCGCCTCGACATATTGACTGGGGTATTCAGGATTTCGCACGTTTTGCATAGTGCCAGCTTCAAAAAGCTCAGAAATACCTTGATAGCCGATCGGCATTGGTACGAGCCAGCCATGACCACTCTTACGTGATGTAGTCAGCCATTTGGTATCGCCGTTTTTCTGGGTTTCAGGAATATGATGCAATGCGCAAACGTCTATCAAAACATCGAGTGGTGTAGTGTCTGGCTTTTCTTTTTTTACCGTATCAATGATCTGCGTAAACTCGTCTTGCGCGTCCATCAATATAAAAGCAGGCAAAAGCTGCGGTATGACCGAGCCAATATCATGGCTGTCAAAAAACTGTACTGGCTCAAATCTAGCTAAACCCTGTACACTACCACCAGCCATACGCTGTTGTTGCAACCATTGCATGGTCTTTTGCTTGGCATAATCTTGCTGCTCATCAGTTAAGTGATCTGAGCCTAAGATCTCTACCACAAATGTCATTACCAAACGGCATTTACCCTCTTCGATAATGGAGGCTGTTTTACCGTCTTTCTTAATAGGGTTACGTGTTTGGTTAAATGTATAATTGTTATAAGTATTAGGGCGATACATGTGAGGCTGGCAGTCGTGGCAGGCAAGCAGTACACCGCCCAAAGAGACCTCAGACAGTAGCTCATCATCCGCCATTTTACGTGACATCGCATGAAAGCTACCCAAAAACCCAGTAATAGCAGGAAAGCCATAGGTCAACGGGCTTGAAATGGTATTCGCGCCTTCAATGACGACCTTTTTAAACAGTAAATAACCAATTACACTGAGATCGTTATCATCATCTATACGGCTCATAAAAATACTCCTTTGCCTGCGCGCTCGTAGCGTTTTTTCATATCTTCAATCTCGCGCTCCCAGTCTAAATGTTCAGCGTCACCAAAATCGCTGGCTATGGTTTTAAATTCAGCTTGCATTAAGGTATTGAGCCAACGCGCAAAGCCGTGGACTATCTTGCCATGCCATGCGTCATCTTGCTCACGCTCATATTTAAAGTCTTCTTCTCCTTCAAGGTCAGCACGTTTGGGGTCGAGCCAAAGCTTCTCATAACGATTAAGTTCATAGTCTTTTGACCAGCCAGCGGGCAGGTTCGTGCGGATATCCTCTGCCGCACTAAATATCTGGTATAGCACTTCATCAATGGCTCGTTTGCGAGCTTCTCTGACATCAACGACATTACGAGGGTCTTTGATAGATTTAAAAATACTTTGAATGGCTTCGCGAGCGTTATATTCCATACCAGTGCCAAAAATACTATCGGCAAATTTGGATAGTTTAAAAGCACGATCTTGTTTGATAATAGGTGGGAGTGAGGAGAGTAGGTAGTTGCGACCCCCTTGTTTACTCATGAGCAAGCTAACGTTTTGTGGTTTGGTACCACCAAGTTGAAGCGTTGCCAAATCATTTAAACTGACATAGGGCTGCTGCTGTGCCATCTTTTTAAAGCGATTATCACGGGCTGTTTTGTTTTCATCAGAAAACTTAAGACGATTGATGCGCTGATAGACTTCATGGGTGAGGACAGAGGGGTAAAGTGGAACGATATTGATATACTCAAGTGCGTCAACGTCTGCGACTTCATAGGCGTTCGTGACCCAAAGCGTCTGCTTATTGCGCTCATGGGTAATAGGCTCGTCGATGATATTTTGCAAAGCAGTTTTAAAGGTTTGATGGTATGTATTGGCTAGTATTTGGTCACTGGCAAGAGAGGCAATAAAATCAGAATTATCAGCCAAAATAAGATCACGAATTTTGGTTGTCTCGTCTACGGTAAAATCAAAAAAGGCGGCGAGGGGTAGGGCAGCAGCATTACCATTAGCATCAATATAACTGCTGTTGATTGAGTGCGTTCCGATGATAGTCTCTGGTAAATTGTTTGTTGCTTTAAAACTGACGTTATCGCCTCTCGCGTCAGGGTGTACACCTTTCGAGATATGTGTACCAAAATTTAATTGTTTTGCCATACGATTAGTAGCGTCAGCAACCCAGTCGGCTGGACTATATCTTTTCTTGGCAGTTGCCAATATTTCTCTTAATTCTGTGATTTTTTCGTGGTCGCTGCTCTCAATGGCTTTAGCGAGTTGTTTTTGTTCCGTGTCGGTTTTTTTATCATATTGGCTAGTGAGAAATACTTTGAGAGCATTGCTTGCTAGCCTTGGAGATATATCACTCATAAACAGCATCCTAAATGGTGGTTAATAGTATTCCTAAAGTTGCGTATAGATATCTTATATCTATACGCCGTAAAGCGTTAACCAACAAATTTACCGTTTGTCCTTAGGTGGATAAGGGTCATTGCCATGACTATCAGTGTTGCTAATTTTTCCATCTTTGTTATGAATGACTAATTCAGAATTTTGATTAATACTGATTCCGCGTGCCTGATCAATTGCGTCTGTTTTGCGCTCGTGATGTTTGATGGCACGTTTGCTGCCACCACCTTTAACATCCCAACCACCTTCCGCATTTGGTACAACGTGATGTGTTTTTCTAGGCATAATACAGTACCTCGCATAAACTGTTTAAGGAAGTGCCAACACTAGTATTGAGTAGTTGACTAAAATATTAAACCATACATTATGTTTAATAACAACCATGTCATACATAATATTTAAATAGTTAGGTACAATTGTTATTATACTGTACCATTGCTTAAATGGCTTAGAAAATGTCATACATAATATTGAACTTCACCACCGCATAGGTGGCTTCTATCAAAAGCACGGTTAACGCCGTGCTTTTTTATGTCTTTCAATCAATCACGAATAAAGCCAAAAAATTCATGAAAAGCCCAGCCGCGACTATCATTAGACTTGATACTATCAAGTGATACAGACGAGTAGGTGATTGCTAAGGATCGCAGGCTTTTGTCGGGCTGAGATTTTTGCAGCTCTTGTAATACGCCATTTAATGACGCGGTCAACCAAGGTTTTATTTGTGTATTTGCAAAATCAAAGGGTAGCGGCTGAATCGTTTTGTTATGAATGGTAGATTTAGCCAAGCCTTTCTCAAATACATCCTCGCTATGATACGCATCAAAGCCTTTTGCTGGCTCATCGGTATCCTCATCGTCCTTAACTATTTTGGGAATTAGTAGCCAGTCGTCTTGTGGCGTACCTGCTCGAAAGGGGCTAATTTGTTGCAGATGCGTGTGGGCACGATTGGCAGTAGCGTTACTATCCCAATACGCATTGACGTAGTTGAGCTTAGGGTTGTTTAACAGGTGCCGCATGACTTGATGTTCAAGGTCACTTAAGTTTTCAATCTTTTTATTGTGAGCCGTTGATATCCTTGGTCTGGCATCCACTTGTGCCAATTGCTCTGCTGTCATCAGCTCGTTCAGGTCGTAGCTTGGTGGCTTAAATAAAGTAGTCTCAAACCCTGGATACGTAAAAATGGGCTGCTTGCCATTAGGATGTTTAAAATAACGAATGTTATATTGCAGCAGAAGGATATTTGGCTTATTGGCGACTTTATCAGGACGATGACGCCAGACGCGTCCTGCCAGCTGAATGATAGAGCGCATGGAGGAGGGTTCTACAATAGCCCAGTCATAATCGTGGTCACGTCCGACTTCGGCAACAGGGGTAGCAAGTACTATGAAAATATGATTTTTGGCAGGGTTATTGGCAATGGTTTGCTTAATTTCAGAATGGTCAAAAATGCTAATTTTACTATTGCTACGGTCTAGAATTCTATCGAGCTTATTTTCTAAAGCATTACGGAGGAGCAACAGCTGCTTGGCGTGATAGCAGGTCACATGTATGATTGTATCTGCGGGTACCGTCATGCCATTTGCTTGAAATAACTGCATGGCGATATGAGTAATGTTGCTGATATTGGCAATGCGTACCAGTCCAATGCTAACGCTCGTATTTTTGCTAGATTTATTGTCGGAATTAGACGACAACTCATGATGCTTTTCGTGCAGACCTATGGCTGCATCAACCAACGTTTGTGCCAAAGCGTTATAAAATTGGGGTGCTTTATCCTTAGTATACTGAGCTGAAAAGGGTAGAATTTCGGCTTGACGTCTAATAGGTTGCTCAGCTAAATAGTTGACACGCTTATCACAAAATTCCTCATGTCTGTTTTGAAAGTCACCAACCTCACTGCACTGTTCAGACATCATCGCTTTGGGTTGTTCATCGAACCATGCGCAAACCACTTTAGGCGTAGGCTTGTTTTGACTTTGATTAAACAGTTTACGTCCTTCCATATAGGCTTCAAATAGTCCTGTGACCAAATCAGGGGTCAAGGTCGCAGACGAAAGTAGGACTCGCGTACCAAACAGACCCGCAAGATGCACTAGACGCGCGAGCGCTGGCAAGTCGGCTTGATCAAAGTCATCAGGCTCATCCAGTATCAAATCACTACTAAGCAAGCGCAGCATAGGGGCAATATATTTACCGCCGCGTTTGCATTCGCTCGCTTGGATAATATGGTCAACCGTACAGGTGACGATAGGGGCAAAGATTAGATCACGCGCTTTAGGGCTGGCGATAACGGTATCGAGATTGAGCGCTTCATAGTCCTGATAATCAATTTCGCTATAGACTATCTCGTCCAGCAAATCCTCGCTGGACTCACTACCAAAGGTTTTGGAGTCGTGATCCGGTTCATTGTCTTTTTTATATTCGCCGACAATGTCTGTAAATGCTTCACTTTTGTTATCGTATGCCAGCTCAAACAGTTTCTTGTTGGCGCTACCACCGACTAGTATGGCTAGTTGATCGCCTTCTAACTTTAAGTTTTTGCGAAAGCTCAGGCCTGTTTGTAGGGTTAAAATGCGTAGGCCTAGAGCAATAGTAAAACGTGCGCCCTTTTTTGGATCAGCTAGCGCATACATAATACGAGCATTACCAATAGTTTTGCCCGCACCCGTTGATGCCATATTGACCCCAAAAAATCCGTGCTCGCGCGTGGCATCTTGTAAGCCGTAAGTCATTTTAAAAGCATGGTTTTGCCATTTGAAACGTTCCTCTCCTGTTGGTTTGGCTAGTGGATCGTGATTACGTAGGGCAGGCATTTCGCTCGCAATAATAGGCAACGCACGGCAGAAATGGGCGGTAAATGCGCCGACACCTAATAAGTGCTCTTCTAATGATTGTTTAACGGTTGGTACGTTAGCAGTTCGGTCCGTATTAGCAGCTAGGTTTTTAAAGCGGCTATCCACTTTGAGACAGCGAGCATCGTCTTCTTTGAGACTAGAGTAATTGTGATCACCTACCATCAAGCACAGGCGAGACAAATGTAATAAGAACGGGTCGCTGATGGCTTTTTTAGATTCCAGCGCTTGTTGGCCAAGCTGGACTAGAGTAGGGTCGTTTAATGCTTTTTTAGACCAGCGCCTAATGATTTTTTGCCACGCTAGGCTATTGATTACCAATTGATCAAATTGCCAAAAGTTTTTTAATTGAGCGTCGGTCATTTCATCCAATGACTTGGGGTTTTTTACCCAATAGTCGATGGGGCTTAACTTGCCGTAGAACTGGTTCAATCCCGCTTTAATGTCTATGAGTCCGCCAGCACTTTTTAAACGCTCAATTTGTCTTGGTGGGTAATAAATCTGTTTGATTGGCGGTAGACGGTGGTGTGTAACGATTAGCCAAGCGACCCACTGGGCCAGTGGCGGCATTGTATTTATATCAACGGTATTTTGATTCGTATTATCCAGCAATTTCTCTATATCGTGGGTTTCTAACCACTTATCTAATTGCAGCAAACGGTTAAGCCATGCCTCATCAGTGGTGCAATCCGCTATCATCAGTTCAAACAGCTTTAATGATATCCATTCATGCCGATAAGAATCACCCTGTTTACTACCAACCATGAGCTTTTTTTGAAATCCAATGGTGGATTTACCAATATCATGGAGCAAAGCGGCAATTGTCGCGACGATTTGAATGCTACTCGCATAGACCCAATCATTTTCCCATTCACTATGTAGGATGTTTCGTTTGGTACGGTTTACAGGCACCACGCCAACCTCATTAAACTTGCGCTTATTGCCCACCACCCATACCAGTTCAGTCAGCTGGCGTGTCTTGTTGCGATGACAGCTTACCGCCGTCGACTTCGTTGCTGACTGACGTAATAGTTGCTTAACCGTTTTGAGACCTTCCTCAGTAATAGCCGTTTGCCAAACATTGTCACCGATACGGTTGGCGAAAGCGTCCAAAATACGCCTAGTGCGCCCTAGAGCTTTTTTTTCACATTGCGAGACAAAGATGACAATCATTTATGCCTCCCAATTTTTAGTCATAGCAATCTGCTTGACGACTTCAAACTGATAATCCAGTGCCTTATGCTTAGTAAACATATTCAGGCATTCTTGACGAAACTCCTGTTCACTCATGTTTTCGCTGGCACAGATAAAGGCGAGCGGCAGTACTAAGGTATCTTTGATAATGTCAGCAATATCGAACACTAAAGCACCGCGCCGAGTCTTGCCGTGCATTACAGCAAAGCCATGTGGAATGCCCAGTGTCCATGCTGTTGTCGCACCTAAACCATATGCTAGATAATTACCATGATTGAGAAAGCCATTGGCCTTATCGATACCTTCATGCTCCCTTGTAAAGCCATCATAGCCAGTGTTTTTGGCGGCCAGTTTATAGAGCTGCTTAGTCAAACGCGCTTCTAATTGCAATAAGTGCATGACCTCCATTTGCTGATTGATTTGCCGAATGTTATCGGATAGCAGGGCTTGCATCGCGTCATTGCTGCTATCAAAGCCCCAACGTTTTAGCTCACTATCTCTGCTCCATACCGTTTGCAGATAAGCCAATCGTGCATGTTGCAACAGTTTTGCTGCCATCAAACGCTTGTCATCATCCCACCACCAGCTCATCCACCCTTGAATGTATTCTGTTGGACGATACTCGCTCTGCGGCGTCATCCATTCGACATAGACTTCTCGCTCTGCACCCATAAATAGCGGTGATCCACCGCCACCGCAAAAACCAACCAAAACCCCAGCTTGTGAGAGTAGGCGCATCGCTGCTTGGGTGATCGATGTGCCTGTACCGAGAAGTATTGAAGTGGTATTGGCGATAGGAATGTTGTAATAAAGGTTAGCTTTGTCATCTTCAGTTAGATACAAGACGCGGCCATCTTTTTGTAGCACACGACAATGCGAAAGATAATAGATATTTGCACGTTTGGAGTGCAAAATGGTTTTGAGATCGGATGATGCAAAACTGTTATCAGTATAAGCATTACTAGGTTTCGCCATTATCGTTCCGTCTATTAACAGTGATAAAAAATTGAATATGAATTCACTTTAACGAAACTTTGTTTGTAAAACAACAGGTAGGGTTTTTAATACGACAGCAAATGTCGTTAAAGATTTAAAAGGCAATAAAAAACCAGACAACCTAAGTTGTCTGGCAATAAGCTACCTCTAAAAACTTATCTATCTACAATAAGCTGTCCACCAGAAAAGCTGATACATCCTTCACAAAACCAAGAATTCAATCTCCTTGCGTAAGGTATATCTGCTGGTACATCTAATTGATAAGGACGACCACAGTATCCACAATGTATATCATCTAAATAAGCCTGACATTTCGCAAGTGTAGTGAATAACTCATCAATCTTCATATTGTGGTCATAACAAAGTCTTTTCAAATGAGCAATATAATCATTAGGGGATGCATATGCCCAATACTCATGGCACAAATGCTTTGTTGTATCTTTTAGCACCGAATCAAAGACAACGTTTACGCTCATAATATCCTCCTTAATAATCGTAGCCAGTTTGTGGAAAAAGACCGTAAAGCTCACTCTCTAGTTGACTACATATCTCATCAAGTACATAGTCGGGATTGGCATCTAATCGCTTTTGAACCCATATGCGCATAGCCATATGATTGTCAAAATAGCTATTTACCCCTAAAAAACGTGCTAGGTTGAAGCCAAAAGAAATATGCAGCTCACAAATCAAAGTATTAGCGAGAATGTTCGCATCTTCGCTGACAACCCCGTCGGGTTTAAACTCACTAAACAACTTCGAATAGTTGATAGTTTTCATTGTGACGTCTCCTTGTCTGTAGATACGTGAGCAATCTGACTCCGATTAACCAATGCTTCAAACGCACTGCCATCCTGCCTTGTCATATTCGGTACATAACGACTATAGGTGTTGAATAGCATCTTAGTCGTAGCATGTCCCATCTGACTAGCTATCCACTCAGGACTTTCGCCAGCAGCTAGCCAGAGCGTTGCTGCAGTATGACGAGTCTGATAAGCATTACGCTTTTTGAGACCCAAAATCTTGAGAGTAGGGTGCCAAACACGTTTATTCACGTTGTTGTAATCAAGGGGCTCACCAGTATGTGCGCAAAACACATAGTCGGATCGCTTGTAACTAATGGTCTGTTGTTCCTTTAGAGCATCATAGACCCAAGGTGACATTTGAACCGCACGGTAAGACTCCTGAGTCTTAGGAGGAACAATTTTGCCTTTGACGTAAGCTTGTTTGATCACAATTTCGCGTCGATCAAAGTCAATGTTCTCCCACGTGAGCCCATCAATCTCACTCGTACGCATTCCTGTAAAAAAACGTACCAAATAATAGTTGCGATAGTCTGCTCTCACACCGTTGATAAACTTCCAAACCTCATTCAGTGTGAATGGTTGAATATCTGTTTTAGGCTGTTTGAGCGCATTGATATCGTAATAAGGATTATCAAACTGGTAGCGTTTAGCCGCTTCTTTTAGTATCATACCTAAAGGTACCATTATCGAATTGATGCGTGCCGCTGACAGATGTTTGTTAGCTTTTCCGTACGTTACTTTGGCGAGCGATGAACGGAAGGCTAATACATCTGTC
>Ga0098067_1000971_pt1 | contig 10079 bp, 8 predicted proteins | sample 26_taG_FD_92578 | JGI IMG/M metagenome (GOLD analysis project Ga0098067, IMG submission 92578) | Marine viral communities from Cariaco Basin, Caribbean Sea - 26_WHOI_OMZ | ecosystem: Environmental > Aquatic > Marine > Oceanic | place: Caribbean Sea: Cariaco Basin | collected 2014-11-09
GCTTTAAACGTGCTCTTAACTTCTTAGCCGTTTTTAGGTCACGTTTGCCCCAGACATAAGCGACAATCTCATTAGTAGCCCGGTCATAAGCATAAATAAGCCAGACTTTACGCTTCGTGCGATACACGTAAGTCCAAAACTCATCAACTTCTAAGCGTTCATAATATCGCTTCTTAGGCGCGATCTTATAAACAGATGAGCCTATGGTGCTCAGCACTTTACCAATACTAACTTTGGCCATCACGGCTATGTCTCTAACGCCGCAACCTCTAACCGTCATTAGCCGTATGATGTCTTCTATTTTAGAGTGACAGCCGTTATAGGTTACCGCATGATCGCCAATAAACTGACGTTTACAGTCCTTACATTGATAGTTCTGCTTACCATAGCTTTTTATACCATTTTTCTTTAGACTAAGACTGTGACAGTCGGGGCAATTGATCTGTATTTGTGTCTTCATAACCTCAAATATATCATCTTGCTTCGGCTGTCACCCTTCCTTTATTACCCCAGCATACTTTTTGATACACCACCAACAATTTTAATGTTTTCTTACTAAGGTAGCGCTATGAAAGTTATATCGGTTTTAAATAAGATATCTGAGAAATCAGGTGGCATGACAAGAATTTCAATGCATAGAACTGAGTCCTTTGTAGATATTGGTGTTGACTCGGCTGTTGCTACTCTCGCACTTGACCATAATCTAAATGATACAATAAATAATTTAATATCGATTTCTACAATTAGTGAAAAGTTAAAAGTTATTAATTTTTATAGTTCTCTGTCTTACGCTAACAAGCATGGTATTGAATTATCAGAGGTTTTTGCAAGTCACTGTAAACAAAGTTTAATGGAGAAAGTAAAAAAAATAAGAATAAACCCAAGAGATTCTAATTCAACTCTAATTAAATACTTTACTTCTAGTAATGATTTGTTTCTTGAAGAATATCTTAATGAAGATAATGTTTGTACTTGTGTGTTGTACTACCATCCACAAAAAGGCTGCTTACAATTTCCTTCAAAAAGTTCAATCCACGCTCATTGGTTATCAGAACTCAAGGGCACTTCAGATTGTTACTATATTGCAGATGCTATAAGGATGGCAAAGTCTGTTTGTATGGTCTCAGATAAGAATGCTTATAAAATATTGGTGGCTCATGGCAACCACTTATTAATGCCAAAAACTGTAGGCTCAAAAATAAACCCAATATATAACAATGTTTTTAACTACAACAAGTTGTGTGATGCTTTCGTACTCCTTACTAATCATCAACGCGAAGATATAGAAGCTCAATTTGATATTAATAATTGCTATGTGATACCTAATCCTGTTAAGAGTGTTAATAATGAGCAATTAGATAAAAATTCAGAAAATTTTGCTATTATTCTTACACGACTAACGAGCGTTAAGCAAATCGACAAAATGATTAAAGCCTTTAGTCATATAGTGTCTGCAAATAAAAATGCCATTTTAGAGATATGGGGAGATGGTGATGAGCGAGATAATCTTGAAGCTTTAGTCAAAAAAAGTAAATTAGAGGATAATGTCAAGTTTATGGGGTTTTCCATAAATCCTCATAGAGAGCTATCTCGTGCTACCGTGACATTGAGTATGTCTTCAGCTGAAGGATTTCCAGGTAGTATGGTCGAAGCCTTAGCATGCGGCACACCCGTAGTATCCACTAAAACCAAATATGGACCAACCGATATTATCACAGATGGCAAAGATGGTTTTTTGGTCAACAATGAAAAAGAGTTTATAGAAAAGGTTTCATATCTATTAAACAATCCAGATATAGCTTATGAAATGGGGAGAAATGGTATAGCTAGCTCTTCAAGATTTTCGTCTAACCAGATAATCAATAAGTGGATGAGTTTGTTTAGTGAGTTAAAAGAAACTAAAGCTCATGAAAGTGGATATGAATTTTCTGGAAAGATAATCAAGAATACTATTGGAACGAAGCTAGGGTGGATTTATTTAGATAAAGATATAAAAAAAGCAGCTTCTCTTGAAGCCTCTGGTTCAATATTCATTAAAAATATTGATAAGAATAAAGAATTTGGTGGAGTTTGTGAGTTAGAGTCACAAGTTTATGATATTGAGAAAGTAAACTTTGATACTAAAAAAGAGGTTTACCGCTTTAGAGTAATTTACAAAGGCGAAATTTACAAAGGTAGTATTCCTGCTAAAAGTATAGAGTTTGTTGTTTTATAGCAAGTCTACTTAACAACTAAAAAATGGGCACAGGCGAAATTTCTACGCCAAGGCTGGATGGAAAATGACTTATCTAAATTGTTTTATGATATTTGCCCTGACCATAACACTTTTATTTTGAACTGACTATATATGCTTTGTGTCTTGATGCTACTTTTGCAAGAGGCCTAATGAGTCGGAACGATTATATTCGAAAAGCTCTAAAATTGAAGGTAAACATGATATACACATTGTTAGACAAATCTGAAACCAGACGTGTTGAACCTACTGAAGTGAACGGTGATCTGAAATGTTACTTACAAAGGTTAAATCATTATAGGATTAAAGTTAGTTCTTTCGAAGAGCATTGCTTTGAGAGGGAAATTTGTGATTATCGGCATAATTACCAACCAAGAACCTCTAAAAGAGTAAAGAAGATAGATTCATTTGATTTGATCAAGTTTAATAATGCTATATGTTTTGGTGATGGAGCGATAAAGACAGCTAATAAAAAAATTTTTTTAAGTCATATGCTGAATGAAAGTATATTTTATCCATTAGATAAGATTCGGTTTAATGGTTTCAAAGGTCTTATTAAAAATAGGCTAGGATTAGAGCTTCTAGGTGATGGATACGTAAAACTAAACGATAATATTAATAATTACTCATATACTAACGAAACTGTATTACTAATGACAAGGTTAAAAGATAATTCGTATAGCCACTTCGTTTGGGATACGATACCATTACTGGCTTACCGTGATTTTCTAAAAAAAGAGCTGGGAGAAGATGTAAAGATATTGATACCATATGAATCAATATCTTCTTTTAAATTAGAATTTTTGATGAGGTTAGGTGTAAAAAAATCAGACTTAATCGTTAAGCCTTTATCAATATCAATGTTATTCAAAAATATATATGTTGGAAGCCGTACGTCAACTAATAATGTTTCGATTTCAGACTTTTCTTTACCTGTTCTAACAAGTTTAAGATTAGAGAAAAGAAAAACGAATAAAAAAAATCTATATTATTTTGATCGGAATGATGAGCGAAAGGGTATTCGAACAATTATAAATGAGTCAAAGATTATAGATATTTGCAAGAAGCATGGCTTAGAAATAAAAACTCCAGGAAAAATGACTTTATCAGAAAAACAAGAAATATTTTCACAAGCTGATTTAATAGTTGGGCAATATGGTGGAGGAATGCAAAATCATTTTCTATGTAACTCTGGGACTCATATCTTGTTACTGCAAAGTGAAAATTTTTTCCGAGAAATTCATTATAATACAGCGACAAGATTAAATCATTATGTAACATCCATTATAGGTCCTGCTCTCTCTACGGGTAATAACAGTGATTTTAGTATCGATGATGCTGTTTTTGAGCGCGAACTAGTTAAAATACTCGGAAAATTATAGTTTATATTTACTTAACCTAAAATGGATAATCTGAATGAAGAGGTTAATTGTTGATTTAGATGGTACTGTGACGTTGGGTAATACATCTGATTATATAAATGTATTGCCTAACCTAGAGTTAATTACATCTTTGAAAAAGTATCAAAAAGATGGCTTTACTATTGTAATAGCAACAGCAAGAAACATGCGTACTTATGAAGGTAATGTAGGGAAAATTAATATTCACACTTTACCTACTATCATTGAATGGTTAAATAAACACGATGTTCCTTATGATGAAATTATTATCGGTAAACCTTGGTGTGGCAATGAAGGATTTTATATCGACGATAAATCTATTCGACCTTCTGAATTTACTTCAATGAGTTATGAAGAGATTATGCAGCTATTAGCAAAAGAAAATTCGCATACTGATAGTGGCAACGAACTCTAGGTATTAATATGTTTTTAATTATGTCAGGTGCTTATATAGGCCAAGAATTACAGTCTGAATTCGGGAGAATTCCTCCTAGTTTTTTACCTTTAGGGAATAGACGACTTTTTCAGCATCAAGTAAAACTCGCCCCTGCTAATACAAAGATTTACCTTTCTGTCCCTGAGAGCTACCTCATTTCTCAGACAGATCTTAAATCATTATCTGAAAACCAGGTTGAAATATTAGCATTACCTGATCGTTTAACATTAGGCGAATCACTAATTGCAGCGCTTAACATATCCGAGCATGATTTTAGCAAGCCATTACACCTATTATTTGGAGATACTTTATTTAGTAAGCTGCCTGAGGGAGATAATTTTGCTTCACTTTCAACGGTTGAAGAGAATTACCATTGGGCTCTAGCGACTGAAGATGAAAATAATTGGTTACAACAAGCACAAGGTGACTTAGATATTAATGGTAGCCAAATTGTAAATGGTTACTTTAAATTCTCAGAACCTCGTGCATTATTAAGAGCATTAACCAAGTCTAACTGGAACTTTTTGGATGGTGTAAATTATTATCGTAAATTGACAGCTTTTTCTAGTCAATTATCTGATGATTGGTTGGACTTTGGACATGTCAATACTTACTACTCATCAAAAGTTAACTTTACAACGCAACGAGCTTTTAATGATTTGGCGATAACCTCTTCTTGGGTTGAAAAGTCTAGCAGTAAAGATATTAAAATTGCAGCGGAGTCTAATTGGTTTGCTAAGCTACCTTACTCTTTACGCCGTTATATCCCTCAATATTTAGGTGAAGAAAACAATAATGGGCGTACAAGTTACCGCTTAGAGTATCTGCATAATACCGCATTAAATGAGTTGTACGTTTTTTCAGAACTTCCTCAAAAAGTATGGAAGCGTATTCTAAATGAGTGTGTTGATTTTCTTCTTGCATGCAGCCAAGAGAAAGCGCCAGATGGTGCTTTAGCTAACTTACTCCCAGAACTTTTTGGTAAAAAAACTAACCAAAGACTTGAGGAGTTTTGTGCTTTAAGAGGCTATAAGTTGGGACAGCTATGGAATTATGAAAACGATTTGGTGTCATTAAATGATATCTTATTATTATCTAATCAAAACCTTCCTTTTGATGATAATAATATCTCTATTTTACACGGTGATGTTTGTTTTAGTAACGTGCTGTATGACTTCCGCTCCAATAGAATTAAAGTCATTGATCCACGTGGCTTAACACCTGATGGTCAATTATCAAATTATGGGCATGTTTATTACGATATCGCTAAATTGTCACATTCTATTATTGGATTGTATGATTGGATCATTGCTGGGTATTATCATGTTGATATTTCTGAACAGAATATAACACTTTCTATTGATACTAACAAAAAAGAGCATGGAACTCAGACCTACTTCATTGATTTGATTTATAAAAAATTTGGAATTTCTGAGGAAAATATTATTGCAATGCAAATACAATTATTTTTATCTATGTTGCCTTTACATAGCGACGATCCAAAACGTCAAGATGCCTTTTTTGCTAATGCATTCCGCCTTTATAAAAGACTGAAAGAATTAAAATAGGTAATAATTATGATTGTTATTCCAATGGCAGGTTTAAGTTCTCGCTTTTTTAAAGCGGGTTATGAACTACCAAAGTATATGTTAGAAGCACATGGTGAGAGTTTATTTGATCATTCAATAAAAAGCTTTCAAGCATATTTTGAAAATATCCGCTTTGTTTTTATTGTAAGAGATGTTTTTAATACGCCTGAGTTTGTTAAGCAAAGAGCTATTGCCTTAAATATAAAAGATTATGACATTGTAGTGTTGAATGAAGAAACAAGAGGTCAAGCCGAAACGGTTACTTTAGGCCTAAGTAGTTACCGTGAGGGTATTGAACCTATTACAATTTTTAATATCGATACATTTAGACCAGGTTTTGTATATCCCAACTTAGAGCAACTTGGCGACGGGTATTTAGAGGTGTTTAAAGGATCTGGTGATAATTGGTCTTTTGTTCGTCCAATAAGTGATAATGGTACACAAGTAGACTTAACAACAGAAAAGAATCCTATTTCTGATCTATGTTGCACTGGTTTGTATCACTTTAAGAATATTCAAGATTACTTTGAAGCTTATGACTACTATCTATCTATTCCAAAAGAACAGTGGGAGAAAGGGGAATTATATGTTGCCCCTCTATACAATCACCTGATAAGAAAAGGAAGAGATATTCATTTTCATAGAATCGATAATGACGACGTCATATTCTGCGGCACTCCGTCGGAATATACTTCATTTGTTGAAAAGGTATAGAGCTTGTTGTTCTATAGCAAATCTACACAACAACTAAAAAATATGGCAGTAAGGGTTTCTAAAAAAGAAAAGAGCTGTCATTAAACTACTATAAGATATATAAGCATGTAACAAAAGCTTAGGATTAAATGAATCCAATGAAATGAGGAACGTGTAGTGCATCCACAAAATAATAGTTATTTAATATCGGCTGAGCGAACCTTTGATATTGAGCTTAAAGCATTGGCATTGCTAAAGATGGATTTAGATCAGAGATTTGTGTTGGCTTGTCAGACTATCTTGAGCTGTCAAGGGCGTCTTATTATCACCGGTATGGGTAAGTCAGGCCTAGTAGGACGTAAAATAGCAGCAACAATGGCATCTACTGGTACACCGGCTTTTTTTGTGCATCCTGGTGAAGCAGGGCATGGCGATCTTGGAATGATTGTAAAAGGTGATGTTGTTTTAGCCATTTCCAACTCAGGCAATAGTGATGAAATCAATGTTTTATTACCAGTTATTAAGAAACTAGACTTACCTTTAATAAGTATTAGTAAGAGCTTATCAGGTAGGTTACCTCAAGAAGCAGATGTTGCTTTGACACTTGGTGACTTTGAAGAGGCTTGCCCAATGGGTTTAGCGCCTACCTCTAGTACCACAGCCACTATGGTGTTAGGTGATGCACTTGCTATTGCATTGCTTGAAGCACGCGGCTTTAAATCTGATGATTTTGCTTTATCTCATCCGGCTGGTTCTCTAGGTAAGAAACTATTGACCGATGTTTCAGATATCATGAAGTCGGGTAAAGATATTCCTTTAGTTACAGGAAATACCAGTATCATAGATGCCTTATTCGAAATCACAGAAAAAAGATTAGGCATGACGGTGGTAGTAGATGGTGAAAATAATTATGGGGTTTTGACAGATGGTGACATACGCCGACTGCTTACGATAAACCAAGATATGAGCCAACCTATTGCCAGTGTCATGAAGGCTGCGCCTATAACTACCTCATCTAACACCAAGGCCTCAGAAGCACTCAATATAATGAGGCAGAAAAACGTTAATCAGCTTATCGTTTTAGATGATAAAAAATTAGTTGGGGTACTTGCTTTACGTGATTTAGTGCAAGCTGGTATTAACTAGATAACATGATGTGATCATAAATTTATAGTTTTGAGGAATAATAATGAAAATAACGGAAAATATAACGGTAGGCAATGATTTACCTTTTGTGCTGTTTGGCGGTATTAATGTCATTGAATCAAGAGATCTTGCCCTAAAGGCATGTGAAGCGTATGTGGAAATTACGCAAAAGCTTGATATACCTTATGTATTTAAAGCTAGCTTCGATAAAGCCAATAGATCTTCAATTCATTCTTTCCGTGGGCCAGGATTAGATGAAGGGTTGAAGATTTTACAAGAAGTAAAAGAAACCTTTGGTGTGCCGATTATTTCAGATGTACATGAAATAGCTCAGTGTCAGCCAGCTGCTGAAGTTATTGATATTTTACAACTGCCCGCATTTTTGGCGCGTCAAACTGATTTGGTTAAAGCCTTAGCAGAGACTGGTCGTCCGATTAATATTAAAAAACCACAGTTTCTAAGCCCAGAGCAGATGAAAAATATTATCAATAAGTTTCATGAAATGGGTAATGATAAACTCATGCTTTGTGAACGTGGTAGCTGTTTTGGTTACGATAATCTGGTCGTCGATATGTTGGGATTAGGCGTAATGAAGCGCATTAGTAATAATGCGCCTATTATCTTTGATGTGACGCACGCACTACAAACCAGAAGCTCAGGTAGTGATGCATCAGGAGGTCGTAGAGATCAAATTATAGAGTTGGCTCGTTCAGGTATGGCTGCCGGACTTGCAGGACTGTTCTTAGAGGCGCACCCCAATCCTAGTGAAGCTAAATGCGATGGACCAAGTGCATTGCCGCTAGATAAATTAGAGCCATTTTTACAACAGATGAAGCAGGTAGATGATTTAATTAAGTCATTACCAAGCATTGATATTCAGTAAATATATAAAGGTGTATTAGATGGACTCTGTTGCTATTATTATCCCTGCACGTTATGCGTCTTCACGGTTTCCTGGTAAGCCACTTGCTGATATTTTGGGTAAACCGATGATTCAGCATGTATATGAGAAAGCTCAATCAGTCAAAAATGTTGAAGTGATAGTAGCAACAGATGACGAGAGGATATTCGAGACAGTTGCAAATTTTGGCGGTAAAGGGGTGTTGACTGGTTCAACTCATATTTCAGGTACCGATAGACTCGTGGAAGTGATGAGTAAGGTGGATGCTGATTTATATATCAATTTACAAGGTGATGAACCCTTAGTGCGTTCTGATGATATTGAAATGTTGATTAACGCCATGCGTAGCGATGAGTCCATTGAAGTTGGAACCCTTTATCACTTTATCAATGAACGCCAAGCTCAAGATCCCAATACCGTTAAAGTGGTTACATCACATAGCGGCCGTGCATGTTACTTTAGTCGCTCTCCAATACCTTTTATTCGAAACAATGAGATACAAACTAACTATAAGCAGCACGTTGGTGTATATGCCTATCGCAAGTCTGTCTTAGAACGATATGCGCAATTACCTGAATCTAATGTCGAATCAGCAGAACAATTAGAACAATTAAGATTATTAGATAGCGATATAGATATTTATGCATTTGAAGTAATGAAGACAGGGCCTGGTGTAGATACCCCTGAAGATCTTCAAAAAGTAATCGCTATTCTTCAAGGTAAACAGTCAGAGAGTGAAAAGTCTTTACTCTCTAATACCGAACTTGTTATTACCGATATTGATGGCGTATTAACAGATGGTGGTATTTACTATGATGAACATGGTGAATGTATCAAGCGCTTCCATGTGCGCGATGGTCTAGGTATAAAACTGTTGCAACAGGCAGGTATTCAAGTAGCAGTATTATCAGGTAAAGATTCAAAGCCATTAAGGAAGAGGATTTCTGACTTGGGCATTGATATCTTTATGCTAGGTATCAAAGATAAAGAAGTAGCCTGTAAGGAAATTATTCAGCGGGCAGGCACTACCAAAGTGAATACTGTGTATATCGGTGATGACACCATTGATTTACCAGCTTTCATCAGTTGTGGTGTTGCAGTGGCTGTCGCTGATGCTCCTGAATACGTCAAAGCTAAATGTGATTTAGTGCTGGAGACCAAGGGTGGTTTTGGCGCTTTGCGTGAAATAGCTGATAAAATTTTGATTGAGCAGGGTCACTCTAAGTTGATAGAAGATCCTACTACATTCTTGAAAATTCATGCCAATGTGACACAGTGATTTTGTTGACTATATAAGTAGCATAATAGAAAGTGCCGATACCTAGCGTTTTCTGTTTGACATAGAGTTTTATAAAAAGGTCGCCCTAATACGGTGACCTTTTTGCCTCTCAGTAATGCTTCAAATCCACCTAACGACGTAATCGTATAGACATGATCGATAGTTTCCAATGCGTCAACCAAATGTATAGATTGAGTGAGGATAAGGCAATCTAGTTCTATGAGTGCACTAACGATGTCAGGGTTGTCTAACGTCATTGGATGTGGTTTGACGATTATCTGAGCGTCAGGATTTTCTTTAATCGCTTTATTCACTACATCGAGTAAAGTAAAGTCCTTACCGCCACCGTATTTCAGTGAGTCGTCATGAGGTACTTGGCCTAATACCAGAATACGTTCTTTA
>Ga0098067_1000972_pt1 | contig 10075 bp, 12 predicted proteins | sample 26_taG_FD_92578 | JGI IMG/M metagenome (GOLD analysis project Ga0098067, IMG submission 92578) | Marine viral communities from Cariaco Basin, Caribbean Sea - 26_WHOI_OMZ | ecosystem: Environmental > Aquatic > Marine > Oceanic | place: Caribbean Sea: Cariaco Basin | collected 2014-11-09
ATCGAAGCTTTTCATGCTACCAGCCATTTGCTCGGCCAGTTTTTTAAGGTCAGTTTGGGTAGTCATTGCTTATTCTCCGGTTAGTGGATTATAAGCAGTTACACAAAGTTTGGGAAAGGCTCCGCATTTCTAAAAATTTTATATCATTTCTAGGAAAGTAAGTAATCATACTGCCATGACCAAGATCTGATATAACCCCATCAATCTTATCCCAATCGTTTTCGTCTTTTTTTATGACATGAGTCACGTAAAACGCGATACCATCATCATCCATAATAAAAGGCGCGAACGGCTGACCATCAAATTCAGATGTATCAAGACACATATAACAACTGCCATTATTGTTAAAAAGTTTAATCTGTGTCGCTGTTACGTCTTTATCGGCTGATAGAGTTTTCCATACATCGCCATCATTGATATGGTGGCTAACATTATGTTTATATAGAAACTTCCTCCATAAAGGGCCTAGCCACTTTATCCAAGCATAAGCAAATAAAGGTCCTGAAAATACTGATATGTAAGCTAATGTTGATGTATAAAGGTATAAGATAATCGCTGTCGGCAGTCCTAGTACTAGCACTAAAAGCCATATATCAGTTACTTTTTCAGTTTTTCGATAGTCACGTTTTAATAAGGCGTATCCAAGATAGCCCGCAACTAGCGTAGCTTGCACTTGAAGTGGTAACTGTAGTAACTCTTGCATGAGCAGCTCCTAATATTTGACTAGTATTATTGCATATACTGAGAGTACAGTTTATAAAATGGTATGCTATGCAAAATATAGTGTAACCGTATGATAAATATATCTATTATTATAGCGATAAGGCAGTGTTTATTATTACCTAAAACTTAATTATTAATTTTATAAAAAGAAGTTAGATTATTTAATAGCTTTACATTAAAATTAAATACTACAGCTATTTTTAATGAACATTATTTCATCAATGGGTTAGCACTATGTCAAATTTAAGTACAAGGGAAGTTAATCTGTCTGATGATCATGTCAAACGTGTATCAAGAGCTACACCAATTCAGGCTATTGAAGAACTTATTTGGAATAGCTTAGACGCTGATGCTACTCGTGTATCTGTACGTATTGAATCTAATGACATAGGCAATTACTCTATTACTATCGAAGATAACGGTGAAGGTATAACGGATGCACAAGCCAACGTATACTTGGCCTATATTGGTAATTCATGGAAGGCACTCAAGTCAGAAACAAAAAGTGGCAGACCTATTCATGGACAGAAAGGTGCAGGTAGGTTTAAATCTTTCTCTTTAGGTAGAGTTGTTGACTGGAAAAGTGTATATCAGAAAGGTAATGATTTTTATAAGTTAGATATAAGTATGAATTCTGACAATGCTAATAAATTTAGTATCTCAAACGCATCAAAGTCCAAAGCAAAACATTCTAAGTCCATCATAAAGGTTAGCGAACTGAATGACAAAGTCGCTGCTCATAATTTCGACGATATAAAAGATAAACTGACTCAAACCTTTGCGATTTATTTGTACACCTTTCCTGAAATCGAAATAACAGTAAATGGGTATCCTATCAATCCCACAGAAGCTATTAAGGATAATACAGATTATCCATTGCTACTGGATGGATTAGAAGGAAATCATAAAGTTAAAATTATTGAATGGTCAGAGATTAAATCAAAGCAAATTTTACTTTGTAAAGATAACGGTACTGTTCTAAAAGAACAAAAAGCTGAACCATATAAGATTAGGAATTTGGGTTACTCATTTTCTATCTATCTGATTAGTGATTACATAACCAAGTTAAATGATGAATCTATTTTAGAGTTAATAGAGCTAGCACCCGAGGGCAAAGACTTACTAGAAGCTTGTTATCAAAAGGTTAATGAACATTTTAAAGGGAAAAAATCTAAAGAAAGATTACTGAGACTACAAAGTTGGAAGGAGTCTGGCATCTATCCATTTGAAGAAAATAGTGATATGGGTGCAATAGAGACGGCAAAGCGTGAAATATTCGATATTATTGCTTCGAAGGTAGAAGACAACTTACCCAAGTTCGTTGATGCAAATCATAAAACTAAAAAATTTACTTTTAGACTACTCTCGCAAGCGCTTGAAGAAAACCCTCAAGCTATGCAAGCCATCATCACCGAAGTATTGAATTTAAATACAGAAGAGCAGGATGAATTCGCTAATCTGCTAAAAAAGACTAGCCTGTCTCATATCATTAAATCAGCTAAGATCGTAGCCGACCGTCTTAACTTCTTAGATTCATTACATACGCTGGTATTTGACTATAGAAACTCCTTATTAGAGAGAGACCAGCTACATAAGATATTGGAAAATGAAGCTTGGGTTTTTGATGAGCATTTTACATTAGCTGCTAGTGAGAGACGCCTTGAAGATGTTCTGAAAATACATCTGAAAAAACTTGGAAAGCGTTGTGAGGACGATAGTAATGTCTTGATTAATAGTGAAAGACAAGGCAGGGTGGACCTTATGTTGTCAAAGGCTGTAGAAGTTAGACCAGGACATAAAGATTACTTAATCGTTGAGTTGAAACGCCCTAAACAGAAAATTGATAATGATGTTATGGGACAAATAAGGGGTTATGCACAAGCTGTTAGCAATGATGAGAGATTTAATAAATCAAATTGTAAGTGGAGATTTTTAGCAATTTCTAATCAATTTGACGATATTGCTGAAATGAGTTCGAATAATATAGGAATGCCTAAAGGTTGTATTCATCAAGCTCATAATATGGATGTATATATTATGACTTGGTCAGAGGTTATAACAAATGCAAAAGCGAGACTTAAGTTTTATCAAGAACAGTTAAGATATGACCCTGATACAGAGACTAGCCTTGCTTACCTTCATAAAATGCATAACGAATTCATACCGCAAGAAATAAAGAAACAAGCATAGATATAAAACAACCCACTAATAAGTGGGTTGTTTTATATCTATGCTTGTTTCTTCTACTCCCCAGTCTCAACTTCAAACGGCTTGATAACAAAGTCCTCAACGCCTGAGCTGATGCTAATCCCTTTAACATCCCTAACCGCTTTGGGGTCAGCCAAGATAGCGTCCTTGTTAATCTCTTCCTTAACTCGGACAAACTTCTTAAGTTTACGATCACCTTTCAGCATATCCAGCAGCTTGGGGACACCGCGTAGATTCACCTTAGGCGGACGCACACGCCACGATACCTCACCAGTCGTTAGATTGACCGTCTTACCTTTTTTGCATAGCAAGTCACGATTGACCTCACACCAGCTTTGCACGCCGTGAGACAGCGTCTCAATGACACCACGTAGCTCGTCGATACGGTCTTTACGCTCATCAATAGCAGTTGCCGTAATATCATTGATTTCCGTCTCTAAGCGTGTGATCTCGCGCTGACTGTTACCCACTTCGGTAATGGCCTCCATTGCTTGTACTTTGTTTTGACAGACAAATACGTTGGCTTGGCTTTTTAATTTAATGGCTTTCATTTTTTTATCCTTTTTTAATCAGTTTGTTTGACTAATTGTTAGCATCACTATCAGACCTAACACCAGCCACACCATCACCTTATTCATATCAGAGAGACGGCTGACTTCGTGTTTTAGCTCAGTGATATCAGACACCGTTTGCGCTTCAAAGTCTGGATAGCGCTCAAGCATATTTTTCTGATATTGCTGTTTTAGGGTGTCATCAAGTGACAATTCATCTGAACTATCAGCACTCAAATCTATTTCGCGTAGCTCTTTTGCGATTGCTTCAGTATTAGCTGATTTCACGACTGCCCTCCTTTCTCACTATCAGGTCGATGCTCACAGCCTTGACACGCGCGCCAGTGGCGCAGAGCAGCAGGGTTATGAGTCGGTGCATCAGCAAGGGCGTGATAGTGACAGTATTGACGGCTGACTGTCTCAGTGACATAAGGGCAGATGACCTGCCGACGATAGGTGACATACGCATCACTGATGGTCTTGGTATCGCCTGTATAGTTGCCTGAAAGCGCAAGGCTTAGGCTTGGACGCGCGTATTTGATACGTCGAGCAATTTCAGCGTACGAGATACCGAGCTTTTCTTTTTCCTCGTGACAGGCATCGATCCAGTTAGCCGCTGTTACGGGATAGTGTTTCCAGCCTTTCGGATTTTGACAGTCAGCATCAGCAGCTGTATCAATGGTTGTAGTCTCTATAGTAGACATAGCACCCCTCCTAAGATCGCGATAGCAAGTAGGATCACAATTACTAGCAATATAAGGTGATATAAGCTGCTGACCTCTTTACGCAAACGCTTTATATCGTCAATAGTTGCCTGCTCAAAACTCGGTAAGCGAGTCAAGGCAGCGCGTTGGCGAGCTTGAGTTAAATAGTGATCAGCTTTTTTGTCTTCCACAATGGCATCAGCTTTGACGGCATCAAACAGTGATTGGTTAGACATGACCTGCCCCCTTCTTGGCTTGTTTAGAGTTGTTTTTATCGCTTTGATGTGAGGGCGGTAACGGTTTAGCGGGGTCGTACACGACCATACCCAAATTACCGTCATAGACTTTTTTGCCGCGCTGTACAGCTGGTGCTTTCGGCCCTGTATTGACCGTCAACATATATTGCGCGAGCGACTTAGTATCATTAGCATTGTGCCAAGTAATGTATCCCGCCTCATACAGGTGAAACAGATAATGACGCACAGCTCTCTCATTGAGCATCGTATCGCCATCATTAGCAGACGCGATGATTTGACGGGCATTGAAGTTTTTTAGGATGCGAGCAGTACGCCAAACAATCTCGTTACCGCTCGGCTTTTTAGGAACGCCACTGCTATTGACTTGCGGCGGTTGTTGACCACAGTCGTTGATAACCTCATATAGATAGGTAGTCGGATTAGTATTGGTATTGGCAGTACGCGTGACGTATCCCCCTATATGCCATTTATCTAGCCATGCTCTAACGCGGTCGGATTTAATTTTATCCTTGACCTTCAGAAACACATCATGGACACTAAGCCCTTCTTGAGCAGTGCGGACTATATCCCACACCTGCTCCTCAGCAGTACGAATAGGACGTTTTGGCGGCTTAGCTGCGTCCAGTATTGGATTACGCTTATAAGCAAATTTGCCCCGTAAGTTATTAGCTTTCATAACGTTTTTACAGTCACTTTCGAGTGAATTTTGACAATGACAACACATAAAATATCTCCTAAAACGATCTTGGTTTGGGTGATTGACCAGTGATAAAGCCATCGGGCAACAGCTGCTCGATATCACCCATCGTCACCGAGCGAATCCCACACTCCAGCGCCCGCTGACCGAGCATCTCTAAGTTAGTGCAGGTTCGTCGTGTTGATCCACGCACCGCACCAACTAATTGTTCAAGAACCTGATCGTCAATAGCGATTTTTGGTGCATAGACCTTTGCTAGCAGTGCCGCATCATTTGCCGTGGCAGGCTGTGCTGGAACCCAGCTATGTACACGACCGTGAAAGCGCTCCCAGCGTTCAAGCTTTTTGGGTAGCATCTCCTCCCCGATGATCAATATTGTGCCTTGCGATGACTCGTAGATATCCCGTATCATCTCGATTTTGTTACCTTTTACTAGATGATCAGCTTCATCGATGATGAGCGGACGACCTGATTTTGCCAGCTCCTCAGCGATTTGACCCAGCATCTCAGCCGCTGTTTTGGCTGCTGGTATGGTCATTTCACGCAGCACCGATTCAAGGAAGCTCTTTTTCGTGGCAATGCTAGTGGCTTGGACGTAATAAGCATTCAATTTATTAGCGATATAGCCAGCAGCAGAGGACTTACCGTCACCACTTCGACCATAAAACACTCCTATACCAGGCAAGCTTGGATGGCGACTTTGTATACGTTCCATTGCTTCATAGCACACCGCTACGTTCGTGACTTGTGCTATCCCAGCAGCCGTAAGGCTGGTATTGACATTGTTGGTTACTTCACGCATGATTTAATCTCCTATGATTGAGTATGCGTACTCGATTAGACGGCAGTCATTGGCGTGACTGTCGTCACCTTTCACTACGAAGGGCTTAGCCCCACTTAAAAAACACTTTAGTACCGTGCTGCTCTTCATGAGCCGCTTGATATGCTTTCATCTTTATTGAAAATATCTTTGACTCTGGATACAGCTCATAAAAGTCTTGATCGCCAGCAGCTAGCTCATTACCCGCTTTCACCTGCTCATAAAGACCAAGCCAACGATCAAACTTCTCATCCTGTGTCTCTACATTGCTTTTTGTAGACTGAGGTGTGATTGGCGTTGGTGTAAAAGACGGTTGCGTTCGCCCAGCGCTATGCCTGTCCAAGCTATTTAGCTTGTCAAAAGTGGCTTGCATAGCCGTCATATCAGTAGGCTGACTCTCCACCGTGACGGCCTCCTTAGCCAACCGTTCATTGAGTAAGTTTTGCGCCCGCTCAATATCAGCACTTGGCATCATCTGACTCTCAACATGCTCAAGCACCCGATGCGGCCTCATATTCTCAAGCGCAGCATCGACATGTACTTGCGCCCGCTTGACCTGACCGATAGCCCGCTGTTCGCGAGCATCTCCAAGGGCTGTCTGTGCGAAATATCCTTTTTTATTGGCTTCAAATTCAGCGATACATATCAGGCGATGCGTGTTATCGCGTACCCAGACCCTACTACCGTCGTGTATGTCATAACCGACCAGCATTGTTTCGCCGTGGTATTGTTCAAGATCACGTGAGAAATATTTGTTACTAAACAGATTGATCTCACCGCGCAGACATTTACGCTGCACATAAGGACGATACAGATCATCACGCTCCGCCTCTGATACCGTCACCAGCCCAGTGCCAGCGTTAGTCATAGCAGTCACTTGCTCATCCCACATTATTTGCGGCGTTAGATGCTCGCGGCGTCCTGTTGTTTGGTTATAGCGGCGCGGTAGCCCAGTGTGCGGCTCATTGTTATAGGCCATGACCGCATCGCTTGCGATTTGCAAAAACTCATTCCAGCCGATCAGTGCTTTTGACTCGCCAAACGTTTTGATATCTTTACGTGTCTTTTTAAACACAGCTTGCTTGGCTTGGCTATCCATATCTGCACCTATATAAGTAGGCAGTTTTTTAGCCAGCCTAATCCATATGGTTTGATGCACCCGCTCGATAGTTCCGCGCGCTTGTGAGTTATAGGCGATAGAGTGCTTGACCTCCACACCCATCCGCGTCATCAAGCCCGTTGACTCATCTTTCATCATTGCGTTTTTATACCCTGAGCCGTTATCAACATAGAATATGGCTGGTATACCGTAGTCACTAGCAGCGCTAGAGATCGCATCCAGTACCGCCAGCCCAGACTCTGCTAAATCAATGCTATAACCCACCACCATTCTGGTATGCACATCCAGTACTGTCGTAATTTCAGGACGGAACGGCTTACCCGTATCGGGGTGCGCCACTTCAGCATCGAACGTATGACCATCAGCGGTATACACATCGGTAGGCAGCAGCACACTGGCATCACGGCGCACAAACGGTTTGATATTCTTAATCTCACGGCTGCCCATACGTCCGCGCTCCCGCTCAACATTACCGATATGCGTATCCAAAAAATAACGGGCTTGATGGTAGCTTGGCATCTCAACATCACTGTCAGCATAAGCAGCTTCGATACGGCGCATAACCTCAGCCAGCTCAGGCTTAGCAGGATCACTCCATAACTTAAGTAATATCCCCGCCCATTCAGGCATTTTGACATCACGTGACTTTGGCGCGAGCATAACGACAGCACTGGCATTAGCATCCGCCTCACTAGTTTCAAACGCTTTCACCCAGTCAAACAGTGTGCGACGACTCACATTGCCGCGACCATCCTTACCACCGCTTTTCGCATTAGCGCGTTTGATAGTGGCGATGAGCGTATCGTCTAAGCGCTTCTCCTTACTGGCTTTGGCAAACGCTTCTATCGCTTTGGTTTTACCCGTTAGCTCAGCAGCTTTTAGTACATACCGCACGACAGCGATGCGGGCAATGGCACAATTACGTTGCCAGTCGGCAAGCACTGCTGCATTAGTGACTGCGTTATTAGTGGTCATAAGCTCAGTAGATGGAGCTTTTGCCACATTGCGAATATCTGCTTCTTCAGCGAGCGCTGCTAATGCTTGTAGTCTCACAGTTTCAAATAGTTCATCAGGCAGTACATACTCACGGCGCACACCGCCACGTCCAGTGCTAGGTACTTCTATGTATTGCCAGCCATTTTTGTCTGCGTATTTATCCATACCGCGCCGCGACTTTGGCAACCCAGATAGTTCGTAGTTCATAATTTCTGTCATTGCGAACTGATTTTTCATGACAATAGCTCCGCCATCGTGGTATATTTAGCGGCATACCGTGGTCTAACGCGCTTTTTGTCTGCTGTCCAGCGTGTGGGGAATAGCAGTTGCACAGGTACATCAAGATATTGCGCGATGGCCAGCTCGCCTTTTGTAAACGGTTCAGCTAGGGCTTTACTAGCAGCACGATTATCCACACCCATCTGCTCGCATAGCTCAGCCAAAGTCACGCCACGCTTACGAATAGCAGACTTAATGTCTTCAGGATGCCAACTGCCATCAGGGAGACTTTTCCAATGTTCAAAAAGTGGGTAATGCTCGTAGCACAACATAGTAATTATCCCAATCAGCCTAGCTGGTTTATTTTTATTAAGTTCGATTTAGAGTTCGATAAATCAACTTGTAAACATAATAGTTCATAAATAGTTCAATGTAAACAGTTCATAATAAATAAATAGAACTATTTTTAAAATAATTCGTTTTAACTATTAATATCAAATACTTATAAATATGGCACTAAACAGGAGAGTTTGGCATGAGTTCCGAATTGACCGAAAATAATATGGAACTGGATACGCCACTCAAAAAACGGCTTTACCAGTTAATGACCGAAGATGAAAAGCAGTATCCATTTTCATTTGCTAATCGTGTGGATATAAGCAAATCTACTTTTCATAGTATTTGGACGAAAGGCAGCACCAGTATTCACAAAGGTACAGCCAAAAAAATAGCCGACGCCACTGGTGTGAACGTCGACTGGTTACATAAAGGGATTGGTGAGCCATATAGTGATAGCGCAAAGCAGGTAAAGGTAGATAAAGCGGTAGAGAATATAAAGGCAGCAGTAGAATCTGGCTATATTGACATGACCATGATGGTAGAAGCGATTACAATCGTAGAAGACTACCTGACAGAGCATAACAAGCGTATGAACGCTGATAAGAAAGCGGAGCTAATTGTCAGCATCTATGATCTACTTTGTAAAAGCCCAGACGCAGGCAGTAGCATCACAGCGGTTTTAAAGCTTGCCGTATAGCACGACATATCTTGTCGTTTTGGTTTTAAAATACTATTGTCGATAGCTATACTAGCGCGTAAGATAGCCCTGCCATTAACAAGCAGGAGCAGGAAGACATGACGACTTTAGCATTCCCAAAACTAAGCCCGCAGGGTAATACAAGGGATCTACAGGCACAAAAAAAGGACATAGCTGCTTTGCTTAGCAACAATGTCCATTCTAATCCATCGACCAGCGTTACGTTGACCGATGCGGCGGGTAAAACTGTTAGCCTAAACTGCAATACTGCCAACGCCGCAGAATTGTTAGACCTTGCCATAGGCTTCTTGAATAGCTAACCAGTTAGCGCACTAACGCAATATAGTATAGATACACAATAATGCTAATAGACTGAGTCTATACTATATTGTCTTGGCGCTCGGCTTAGTGCAGAATAACTTATAAACATTTCTTAATTTCAATTTGCACCATCGATTTAGTGCAGAATAACTTCTAAATGCTCTCTATTCAGATCATTGGATAAATCCTAGCCAGCTTTGACTATACCCCCTATAACTAATGGCTTCTATCCCACTTCAACCCAACTCATCCCATCTAGTCCCGCTACTTATCTGGTGCAATATAAAGTACTAACTCACATCAGCAAACATCATCAAAAAACGTGTGTGCCCAAATTGTGCCTAAGTTGCGCCTGCTATCTATTTCGCCTTTCTTTCAGAGTAGCACTTTTGACCTCTACCCTAAACTATCTAAAGCAATCTC
>Ga0098067_1000973_pt1 | contig 10074 bp, 7 predicted proteins | sample 26_taG_FD_92578 | JGI IMG/M metagenome (GOLD analysis project Ga0098067, IMG submission 92578) | Marine viral communities from Cariaco Basin, Caribbean Sea - 26_WHOI_OMZ | ecosystem: Environmental > Aquatic > Marine > Oceanic | place: Caribbean Sea: Cariaco Basin | collected 2014-11-09
AAAGGTGATTTTGAAGTTTTTGACCCTATTCTTTCCAATGACGGAAAAAGCTGGTATCTCACTACTTCGGAAGTTGATGCCGGCCAGAGACATTTTTACAAAATGCCGGTACGTGGGGGTAAAATGCAGCAGCTTACTACCCTTACCGGAAATAATGAAGTTGCCCTGTCGCCAGATGAAGATTATATGGCAATACGATATTCGTACTCCAATAAACCCTGGGAACTTTATTTGAAGAAAACTTCTGCTTCAGCCGAAGCTAAACAGGTGACCACAGGCCAGTCTGAAGAATTTCAGAAGTATGACTGGAGAGATCCTGAACTGGTAAGATTCGAAGCCACAGATGGTGCCATGGTTCCTGCACGGTTGTACAAACCTTCAGCCGAGGCAAAGAATGGTGCTGCGGTTGTTTTCGTTCACGGCGCCGGTTACTTACAGAACGCACATAACTGGTGGTCCAGCTACTTCAGGGAATATATGTTCCACAACCTGCTGGTTGATCTTGGCTATACGGTTCTCGACATAGATTACCGCGGAAGTGCAGGTTATGGCCGTGACTGGCGCACGGGCATTTACAGGCATATGGGCGGCAAAGACCTTAGTGACCAGGTAGACGGCGTAAAATATTTAATTGCTGAACATGGCGTAAACCCAGAGAAAGTGGGAATTTACGGCGGTAGTTACGGCGGATTTATCACTCTCATGGCTATGTTTACTGAAGCCGAAACATTTGAATCTGGCGCTGCTTTGCGTTCAGTGACAGACTGGGCTCATTACAACCATGGCTATACCTCAAACATACTCAACGAGCCGGTAAATGACCCAATTGCCTACAGGCGCTCTTCCCCTATTTATTTTGCTGAAGGTTTTGAAGGAAACCTGCTAATAGCGCACGGTATGATAGATGTTAATGTGCATTTTCAGGATGTAGTGAGATTGGCCCAGCGACTTATCGAGCTTAAAAAAGAGAATTGGGAAATGGCCGTGTACCCGGTAGAAGATCACGGTTTTACTGAACCAAGCAGCTGGACCGATGAATACAGGAGAATCCTGAAGTTATTTAATGAAACCCTGTTAGATTAACCTGCCAAAAAGGGCAAAAAGAGGCTGTCTTTAAAGCTGTAAAATGTCATTCTGAAATTATTCAGAAGCATACTTTACTCACCTTCAGAAGCATACAATATCTGAGACGTGTAAAGGAGGACAAAACAGAGCTTTAAGGGCAGCCTCTTTGCATTCACCCCAGCCTTTCACTTCCAGATTTACAGTATTTTTCCTACCTTTAATTAATCTAATTTACTTCTACCATGAAAAAGATCCTCGTAGCGATCAACATTGAAAAAAATGCCGATCGTTTAATAGCCAAAGCCGAAGAAATTGCTCAGGCTTTCGGATCCAAGATTTGGATCCTTCACGTAAGCGAACCCGACCCCGACGATTACCTTGGGCTGGAAGCCGGACCACAATACGCTCAGGACAAAAGAGTGGAAAACCGGAAAAAAGAAGGCGAACTGGTTAAGCGCATGGCCGAAAACCTGCGCCAAAAGAACATTGAAGCCGAAGGTGTACAACTTAAAGGGTCAACGGTGAAAATGATCAAAAAAGAAGTGCAGAATATCAATGCCGACCTGCTTATTGCCGGACACCACAAAAAGAACTTTTTCTACGATATGTTTGTGGGAAGCATAAAACAGGAACTAATTGACGATCTGGATGTTCCCGTTCTACTGGTGCCTGTAAAACATAGATCTTAATCTGTTTGAAGAAAGGACTACAATGAATTTCCAGCTAATTTGTAGGAATTTTCTTCATTTATTTATTACCCTACAGGTCAAAGAGGACTTTTTTGTCGCCTAACGACCCAACTTCGTAGTTTTCAATAGGTCGAGGGAATATATTTTGTTTATATTTGTTTCGCCTTTAACAAAATATTAGGAGCAAAGGCAGGTTTTATACTTGTATCCCCCTGCGATGAGAGAAAACTGCTGGAAAGAAATTTTTGAAGCCATTCCCTTTGCCTGTTTGGTCTTAGAACCGCAAGAGTGCAATGCATTCATGATGGTAGAGGCTAATACTGCCTATCTTGAATTACTGGGTAGATCCCGCGAAGATCTATTGGGTAAAGACAGTAGGGAAATTTTCTCATCCAATGTCAACCTCAGCGAATATGGGCCTGACTCCTTCTTTGCGACTTTAGAAAAAGTCGTAAAGTTAGGAGAAAAAGAAGAGGTAAACGACCTCCGGTACGACGTAGAAAATAAAGTTACGGGAGAACTTGAAGAACGCTATTTCAGTTCTCAGAATTTCCCAATAAAGAACGAAGCCGGAAAAGTGGAAGTGATCCTGCACTGCGCCCGGGAAGTTACGGCAGAGAATAAACGCAAGAAACGCGATAAAGAAATTGAAGAAGAGCTCAGTTTAAGCCGCCAACAATTCAAGAACTTTATAAGGAGTAACCCTGACGGGCTTTACAGGCTTGACATGGAGGGAAATTTCCTACATGTCAATGAGAGTCTTGCCATGATGGCCGGATTACCTGCAGAAGAGTTAATCAATAGCAACTTCATTAATTTTTGCACCCCTCATGACCAGGACCTCGTTATTGAACATTTTGAAAGGTCTCGTCAAGGAAAAGTAACCTCATTTGAAGCCGAATTCCTATCGGCTACAGGCAACCTGGTTGCTCTTAAGATCCTGCTAATGCCTATGTTTTTAGAGGGCAGTGTAGCCGAAGTTCATGGAATTGCTAAAGATATCACTCAGCTAAAGCACAGCGAAAAGGTGATTATGGAGAAAAGCCGTTTTCTTGAAGTGAACGCAGCTTTTGTAAGCTCCCTCCTTGAAAAAGAAATTAATCAGGAAGCACTTCAACAAACTTTTGGAGTCATAGCCGAAACCGTTGAAGTCGACAGGATGTACTATTTTGAGGCAAACTCCGATCCTGAAACCGGTGAAATATTGATAAGTCAAAAGGTAGAATGGTGCAGCGAAAAAACCATTCCTCAAATTGATAATAAGGAGCTGCAGAATATGCCAATAAAGAAGGTACAGGAAATTACTGGTCCCCTTGTAAAAAACCTTCCATTTACTGCTATTTTAGACGAACTTGCTCCTGGTGAGCTAAGAGAAATTTTTATTGAGCAGCAAATAAAATCTATGTTGTTACTGCCAGTTTTCGTAGGAGATTCACTTACCGGCTTTGTGGGGTTTGACGACTGTACGTATCAGCGCATCTGGAAAGAAGAAGAAATTACCTTTTTAAAGGGTCTTACCCAAAACCTGACTAATGCTTTTGAACGTAATGCCGCTCTTAAGAAAGCCAAACAAAGCGAGGAAGAACTTAAATTGAGTGAACAAAAATTTCGGGCTCTGGTTCAGGAAGGTGCCGATCTTATTGGGATTTTAGATATTTATGGATGCTATTCTTTTGTAAGTGAGAACTACAAGAAGATTCTTGGTTTAGATCCGCAGGAGCTCATAGGGAAGAATGCACAATATTTCATTCATCCTGAAGACTGGCCCAGGGTAAACCAACAGTTCTACCAGTTAAAGAATCAAAAACAGGTGAAAATCTCACCTTTTAGATTTAAGAATAAAAATGGTGAATATCGGTGGGTACAGACCACCGCTACCAATCTTTTAAACGATTCTGCCGTTAAAGGAATTGTAGCCAATTCTCTTGATATTACCATGGTGATTGAGCAGGCCAGGGAAATTGAGCATATTAACGAACGCTATCAATTGGCAGCAACGGCCACGCAAGATCTTATTTACGATTGGGATCTCGTGAGAAACAAAGTCACCCGTTTCCACAGAGGGCCACAGGAGCTGTTTGGATATTCTGCGGAAGCAGTAGATCAATATGATTTCTGGAGAAATAATGTGCACCCCGAAGATAAACAGGCTGAAAAGAAAAAACTGGCAATTGTAATTTCCAATCCAAACGAAAATTTTATAAAAACAGAATACCGCTTCAGGAAAGCCGACGGCACTTATGCCCGGGTGGTAGATCGCGGTTACATCATTAGAGATTATACCGGTAAGGCACTACGGCTTATTGGTGCCACCAGCGATATTTCAGAAATAATCACAAAAAGGGAGGCCTTAAAGGTCGCCAACAAACGTTTTAAGATGGCCATGAAAGCCACCAATGAAATGATTTGGGACTGGGAGATAGATACCGATTCGGTAACACGAAGTAAAGGCTATAAGAAGATCTTTGGTTATGACACCAACGAAGCCACAACAGTACACGCCTTTTGGCTCAGGAAAGTGGTTGACGAAGACAGGGGTAAGGTACAACGCTCTCTTGCCGATGCCATAAACAATACCGGGGTCAAAAAATGGAAACTGGAATACAGGTTTGTAAAAGCCGATGGCATGATTGCCCACATCATAGATCGCGGTTATATTTTACGGGACAGCAACGGCAAAGCAACGAGAATGGTGGGCGCGGTGCTCGATGTAACGAACTCCAGAAGACTTTTGCAAAAGGTTCAAAAGCAAAATAAGGTGCTAAAGGAAATAGCCTGGGAACAGTCTCACGTGGTAAGAGCCCCACTGGCACGCATAAAAGGCCTTTTACACCTACTGGAAGAAGAGTTGTTTGAAGAAATGTCGAAAGATGAGATCCTGTTTCACATGAAAGAATCGGCTAACGAGCTCGATGATATAATTCGCAATATTGTAGAAAAAACTGAAAAGATTAATGTTGAAGCCAGATAATTCAGGACGTTTGGAGATTCTGGTAGTAGATGACGATAAGGTGGTGACTTTATTGCACAAGAGCAGTCTTAAATCTTCTGGAATTGAACATTCCCCGGTACTTTGCTACAACGGTAAGGAAGCCCTTGACTATCTTAGGAAGCACGACAAACCCGGAAAGCACTTCCTGATTTTGCTCGACCTCAACATGCCAGTACTTGACGGCTGGAAGGTGTTAAAAAGACTCAAAAAAGAGCCTATGCAGGCCCAGGTATTCGTGGTGGTGGTGACATCATCAATCAACCATCAGGATGCTGTAAAAGCCCAAAAGTTTGAGCACGTAATTCATTTTTGCCGTAAGCCTTTAACAGTAGCGTGCACCCAAAAGATCAAAAACCTGGAGCCTCTTCGAAAATTCTTCTTTAAGAACGTGGAGTAAAATCAGAAAAAATTGAGAAGGGTGTCAAAAATGGCATTTTAAGCGTCCAATATTCTTCAGAAATTTTTATCTTGAAACAAAAATGAAGCAGGTAAATACTGCCTTTGCAGGTTATGGCCCCGGCGGGAGCATCTATAATGCCCCAATCCTTTCAAGTGTTGGTGGATTTACAGTAAAAAAGATCCTCACCTCCAACCCTGGCAATATTGAAACCGCAAAAAAAGACTTTCGGCAGGTTGAGATTGTAGGAGAATATTCAGAAATACTGGAAGATCCTGAAATTGATCTCATTATCCTGGTATTACCCAACCATCTCCATTTTACTTTTGCTGAAAAAGCCTTAAAAGCAGGGAAAAATGTACTGGTTGAAAAGCCTTTTACGCCCAATGTAAGGGAAGCCAATGAACTTATTAAACTGGCACATCAACAAAATTTACTGCTTAGTGTACACCACAACCGGCGGTGGGACAGTGATTTTTTAACTGTAAAAAAGATAGTTGAAAACGGCATTTTAGGCAGGTTAGTTGAATATGAAGCCCATTTTGATCGCTTTAGAAACGAAGTGAAAAACGGCTGGAAAGAGGATAAAGAGAACCCCGGAAGCGGAATTCTCTATGATTTGGGAAGTCATCTAATTGATCAGGCGCTTTGTCTCTTCGGACTTCCTCATGAAGTATTTGCCGATATTAGGACCCAGCGGGACAACGCCACGGTACCCGATGCTTTTGAACTTCTCCTCTTCTACCCTAACCTGAAAGTTACTTTAAAAGCAGGAATGCTTGTAAAGGAAAAAGGCCCCACTTACCAGCTCTCTGGTACGAAGGGAAGTTTTGTGAAATATGGTGTTGACCCCCAGGAAGAATATCTTAAAAAAGGTGCTAAACCACAAAACACTTCAGAATGGGGTGTGGAACCCAAAGATATTTGGGGCAGGCTAAATACTGTTGAAGAAGAAAAGTTTTTAGAAAGTGAGCGCGGCAATTACCCTTTCCTGTACCAAAACCTGTATAACGCCCTTACCCAGGCAGAAGCTCTTGCAGTGTCACCTCAACAGGCCAGAGACGTCATAAAGGTCATAGAAGCGGCGCAACAAAGTCATGATGAGCGTAGGGTGATTACCTTTGGTTAAGAGGTTTTCCCGACTCCTTCAGTTTTAAAAAATATCTTTTTGCCTCCTTCAGTACCCGAGGTGCCATGATTAGTGTGGCTGTCATTGTAGGAATAGCCATTAAAGCAAAAAATCCGTCGATGAGGTTTATCATCATACTTAGGGATGTTGTTGCCCCCAGGAGTATACTCAGAATATAGAAGTAGTTGTAGTAATGCTTGTTTTTGGCCCCAATTAAGAAGGAAAGACATTTGCTTCCGTAGTAAGAATAAGAAAACAGGGAAGATATACTAAAGATGGCGATACAAATGAGCAGCAGATAATTTCCGTAGAAAGGTATAGATGCATCAAAGGCGGCAGCGGTTAAACTCACCCCATTCACATCGTGGGTTTGCCAAACCCCGGTGACAAGAATCGCCATTCCGGTTAAGGAGCACACAACGAGCGTATCTATTGCCGGCCCCAGCATAGCGACCAGGCCTTCGCGTACTGGCTCGGCGGTTTTAGCAGCTCCGTGTGCCATGGGAGCGGTTCCAATCCCGGCTTCATTTGAAAAAGCACCACGCCGTATACCCAGAATTATGAGTCCGCCAAGCATACCTCCCAAAAATGGCTCTCCGGCGTAATTTTCTGCTGCAAATGCATCAGTAAAAATAAGTTTGAAGTAGTATGGCACCTGCTCAAGATTTACGAACAAAATAATAAGCACGGCCACAAAATAAAGCCCCACCATAACCGGAACCATTTTTGAAACCGTATTACTTATTCGGTTGAGTCCACCGTAGATCACCACTGCAGTAATTATGGCCAGGATCACTCCAATGATCAGGTTGGAAGTTAGCGTGACTTCAACCCCATTAGGTGTTAAAAGAATATAATTTATAGCCTGGGTAAGCTGGTTGACATTAAAGACCGGTAAAGCTCCCACAAGACCGGCTACACTAAAAAAAGCTGCCATGATCCACCATTTTTTCCCGAGTCCATCGGTGATAAAATACATGGGGCCACCCTGTAGCTTCCCTTCAGAATCTTTTCCGCGGTACATGACGGCCAGGGTATTGGTGAAAAATTTGGTAGCCATACCTATAATGGCACTTATCCACAACCAGAACATGGCGCCCGGACCTCCAATAGCGATAGCCACTGCAACGCCGGCAATATTCCCCATCCCAATGGTAGAAGAAAGTGCCGTAGAAAGCGCCTTGAAATGATTGATCTCGCCGGGATCGTTTGGATCATCATACTTTCCCCGAAGTACCTCTATGGAATGCCCCAGGTAACGAAAGGGAAGAAATTTTGAAAGAATAAGAAGGTATAATCCTCCACCGGTAAGTAAGATTAAAAGCGGAAGGCCCCATACGAAGGAGGCGAATTGAGCAATGAACTCATCTAGTGTTGCCATATAGCAAATATAGTATTTGCAGGGTACTATACAAGCCCAGCAGGCTTATCACCAGATCATTTCTTTAATTTTCACAACTTTAGCGCTTCAGACTTTTCTTTTAGTACCCCCACTAACAAGAGATTATATCTCAGTGAGAACAGCAACAGAAACGCGGTAGACAAAAAATACTTTATTTTGCACAAAAATATTTTCGTTTTTTATAAAATAGCCTATATTTGCACCCGCAAAACGGCCTCGTGGCGCAACTGAATAGCGCATCTGATTACGGCTCAGAAGGTTACAGGTTTGAATCCTGTCGAGGTCACTATATCCACTTCAACAAACCCTGTAATTCACTGATTTACAGGGTTTTTTATTTTTTTTGATGTTAATTAATGTTAAAAAATATTGATTAATATCGAATTATGAGGTCAACAAATCGGTCAACAAAAATAGTTTTAAGAAATTTGTTGACCGCTTTGTTAAAATTATTAACTTTCTTATATAGTTGATTTGACTTTCGTCTTTACTGATTATTCACCTTTAAGACGAACAACTATGACTTCAAAACAAACATTTTCTATCTTGTTCTGGGTTAACTCCTCCAGAGCTAAAGACAATATGGCCGAAATTTATGCCCGAATTGTCGTCAACCGGAAAAGAGTTAATATCAGTTTAAAAACAAAAGTTGACATAAAAAAATGGGATAAAAACAAAGGACGATTAAAATCCAAAGATCCAGGTTCCCTCCAGATAAATCGGTTCATCGAACAAACAAGGACGCAAATTTTTCAGTCTTACATGGACCTCCAAGCCAACCATGAGTCAGTTAGCGCTACATCCGTAAAATCTCGTTTTTTAGGAGAAGATGAGCATCACACCTCAATAAAGGAATTAATTAATAGCATATCATAATGAAAAAATGAAACACGTTCTGAATCCTGCTACTATGCGCCACTTCAAGACGAGTCAAACCTATATTATGGAGTATGTTCACAAAGAGTATAAATCTAAGGACTACCTACTTAAAAATCTTGATTATGGTTTTATAATTGGTTTCGAAAGCTTTTTGCGCTCCTATAAGCCGAAACATTATCAACCACAAATTGGCAACAACACCATCATGAAGCATATTCAGAGATTGAGAAAGATGGTAACCATGGCCTTCCATATGGAGTGGATTACAAAAGATCCATTTGTAAAATTCAAACCTAAAATAATCAAGAAAGAACGAGATTTCCTTACACAAAACGAACTGGAAAGATTGGAAAAACTATCCTGCTCAGTGGAAAGGTTAACTCAGGTTAAGGATCTATTTGTTTTTAGCTGCTATACTGGAATCTCCTTTGGGGATATTATGTTACTAACCAAGAAAAACATTGTAGACGGAGAGGACGGAAATCTTTGGATTCTAACCAGTCGTCAAAAGACTTCTACCTCTGTAAAAGTTCCTCTACTACCTCAGGCTCTTGAGGTAATAGAAAAGTATCAAAAATGTCGTCGAACATCAATTACTGGAACACTATTGCCCACATTATCGAACCAAAAGGTAAATTCATACTTAAAAGAAATAGCCTATTTATGTCAAATAAAGAAAAATCTCATTTTTCATATGGCACGACATACCTTTGCAACCACAGTTACTTTAACAAATGGCGTACCGTTGGAAACAGTCTCTAAGCTTTTAGGTCACAATAAGTTATCCACTACACAAATTTACGCTAAGGTTATTGAAAAAAAGGTTAGCGAAGACATGCAATCTCTCAAAATGAAAATGGCAAGGATAAAAGCTAACGAGTGTTTAGACAAGAAGAATTAGTGATATCATGAGGCTTATAATGCGAAAAATATAATTCTCTTAATTCAGATTGTTAAACTCCCAATCCTCCTATTGATCCAATGGTTCTTCTTTTGAATTTTAATTTTGAGAGTCAAATCCACTAAAATTTTAAGAAATTAACAACCAAAGCAATTTATTATCCATTATTATCTGGAATTCAAATTTCAATTTTTCAGTAGAAGAACTCAGCAGTTTTCTCCAGCAAATTCAAAAACGAGGATTGGAAAAAATGCATAAAGGTAAACCAGATGGCCTCCTGGATTACCAAAAGAACCAGAAGATTGGATCAGGAAATACCAGGAATGGCTTTACTCAAAGGAAGGTTCACAGTTCTTATGGGGAAGATACTATTAAAGTTCTCCAGGACGAGTACGGATCCTTTAATCCGTGATTATTCCCAAACGTCAGAACATTATTGACGGTATTAAAAATGTCAATGAATCGCTGTACGCCAAAGGAATGAGCAATAGTGATATCTATGGATATTCCGGTGATGCTGACCCCCCGTTCAGGCCATACTGACCCCTCTAGAGATTTTGGTCAAAAAGATAAGTTAATGACAATATTACAGTTTTTTTCTAAGACTTTCCCCCTTAAGT
>Ga0098067_1000974_pt1 | contig 10074 bp, 5 predicted proteins | sample 26_taG_FD_92578 | JGI IMG/M metagenome (GOLD analysis project Ga0098067, IMG submission 92578) | Marine viral communities from Cariaco Basin, Caribbean Sea - 26_WHOI_OMZ | ecosystem: Environmental > Aquatic > Marine > Oceanic | place: Caribbean Sea: Cariaco Basin | collected 2014-11-09
ATAAGTTGGAGCGGGTGGCGGGAATCGAACCCGCGCCATCAGCTTGGAAGGCTGAGGTTCTACCATTAAACCACACCCGCAGTATCACAGCTTTCTTTAGCTGCCATATGCATGGGATTTGGCAGTGTGCTGCTCTAGGTAGACGGATACTTGAACACTAATTGAAATTGTAACTAGAAAATGGTGGTGGGGGAAGGATTCGAACCTTCGAAGCTTTCGCGACAGATTTACAGTCTGTTGGGTTTGACCGCTCCCCAACCCCACCTAGGTTGTAAAACTAACTTATTGATAGTTTTACTAAAATTGCTTAAAGCAAAGTACTTTGAGAGACGAATGGTGCCGACTGCCGGAATCGAACTGGCGACCTACTGATTACAAGTCAGTTGCTCTACCAACTGAGCTAAGTCGGCTTGTTCTCTCGAAGTGGGGTGTATTCTAGCAAATATTTTTTAAAACACAACCCCTAATTTCATTTTTTTTAAAAAAAATGCAATTTTTTTTATTTTTAGGCCAATGTGCCACTGTTATAAAGCCATAAAGCTACGGCTAAGACCAATAAAATCAAGGCCATCCACAAAAAGCCTTTGTTTGATCCAGAATTTGCATGTTGTGGTGCAGAATCCGTTTTATGAATGTGTGCCACCTTGTGCTGCGGCTGCTCATTCACCGTATTAAAGCTGTTGGCTGGATTTTTTTCAGATACGGGTGCCTGAGTTTGGGTATTTATCTCATTTTCTGCATCGCCTGTCAGCTCTTTGACGGGTTTTTTAGCGTCTGGCTCTACGGTGTCATGTAAATTGGTGGTGGCTGACATCTGGGCAGCAGCTGCTTGTTTGGACTTATGCACTTCAGGATCTGCCTCACGAGCCAACTCTGCAAAGTGCTCAGCGTCATCTTTATGCAGATGGTTTTGCTCTGAGTTATAAACACCGGTAGGCTGCTCAAGCTCTTCTTCTAGCTTTTGTTCAAGCTCAGCTTCGGTCATGTTTTTAATACCCGATTTTTCAATAGCTTCTGCGTTTTCTTCAGCCTGGTGCTCTGCTCTCTCAGCGGCTTCAAATTTATCAAATTCACTGTCGGTTTTTTCTGGTTGCGCAGTAGGTGTGATAGGCTCAGCTAACGGCTCTACTGGATGAGTCGCTGGCGTTTCTACTATTTCTGCAGTTTCTATAGGCTCGACCGTTTCTGGCTCGATGACTTCGGGTTCTACTGTCTCAACTTCAGGCTCGATGGCTTCGGGTTCTACCGTCTCAATGGTTTCAACTTCAGGCTCGATAGTTTCAACTTCAGGCTCAAGTGATGATACCGCCGCCGAGTCTACTGGCTGAGTTTGTTTTACTTGGAAGCTAAAAGCGGCGAAAGTAACCACATCATCTACCACCAAGCTTTTTGGCTGATGCGGCTCAAGTCTGACGTCATTGACCAAAGTACCATTTGATGACCCTAAATCTTGTACCAGTAGCTCATCATCAACGACAGTTAGCTCAGCATGTTGTCGAGAGACCTGCTTGCTGCCTAGTACCACATCATTGTCTTGACCACGACCAACGGTTAACTTATGGTCTACGTTGAGCTCTAGATTACCCAAAGCTTCGGTTAAGGCGGTCAGTTGCCACTGCGTTTGATTTGTGTTGTTATAATCACTCATAAAAATCTCCTCATAGATTCCATTTTATTTAATTTTGCTATCAATTCTGGCGGCTTACGCCTATTTTATCTATTTAGTGCGATGTCTTACTATATAGCGTTATTCTTCAAAATAAGCCAGTTTATTTATTTTAATTTTAATGCGGGATGTATTTGGGCTTTAATATGCCTTTTAGCTGATTATAAGGTACTGTCAGCTCCGGCATACCGTAAGCATAAGCAGCTATCTCATAAGGCTGGTATCTTAGTACCACCCCTTTATCGGTTAACAAGGCATTATCAGTTAGCGTAAAGGGCCACATTTTTTCGTATGCTTTGAGTTCGTTATTATCTTTACGCACCCAAGCTTTGTACTGCTCATAAGCCAACGCTTTAAATTTAGATTTTTGGCCTGCCAGCAGCATATCGTCCAACTGGATATGACGCTTAGATGAGGTATCAAACATCATATATTCAGAAGCGCCCAGCCCATGAGCCCCGCCTAGATAAATATAACTGTTGATTTCAAACAGCTCAACCTCCCCCATATGCCCAAGGTAACTGGGTGAGGCCTCAAAGCTATAGTTGAGACTGCTGCCCTCTGGGATGTCCTCTAATTGCGATTTGGCAAAGCCATCCAAGCGTTTTTTTACCTCAGCTTGGGTCAAGACTTTAGCGTTTGATGGCGGCTGCGTTCGCTCAGTTTCAGACTGTGAGCCCGGTACAATTTGATTGATGCGGGCATTAATCATGGTATTTATCCAGCCTTGACTGCTGGCTGCATATTTAATATCAATCTGTGGACAGCTGTAGTCGCTGCGACTCTCACACGTGTCGGTGACTAAGCTTGGCAAACGATAGTCAAAATAATCCTCAGCATACACTAAGTTGGCAGCGTATAGGGGAAAAGGGGTCAAGGCCGCTAAAGCGCAGATACTAAAAAGGCGTAAGCTGCGAGCCCCTATCAAGTGTGTTGATGACATACCGCCTCCTGATTTGGTTAACTTGTCGATATTTTTATCCTAAGCCTTATTATTATCATTTAGCGGCGTTAGGGTTAGCGCTTTAGATATGGCTTTAAATATATAGCAAAGCGGGGGCTCACTGTGTTTAAACTGTGTTTATTGCTACAAAATTTAAAAATCACGCATCTGTTACTCAGTTGGCCACTTTATACTGACTGACATTAATGCAACACCTTATAAAAAAAGACGCCCTTATCGCTAAGAGCGTCTTTGTACGGGTAAGCGGTTTATATCGCTTTGTTCGTGGTCGTATTGCTAGTGGTTATATTTTTGACGGTGAAATTAGTGCTCACGAGTATTGCTAAAGGTAATCTCTGGATAACGGTCTTGCATCAGCTGCAAGTTCACTCGGCTGGGCGCCAAATAAGTGAGGTGACCACCGCCATCAACCGACAGTTGATCATGCGCTTTTTTCTTAAATTTGGCCAATATTGCCTCATCATCACAGTGGATCCAGCGCACTGTGGCAATCGATACCGGCTCAAAGATACACTGCACTTTATACTCTTCTTTTAGACGATGTGCCACCACTTCAAACTGCAGCACACCCACAGCGCCCAAAATTAAGTCGTTGTTAATTTGTGGCATAAACACCTGAGTGGCACCCTCTTCGCTCAGCTGCTGTAAGCCTTTTTGTAGCGCTTTTGACTTTAGTGGATCTTTTAGCACCACACGGCGGAATAACTCTGGCGCGAAATGTGGAATACCGGTGAAGTTTAGCTCTTCGCCTTCCGTGAAGCTGTCACCAATGCTAATCGTACCGTGGTTATGTAGACCAATGATGTCACCAGGATACGCCTCCTCCAATGCCTCACGGTCACCGGCTAAGAAGGTCAATGCGTCAGAGATACGTACATCTTTACCTAGGCGTACGTGCTTCATCTTCATGCCTTTTTCGTATTTGCCGGAGCAGACTCGTAAGAAGGCGATGCGGTCACGATGACGCGGATCCATATTGGCCTGAATTTTAAACACGAAGCCACTAAAGCTGGTCTCGTCAGCGGCCACAATACGCTCATTGGTAGGATGGCTTTTTGGCGGTGGTGCATGTTCAATTAACGTATCTAGCACCATATTGACACCGAAGTTACCCAGCGCTGTACCGAATAATACAGGTGTCATCTCACCTTTTAAGAACAAATCAACATCGAAGTTCTCTAACGCCATTTGTACCAGCTCAAGCGACTCTTCAAAGGCTGAAAATGCCAACTCACCCAGACGCTGACGCACGTCAGGATAATCATAGCCTTCGCGGGTTTCAATCTCAGTAATCTCGCCGCCGTGGCCTTTTTTATATAAATAGGTTTTATCTTCAGTTAAGTGATACACCCCAACGAAGTCCTGTCCCATACCGATCGGCCAAGTCACCGGCACGCACTTGATACCCAAAACGGTTTCAATTTCATCAAGCAGCTCTAACGGATCACGGATCTGGCGGTCTAGCTTGTTAACAAATGAGATAATTGGGGTGTCGCGCATACGACACACTTCCATCAGCTTAATGGTACGCTCTTCGACACCTTTGGCGCCATCGACCATCATTAATGCACTGTCTACCGCAGTTAATGTGCGGTACGTGTCTTCTGAGAAGTCAGCGTGGCCTGGGGTGTCTAGTAGGTTTACGATATGGTCTTTATAAGGAAACTGCATCACCGAGGTGGTAATTGAAATACCACGTTCTTGCTCCATACTCATCCAATCTGAGGTGGCATGGCGATCTGTTTTGCGACCTTTCACCTCACCAGCGACCTGAATGGCTTGACCCCAAAGCAGGAGCTTTTCGGTCATGGTGGTTTTACCGGCATCGGGGTGAGAGATAATAGCAAAGGTGCGGCGCTTGGCCACTTGTTTATTTAAGGTTTTTGGATCTACGCTCATAATTTGGGCTTCAACTGTCAGGTGATAATATATGAAAAATAACTGGTTTTAAAAAGCAGAGCTTTAATATGGCCGCTTAAAAATGCTATTTAAACTAAATAGGGAAAATGAATGTGCGTATTGTAACGGATTTCAGTTAAGACTGCAGAAAGATGTTGGCGTCTATGACAGATTAAGATAACGTTACAAACAAGAGGTAAAGCTTTACCAGCCATCAACGCAACATAGCAAGCATTTTGTTATGCTAAGCCTAGATGTTGTAAAAACCTCTTAAAATGTAATGACTATAAATTATAAAAAAGGAATGATATGAAAACTTTATATACCACTCAAGCCACAGTAACTGGCGGTCGTACTGGTTCAGCGGCATTAAATGACAGTGATTTAACCATTGACATGAAAGCGCCAGGTACCGGTAAAGGTAATAACCCTGAACAGCTCTTCGCTATGGGTTATGCCGCTTGCTTTGATAGTGCGTTAGGTGTGGTCAAGCAAATGCAAAAGATTAAATTTGATTCTACTACGCAAGCTGAAGTTCGCCTATTACAAGGTGATGGCCATGACTACAATCTGGCAGTTAAATTACATGTGATCGCGTCTAACACCGAGGCAAGTGCTGAGGAGATTCAAAAGGCCGTAGAAGCGGCTCATGAAGTGTGCCCCTACTCTAAAGCCACACGTGGCAATATCGACGTTGAAGTCAGCTCTGAGCTTAAATAGAGCTTTTAACGCCAACCATCTTTAAGTGCTCTTAGTACATTCTCTACCTTTAATAGCCCAAACCGCCTTTGCGCCGTTTGGGCTTTTTATTCAGCTGATTTTCTAGAGAGCATGATGAACTGTCTGGTATCAATCACTCACTAATGATCCTAACGACAGTGAAAATTTTAGTTATAATGAGGCTAATTATGATGACCTCATATCACAAGGCTTAGATGGGCCACTAAGCTGCTTAAATAAAAAAACTATTATTAAGCCTCCTTCCTTTAAAACCAACTTCTGATTATTAAAACTTTGACTAAAAGTGATCTCCTATGACCGATAAAACCACTAAAGACACTAACCTCAAAACTGCCGATACCACAACCGACACCTCCCATGCGGCATTAGATCCCAATATATTGCCGGATTTCGAGGCCATGCCTAATGTGGCACAGATGCCTACAGATCATATCGATAAACAGCAGCCACCTTTTGTGCTGGTAGATGGCTCTTACTATCTGTTTCGCACTTACCATGCGCTGCCTAAGACCATGATGACCACTCAAGGCCTGACTACTAATGCCATTCGCGGCACGCTCAATGCGCTACTCAAAGTAATGCGCCGCTATCATCCCACCCATATGGCCGTATGCTTTGACACCAAGTCACCCACGTTTCGTCACACCATGTCAGAGGAATACAAAGCCAATCGCCCAAAAATGGATCCTGAGTTGGCCGAACAAATCCCTTATATTCACCGTTTGGTACGGGCGCTTGGCATTCCACTGCTGCGTATTGAAGGCGCTGAGGCTGATGACATTATCGGTACCCTGACCCACCGCGCTATTGAAGAGGGTCATCATGTGGTCATCTCAACCGGTGATAAAGACATGATGCAACTGGTCAACGACTGTGTCATATTGGAGGACAGCTTCGCCGGCAAAGTGGTCGATGTGCCAGCGGTTGAAGAAAAATTTGGTATTAAACCCAATCAAATCATTGATCTACTTACTCTTATGGGGGATGCTTCTGACGGCATTAAAGGCATCCCTAGTGTCGGTCAAAAAACCGCAGTTAAATGGCTTAATCAGTACCAAACCGTAGACAATATCCTTGCTAACGCTCACAACATCAAAGGCAAAGTGGGCGAAAAGTTGGTGGAGTTTGCAGATAATATTCCCCGTGATCGGCAGCTTGCCACCATTGTGACCAACCTAGATATCGGTCAGGACTGGGAAGACCTGCGCATTAATACCGATAGCAGCGCTTTTGTGGCTGAATTGCGAGACTTATATAGTGAGCTTGAATTCAAAAATGAATTGGCATCATTGGATCATCCCAATCACCCTGCCAACTCAAGCGTCCATAGTGTGGCTGATAGCAAAGCCGATGCTGAGTCACAAGCACAAGTGGCAAAAACCCTACAACACCAAAAACAGAGCTCTATTATTGAGCATATCAAAAATAGCAACACGCATGACAAAGCTTGGCACACCATCCTTGATGAGTCTGCCTTTGATAATTTATTAAACAAACTACAGGCAGCGCCTTACTTTGCTGTCGATACCGAAACCACCAGTATCAACTGGCGTGAAGCACAGATCGTGGGACTGTCCTTTTCTGTGCAAGCGCATGAGGCTTATTATTTACCACTGGCACATGTGGACTATAACGAACCGCAAAAAAAGGCGAAGAACAAAAAAGAAGAAGCCGAGCAAGCTAAACTGCTTGCAAATGCAACAGTTGATCCGCTAATAGCCAAACAGCTTGACCGTGATACAGTGCTTGCCAAATTAAAGCCTATTTTAGAGAACCCTAACATTGGCAAAATCGGTCAACATCTAAAATATGATGCTCATGTATTGAGCAAGTATGGTATCGAGTTAAATATGTCACCCAAAAACTGGGAAATGGATACCATGCTGGCAAGCTACGTGTTAAATGCAGCAGCTACCCGTCACAGCATGGACGATCTTGCCCGCCATTATTTGCATACCCAAACCATTAGCTTTGAAGACGTCGCGGGTAAAGGGGCTAAGCAGGTGACCTTTGATAAAGTCGCTATTAACATTGCCAGTGACTATGCGTGTGAAGACGCCGATATTACCTATCAATTGTTTGAGCTGTTCCAAGATAAGCTCAAAGATGACGCGGTCAACCAACGCCTATTGCATGAGCTTGAGATTCCTGTGGCACAGATATTGTGTCAGATGGAGTCCGAAGGCATTATGATCAAACGCTCATTCTTAAACGAGTTGTCTGAGCGCTTTGATGAAGAGATTGTTGCGCTTGAAAAGCAAGCCTACATTGAAGCCGGAGAAGCGTTTAACCTAGGCTCACCTAAGCAATTGGGTGAAATGCTGTTTGATAAGCTTGGCGTTATTGGCGGTAAAAAAACCAAATCGGGTCAATACTCAACCGGTGAGGCAGTATTGTCAAAGATTGAGCACCCACTGGCTGAGATTGCCCTAGAATATCGTAGCTTAGCTAAGCTCAAAAACACCTATACCGATGCACTCGATGCGGTAGCCGATAACGATACTGACCGTGTGCATACCAGCTATCATCAAGCCTTAACCAGTACCGGTCGCCTCTCCTCTACTGATCCAAACTTGCAGAACATTCCTATTCGCACCAAGACTGGCCGCTTAATTCGCCAAGCCTTTATCGCACCTAAAGGCCGAGTGCTACTGGCGGCGGACTACTCACAGATTGAGCTGCGCTTAATGGCACATTTCTCAGGTGACGACAACCTGACTCGCGCCTTTAATGAAGGCTTGGACATTCATAGTGCCACCGCAGCAGAGGTACTGGGTAAGGCCGTCGCTGACGTCACCCCAACTGAGCGCCGTAACGCCAAAGCCATTAACTTTGGTTTGCTCTATGGTATGAGCGCCTTTGGTCTGGCCAAGCAAATTCAAATGGGACGCAGTGAAGCACAAGACTATATCAATCAGTACTTCGCACGTTATCCTGGCGTGCAGCGTTATATGCAAGAGACTCGAAATAGCGCGGTAGACAATGGCTATATCGAAACCATCTTAGGGCGTAAGCTTTATACCCCAGACATTCAGCACAGCAATCAAATGGTACGCCGCGGCGCCGAACGTGCGGCCATTAATGCCCCACTACAAGGCAGTGCCGCTGATTTAATTAAGCTTGCGATGATTGCGGTGGATAACGTATTGCCCAAACAAAATGCCAAAATGCTATTACAGGTGCATGATGAATTGGTATTTGAGGTGGATGCCGATAAGGTCGATCACATTGCTAAGCTTATTAAAAATGCGATGCAAAATGTACTGAGCGATACCGCTAAGCAGATGGGCTGGGATGTTGATTTTGCCGTACCATTATTGGTGGAAACCGGTGTCGGTGATAACTGGGATGAGGCGCATTAGAGGTTGTTTTTTTAGCTTTGAGCAGGGATTAATTCTTAGTAGTTAATCCCTGCTTCTTAGTGCTATATTTTTTAACAAAATAACTTTGATTTTATATAGGACTTTCATAGGTACTCAATATGTAGCCTACATCCATAATCCTAATCATAAAGCTCTAACCCTTTAATGGACGTCTTATGCTACTGAACAAATCGCTTACCCAATTTTGCAATTGGCTTAGTAATTATAATTTATACCCAAAATCAAAACATTAAACGCTTAAAGTCGAGCATCAATACCTTATTAAAATCGACTCAGAATGGCGAAGATAAATGCCTAGTTTATCTAAGAGAAAGCTTGAGACATCTCGATAATATTGAGGCTTTTAAAGCCCTAGCCAATTTAGCCGTGAGTACAAACGATTTTTTAATGTCAGTCCCAGTCAAGATAGTGTTTAAAATCTTGTTTTACTTATACTTGATTTTGACAAAACGCTATGGCTATCGTTAAAGCGGCTCTCATGTTACATATTAATGGCAGAACCTAATCACAAGTTAGCACCTTATTCATAAAATATTTTTTATTATAAATAGGCCACCCACAACCTATTACAGGCAGCCTAATATGCTAAAAAAATTATTTAAGCCAAAATTTGCCAAATTCGATGAAAAATATACCACGTTGAGCGCTCACGACGAATCGATTATGCAAATGGTAGTCGCCGACATCACAGACTATGTCAAAAAGTCCAAAAAAATCAATCATCTCGACCATCACACACGCGCCGTTCATGCCAAAGGCTATTGCGCGCTAAAAGCCAAGTTTGAAATACTGGATAATCTACCCAAGGCCTATGCACAAGGCTTGTATGCCACAGCCGGCACCCATGATGCGGTGATTCGTTTTTCTAATGCCCAAGGCAATATAGCCCCAGATAGACGACTTGGTATGGGTATTGGACTGGCCTTCAAGATATTTGATGTTCCCGGTAAAAAGCTGACTCCTGATGACCCAGATTGCACCACCTTTGATTATGCACTGGTCAACTCGCCGATATTCTTTACCAACTCTGTAGAGGATTATGCTTATTTATCGAAACTGGTGTTTGGCGTCAATGAGTATCTGGGCAATAATAATCTTGGTTTAATAAAGTTTGGCTTTCACTGGCTCACTAAATACGGCAAAGAGCTTCCTGATTTACAAGGGCTACAAACCCTAAATGCGTTTCGTAAAATAGCGACGGTTAAGCCCAAAAACCCTTGGTTGTATGATTACTTTTCACAAGGCGTGGTGCGCCATGGCGACTATATGGGTAAGATTAGAATAACACCGACCAAATCCGCCAAACAAAAAATCAAACAGCCCAAGATTCATTTGTTTACAAAAGATGAGGCGATTAGACCGGTATTATTGGATGAAATTCGTACCCACGATTATGAGTATGACGTTCAAATTCAGCTGTG
>Ga0098067_1000975_pt1 | contig 10067 bp, 3 predicted proteins | sample 26_taG_FD_92578 | JGI IMG/M metagenome (GOLD analysis project Ga0098067, IMG submission 92578) | Marine viral communities from Cariaco Basin, Caribbean Sea - 26_WHOI_OMZ | ecosystem: Environmental > Aquatic > Marine > Oceanic | place: Caribbean Sea: Cariaco Basin | collected 2014-11-09
AAACTGCGCCGTGAAGCAAAGCTAAAAAGCCCGACTGTTATCGTCCTAGTAGATAGAACTGACTTAGATACACAGATAAGTGGCATCTTTAATGCGGCGGATATCGCTAACGTAGAAAGCACTGAAAGTATCAAAGAATTGCAGCAGATGCTTGAACGTGACACCCGTAAGATAATCGTTTCTACTATTCACAAATTCCGTGATGCTAAGCCCAATATGAATACCCGCGATAATATTATCGTACTGGTAGATGAGGCCCACCGTACACAGGAAGGCGATCTAGGCCGTCAGATGCGTGCTGCGCTACCTAACGCCTTTCTATTTGGCCTAACGGGTACGCCCGTCAATAAAGCGGATAAGAATACCTTTTGGGCGTTCGGTGCAGAGGAAGACAAAGGCGGCTATATGAGTCGCTATACCTTCCATGACTCCATTCGTGATGAAGCCACACTGCCCTTGCATTTTGAGCCACGCTTGGTTGATGTTCATATTGATAAAGAGTCGCTCGATAAAGCCTTCGCTGACTTTAAAGAAAGCCAGGCCCTGAGTGATGAAGACGCCGACGCATTAAATAAAAAGTCCGCCAAAATGGCAGCCTTTTTAAAGTCGCCTGAGCGTATTGAGAAAATAGCTGAAGACATTGCTATCCACTTTATGGAGAAAGTAGAGCCGCACGGCTTCAAGGCAATGATAGTGACGCCAGATCGTCATGCTTGTGTACTATATAAAGAAGCACTGGATGAGCACTTCCCTGAAGCGGCCAGTAAAGTGGTTATTTCTACTACCGCTAACGATGATTTTGAGTTTAAAAAGAAATGGGGTATCGACAAGAGCCGACAAGAAAAAATTGTTGATGAGTTCAATGATGCAAGCTCAGAGCTTAAATTTATTATCGTTACTGCAAAGCTTTTAACAGGTTTTGATGCGCCTATTTGTCAGACCATGTACTTAGATAAGTCCATGAAAGACCATACCTTGCTGCAAGCTATTTGCCGAACCAACCGTCTATATCCAGGCAAAACCTTTGGCGGTATTGTTGATTACTTTGGTGTGTTTGATGATGCAGCAAAAGCACTAGAGTTCGATGAGCTAGGTGCACAGCAAATCATTACTAACCTGTCAGAGCTACGCGAACAGCTACCACAAGCCATGAATAATGCCCTATCCCACTTTGAAAGTGTGGATAGAACCTTAGAGGGTTTTGAGGGTTTAGAAGCAGCACAGAACGCTATAGCCGATAATGAGAAGAAAGATGCTTTTGCATTAGACTTTAAGTTTCTATTTAAGCTTTGGGAGTCATTATCGCCAGACTCAGTATTAGACCAATACAACCAAGACTATAAATGGCTGGCTCAGGTATATGAATCGGTTAAGCCCGCTTCAGACAGTACCGGAAAACTGCTTTGGTTGACGCTGGGTGCACAAACTACCAAATTGATTCATGACAACGTGCATGTGGGCAGCGTGCATGTATTAGATGAATTTGTCATGGACGCAGATATCATCGAGGACATCTTTAATAATCCTAGTCCAAAAAAAGTAAAGCAACTAGAAAAAGCTTTAATTGAGCGCTTCAAAGGAGCCGGAGATCTGCCTACCTTTAAGTCTCTAAGTGAAAGACTTGAAGCTTTACGTGATAAAGCTGAGAAAGGATTAGTAGCTTCAATTGATTTTGTAAAAGAGCTTTGTAAAATTGCTAAAGAAACCGTTCAAGCGGAGAAAGAGCTAGAAATCGATGTTCAAGAGAAACTACCTACAGCGGCTTTGTCTGAGTTGTTTTTAGAGTTGAAGACAGATCAAACACCTGCCGTAGTGGAACGTATTGTTGGTGACATCGATGCCATTGTGAGAATTGTTCGCTTTCCTGGCTGGCAGACAACCAGCGCTGGCGAGCGTGAAGTACAAAAATCATTACGCAAAGCACTTTTGAAATATAAGCTACACAAAGACCAAGAGCTATTCGATCGGGCTTATGCTTATATTAAGGAGTATTATTAGTTGCATATGTCTGCATGTTTTAGGGTGTTAACAACCTATATTTTAATATTTTGAGAGTCTAACTAACTAGAGTTTAGTTACTAAAAATATAGCCAAGTCTTCAACATATAAAGTTTGTAGTTAACTTCTTAAACCTTATTTTTTATCAGGTAGTCTAGAAGATATTGGGGTTTGATTTACCATGTACCTCGACTATTCATTAATTTTGGAGATGATTATGGTCAGAATAAAAATGTTCCCCGCTAAGAATGGTGATTCGTTCCTAATTCAGACTGGAACTATGTATAACGGTTTCATCCTAATTGACGGAGGCTATAGTTCAACCTTCACTAATTATATCAAGCCAGAGTTAATGAAGTTAAACGAGCAGAACTACAAATTAGGATTAGTAGTCAATACTCATATAGATGAAGATCACATTAAGGGAATAATTAAGTTTGTTCAAGACAACGGAGTTAGCACCCACACTAGTATTATCCCTATTGAAAACTTTTGGCACAATAGTCTGAGAGCTATTACTGGAATTACTAACCCACTCATTCAATACAGTAAACCTGACAAAGAACTATTAGCTCAAATATCTACTAGGGGTTATTCAAATGACGATGAAGGTGATAATGAGATTAGTGCTAGACAAGGTAGCTCTCTTGCAAAATGCTTAGTACAACATAATCATAATTGGAACTCAGGGGAAGGCTATCAAAGTATCAACACTCAAACGACACCTACCTTCGCACTAAAAGACAATGATGAAGTGATTATTAAAGTGCTTTCCCCCACTCCTGATGCACTTGAGCAGTTAGGAAATAAATGGAAAAAAGACTTAAAAAAGCTAGGATTTGCAGGAAATGCTTTAAATCAAGAGTTTGATGATGGTTTCGAATTTTTATTGTCTAAAGACCAACCTAGTACAACTTCCAATCTAATTTCATCCAGCAAAAGAAATCTAGAGGATATATATGTACCTGATACATCTATTACAAACCGTTCTTCTATAAGCATTATTATTGAGTGCGAAGAAAAACGGTTATTGTTTCTTGGGGATTCTTGGTCAGAAGATATTGAAAACTCATTAATAGCTTTATATGGTGATGACAAAAAGATCATCTTTGATGCAATTAAAGTCTCTCATCATGGTAGCTTAAATAATACAAGTCCTAGACTTCTATCTTTAGTAGACTCTCCTTTATATTTCATATCTACTAATGGCAAAAAGCATAATCACCCTGACATACCTTTGATAAAGGCTATCATACAAAGGCCTTCGGATTTTAATAGAAAAATATATTTTAGCGAAAAAAATAAAAATGCTCAGTCTCTATACCCATTTCAAAAAGAGTTTAATTTTGAGATCATTGAGCAAGCTAACGAATGGATTCATATCTAAGGATAATTATGCTTGAAAATACCTTACAACAAATAGTCTGTAAAATCATATGCGGTACTGATAACGGTACAGGATTTCTGATCTCAAAAAACAAACTGCTTACTGCTAGGCATTGTATTTCTGATTATATCGATGAAAAAAAAGAAATTGAAATATTTTTAAATAATGAAAAAATAGATACCAATGTTCATCTACTCTACAACGATGCAGATACTGATGTTGCTATACTTGAAGTAGCCTCAAATTTTGACGTTGAGCACATTCGCTTATCAGCTATCAAACCTCGACAAAGAATGCAATGGACTTCATGGGGCTTTCCTGATGCTAAAACTTCTGGTCAATTCACATACGGTCAAGTAGCTAATTTACTATCGACTACAGTTGCTCGGTCTGATATCGATTTAACAATAAACCCTGAATACTCCCTTTCTAATTACTCTGGTTTATCAGGAGCACCTGTTATTGTAGATAATAAGATCGTTGGTATATTACGTTTGCAGATGAATAATTCTCTTAATGCTTTAAGTATTTGTAGTTTTACAGATGTTTTGACAAGTTTCGATATTGACTTTGAAACTGACTCAGAGTATGAAGAAGTTAATGATGGTATTGTTATTCGCAATGATTTTCAAAATGAGTTTGAAACTAAATTACTGTCTTCAAATATATCTTATATGCTACTAATAGGTGTTCATGGCCTAGGCAAAACTACGTTTTGTCAAGAATTCACGCCTTTGAACACCTCTATATTATTTGGTGGTACGTACAGTTTAACGTCAGAGAAAAATGGTAAGAGCACTCTTGTTAAAGCACAACCTCACGAGCTATATGACTGGTTAAATGTCAAAATAAGCAATTTACTTGGTTTAGCAGTGCCAGCGGTATCTAATAACCTGAATCTTTCCAAGATTCAATCTAATACCTTTGAACTTTTACAAAGACTATCAAAGCACTGTGTAGATGATAATAAAAAAGTAGTTTTTTTCATTGATGCTATAAACGAATTAGCACTTAAGGATTCACAGTCCCTAAATACTTTACTAGCAGTCTTACCAATTAGCTTGCCTAACAACATTCAAATAGTTTTCACTTCAAATAGCTATGAGACAATATCAAAAAATGTGTCTGATTATGCAATCAAAGATTCAATAATAACATTACCTGTTTTAACCGAGCAGGAGGTTGCTAATTACTGTTCCTATCATATAAATAATAACTTATTAGACAATGACTTAATAGATAGGGTGATATCGGTTGCTGAAGGTCATCCTCTATATCTAACATATATTATTAGTTATATTAATACGTCAAAAGATACGTCACTAAAAAGCTTTCCTGTATTTTCTGGTACGATTGAAAACTACTATGAAAATCTTTGGGATAAGATAATTAGTGAACCCGAGTCATTATTTTTACTAGGCATTATTTGTAGACTTAGAGAAGAAATTCAAAGTGACTATCTTAAACTGACACTTGATGACAGCCAGCGTAAGCAATATATTTCAACGATTAATAAAGTTAGCCATTTACTCATTGAAGAAAATGAGTTTATTGCTATTTATCATAATTCGTTTGCAGAATTCTTAAAGTCCAAAACAGAAGACATAGCTGATTCAGTAAATAAGCAGTTAGCTGAATTTTGCTTAAATCATCCAGATATTAAATACGCAAAATTGAATCTTATTTATCACCTACTACGCTCTCAACAGTATAAAAAAGTTGCTGTTGATTCATGTAACCAACAATGGGTAGATGAGTGTGTCACATTAGGCGTACAGCCTGATCAACTTTTAACCGATATTAAACAAGCCTTATCTTCTGCTTTAAATACTAATGAAGATCGTGCTGATAGCGTAAGCACTATTCGGTTACTACTTTTATTAGATAGAATTGAATTTAGATATAACTCTACATTTATGAGTAATATTAGTTTAACTGCGAATGCTCTAATAAGTCTTGGGAAGCCTGACGAGGTTTTGAACCAAATCATAAGGTATGATCTACTCCTTACAGACCCTTATCAAACATTCGATATTATTAAGTCTTTAAACGATGCTGGATATGAAGAACAAGCTGTACGGATAGTTGAAGTATTGAATGAAGATATTTATGATAAATTCAATAAAATGCAAAACACATCTATCGAACTTCATGAGTGGATATTAGTATATAAATGCATATTAATGGTACAGGTTATATCTAGTCATATATTAAAAGAAAATAGATTAGACGCTTCACAAAACATAGTGCAATCATTTAGAAGTTTATTAGATTCAGTTCAAATGGAGGAGTCAGACCGACTAATAGCTGTAAGTAGAGTTACAGGAGCTATCATTTCCAGCACCCTTATACTGAATCCAACCTACCCTAAGATTAATTTTGATTCGATAAAAAACTCAACAGATTTATTATTACCACTTTTCAATGCTTTAGCTGACCTATATATGCTTTCAGACAATAATATATTGACAGTTTCTTTAGAAGGCATTTTTAAAAATACTAGTAACTTACTAACTATAGAAAACTCAATTAAAGAACATTTTAACAAAAATACACTTAATATATTTTACGAACTCAATGCACCTAATAACCTAATAAATCAACTTATCACTGTTTATGGCTATAGTGACTCCAATGAAAATATACAGTTGAAGTTATTACTTGATAATAATGTTGATATTGATACTGAAAATATTCATAAATATTATATTACAAAATCTATCCTTTATTATATCAATGCTCAACTAGAAGAACCTCAAATACGCCATTTTAACGGTAATGAGTATGATGATTATTTTGAGTCAGTTATTGAAATTTTAGCTTATCATAAAGGTCGCCTCAAATTTGCCACAGAGGAAAACGATCAAATACAAATACAGTCTATTACTAGTAGCCTATCTACTTTGGTAGATACTTTATTATTCACTTTAGAAGAACGCACTAATTGGAATAATTCATATTCAATACCAGAAAACTTAGTTCCTACTCTTTGGAAATACATTAGTATTATATATAAGCGTTATCTGCCTAATCATATTGTAACGCTATTAGAAAAACTTAATAGTCATTTTGACTCACAATTTGGCTTATACAATGAAGGGTTTAGAAGGTCACTAAATAATATCATTACCAATTTGATCGTTGATGTGGAGCAAGACTCTGAAGTTGAAGACGAGTTATTTGAATTGCTTAATAAATGGAAAAGTTATGTACTAGAAGGAGTAGAAAATAGGCATGAGTTGATTCCTGAGTTGTTTCAACTTATTGTTTACTTTAATCAAATTGATGCCACTGATATAGCCAAGCAGATATATCAAGAAATACTCGCTCATTCAATGGGACCTAGTTGGTATAAGGAAGATCGTCTTACTCTTCTAACCGATACTTTCAATCTCATCGATAACTCGAATACTGCTCTTAACTCACAAACTATAGAGATTGCGAATTGTCTGGAGCGAGCATCAGGCGAAATGACATTTCAGCGCTATGTGAGACAAGCTAAAAATAATTTTATTGGTATCTTGTGCTCAAAAGGACTCTATCATACGGCTTTCAATTACTATAGACGCCAAATTGCTGGAGATATTTCACAGTTAAAAGAAGACGTTCAAAGAGGAAGTGTAGACTATATAACTCCTATAAAAGGTATGAACTATCCAGGTGGTCAACTCATTGAACAAGACTCTATTCTCCAAATAGTCAGTAATGCTACTGATGTTCATTGGCGACTAAAATGGGCTTTACTTGAAATATTCCAGTGCGGTGATGAAAGATATTTTGATAGATTTACTATTGAGTTTGCTAATTTGTTCAATAGCGATGTAAATGAAATAGAACGAAAAGCAATGCTTTCTAGGTTGAAGCTTATAGTAAATACGGAGCTATCACTGTCTAATAAAGATAAATTTTTGGAAACACTTATAGATAATGTCAGTCAGGAGAGACAATCATTACTATACAAATCCTTTGGTTTTACACCATCTGCACCTGAATTACAAGTATCTCCTAACAACAACCAAAAAGATACAGATACAGATACAGAAAATATTACAACTAAAAAAAATGTATTCGATCCTTTAGATTCGCTTGTGCCAGGGGAGATAGGTAAATCGAAAGGACATGGCGAAGCTAAGACCTTAGAAGCTGCAGTTAATAGATACCTTAAACGAGGCAATACTAAACAAGCAAAACAAGAAGCTGTTAAAATTTTAAAGACGTACCAAAACAACGAGTGGGGAATATGGGGGAATAATATATCAAACACTCAGACACTCGCTGAGAAAGTCATAACATCAGATATGCCTAGTGATGAAATAATAAGTCTATTCAGAGAATTAATTGAATCGGAAAGTTATACTCCACCTTGGCAAATTGCTGGAAAACTTATAAGTATAACTAATAATCAATTCAGCGATCATCAAACATATGATCTAATGGATGTTGTTTTGAAGCATATCCAATTGATTCTCGGAAAGACTAACCAAAGGATTAGCTCGTACAACGAGAGCTTAACTGAAGAAAGTAGTTTTTACTCACCTGATAATGACTTTTTACACTTCCTATTTTGGTTACTATCACACCCTGTCTATTTAACTGCTACTAAAACGGCGACGTTGTTACATTGGCTATTGAGCAGCAATGATCAATTCCTACTAGAGGCTATCAAAACTGCATTTGGTGAAGACGATAGTTTTAAAGGTGATGTTCTTGCTGGCATACTCGATGTACTTTCAAATAGTAAACAATCAACTATTCAGACGATAATTTTAGAAAATGTCGATAGTGATAAACTAGAGCATTTATCACGCTTAATTATATTGCGCAGAATTTTAAAACGTTGCTCTAAAGAATTAGATACTAACGATGCTACTCAGTCTATCGATAATAAGTTTTTATCTAGCAATCAAGCTAGAATACAACCCACCTACAACTATAGTCTTACTCAATATTTAGAGTGCTTAAATTTTGAAATAAATCAATTAAGTGATATTGGACTATGGAACGAAAGTATTGAATCTGAAGTAATGGCTCTATTAACTCAACAATGTTTACCATCAGATATTTCTGAGGCATTTGAGCTTGAAAACATGCTTTGTGATAGCTTTAGACGACCACGGAAAACACTAACTACTAGGTGGGAAGGCTACGTTAGAGGTGCAATAAATAAAGTACTACTATCCCTTGTTACCTTAGAAGATGCACAGAAGGTTGAAAGCATCTTACGACCCTACAACCCTTACGCCATGGAAAGCAAAGTAACACACCTACCAAACCCACTATCTGAAAATATTTTCGAAGCTTTAAGACTTGAAGATAATCCTTACTTACTAAAAGTTAATAACGAGCTCATTTTAAACTACATAGAATTTTGTATTCCAAATGAAAGTTTAACAGACCTTAGTTACAACCCTTATCATATTGAAATTAAAGCAATAATCATTAAAGATAATCGAATAAATTTTGATGATATTTCAGAGCGCACAAAATATAAGCTTTTTTCAAAGGACTATCTTCAAAGCATAGATACACATCCTTTGTCCATTTACACCAGTGTAGGTCCTAGTTCTACTTTTTTTGGAAGCTATACTCCGAGCCTGCCAACACCAAGTTTTATGAAGCTTACAGATACTAATCAATCTAACTTTAGTAGAAAAGTTTGGAGAAACGGTAGAACGAATGACTCAGCTAATTTTGGTCGTCCTTATTCTGAAGGCTGTATGTTAACTTTGAAAGATTCCAATATAATGCTACCTTCAAATATGCAGCTAGCATGGATGATTGAGATTAACGGTAAGTTGGTTAATATTGTAAACCATCAAAATCAGAGCATAAAGATATGAGTATTGGAATTATGAAGACCCCTAAAACCCGTGAAGAGTTTGAGTATGGATTTCATTTGTTGAGTGATTCTTTAAATAATAACAAGATGCAGTTTTCACCACAAGCTATGCCTGGTATTGAAGGGCTCAAAAAATTAAGATACCTACCGAATGGTAGAATAGACTTCCTTTCAGTAGATGAGTCAGCTCGCTTGATGGCTAATACGCAAGTAACAATGTCCAATAACATTGATTTTCCTACTTTCAATCGGGATGCGGATGACTAAAGCCTACTAGACATCCATGATTTTAACTAGGAATAAGCAAAGGCAATTATAGTCCTGCAATTTTTGCTCGAGCTTATGAAATCTAGTTGCAATTGCTTAGTTCTTGGTCGCCCAACCTGCTACACTTTTACTAATTCATTGAATATTCTTACCATGACTACTATGTTGGTACACTTTATACATCACCTTAATATTATTGAAAGCTATTTTACTTCCCCCACATATTATCTGAATGATGTTAAGGTAGAGTTAGAATCAATTATATTCTTCAATTAGCATATTACTTATATCTAACAATAAATAACAATTAATTTTAAGACCAAACTTACTGCAATATTGGCTGGAAAATCGATCTATAATTCGATTCAATTGTTGGTATAACCATTGGTATAAGAAAAAATTATTTTAAATAAAACATTTTAAATCAAAAACTTAGTAGTTCCATATGGTTGATACTGGGCCCACCACATATTAAATTAGGCTTGTTCGCAGCGATGCGGCAAGCCTTTTTTTATGGGTTTTAAAGAAGCAGAAAATAAGCAAATAGAGGATGAGCCGGCTTGGTACAACCCAACC
>Ga0098067_1000977_pt1 | contig 10066 bp, 5 predicted proteins | sample 26_taG_FD_92578 | JGI IMG/M metagenome (GOLD analysis project Ga0098067, IMG submission 92578) | Marine viral communities from Cariaco Basin, Caribbean Sea - 26_WHOI_OMZ | ecosystem: Environmental > Aquatic > Marine > Oceanic | place: Caribbean Sea: Cariaco Basin | collected 2014-11-09
AGATGCTGATAGCTTAGATGAGTTGGCCGATTTGCTTGAAGCAACGGACATGACTATCGTAGAAGATAATAAATTGGCCATTCAGAAATATGGTGATTTGTGGAATCGTCTGCGTGCCGGCTATCGTATGGATCATGGTCAGTATGGCTATAACGCGCGTATTGAAGCCCAGAAAAGCTGGTTCTCTTCGCGTCAAGATTATTTAAACCGTCTAGCGGCGCGCTCTAGTCGTTATCTCTACCATACCGTTCGTGAAGCTGAGCGCCGTAATATTCCTACCGAGTTGGCGCTATTGCCAGTCATTGAGAGCTCGTACGATCCAAGCGCCACCAGTAATGCGGCGGCTGCGGGTCTTTGGCAGTTCATCCCCAGTACGGGTCGTATCTATGGTCTAAATCAAAGCAGCAGCTATGATGGGCGTCGTGACGTCATCGAATCAACTCGTGCCGCTTATGACTTTTTAACCGCCTTGCACAACCAGTTTGGCAGTTGGGAATTGGCACTGGCCGCCTATAACGCAGGTCCAGGTCGTATTCAGAAAGCCATCGATGCCAACGCTGCTCAAGGTCTACCGACAGATTTCTGGTCACTAAAACTGCCGACTGAAACGCAAAACTATGTGCCGCGTTTCTTAGCAGTAGCAGATATTATCGCGCAACCGCAAAAATATGGGGTGTATCTGCCGGCTATCGCTAACCGTCAGCATTTCCGTAGTGTTCCCGTGAGCTATGGCACCACCTTGTCACAAGTCTCGCAAGTGACTGGCGTGCCTGTAGATGAGCTACAAAAGCTGAACCCTGCCTTATTGGCCTTGCGTGTCGATGCGGCCGGTCCACAGCGCGTCGTGATTCCTAATGATGTCAATGTCACTATGGATGCGAAGTTGACCACATTGGGTGGTACAGGTGCTGGCACAATTATGGCCAGTCAACCGACCCCAGACTATAACACTAAGCCGTATCCTAATGGTTCACTACCGTCTAGCTCTTCTGCATTAGCAGAATATGCAGCCAGTGCCAGTGTGCCTAAGCAAACGACCAGCTATATTTCGCCTACAGTCTCACCGACTAGCAGCTCGGTCTATAGCAGCCAAGCCAATGTCGTCAGTGAGCCACCAATTAAATCGACTGAAGTACAAAAAATTAATGCGGAGTTGAAGAGCAGCAACAGCTTACCCACGACCTCTGCTCAAGTGACGCAAAACAACACTATCGTGCAAGAGCCACCACTCAGCAGTGCTGAGCGTGACTTTATTGCCAAGCAGATTCAGCAGCAAACCCCAGCAGTCTCTGATGTCATTAGTTCTGTCGATGGTAATATTAAGCTATCTGCGGTACAGACCCAGCAATCGGTACTCGAAGCAAAGGGTCAAGAAAAGAAACTCAGCTTTGCTACTCCTGCCAACACCACGGCTAGCAAACCTAAGCCACAAGGGACCCGCTCGACTTATACGGTCAAGCGCGGCGATACGCTATCTAACATCGCTAGTCGTGCCGGAGTCAGCTGGAGAGATATCGCTGAATGGAACCAAATTGATGCCAATGCGAGCTTGCTAGCGGGCAGTACTTTATATCTTTATAACGCCAAGCCTATTACCGCTACTAGTAGCAATACGCCAACGGCGCCGGCTATCCCAGAAAGCTACATCGTACAATCGGGTGATACCCTCATTGGTACCGCCAACCGTTTTGGTATCTCAGTCAGTGAGTTGGCCAGTTATAACAATATTAGCAGCTCTTCTGAATTGCTACGAGGTCAGCGCTTATGGTTGATCCCAGGTAAAGTCAGTAGCAGTAAGCCTAGTGCAAGTACTGGTAGTAGCTCAAGTTCTAGCAGCAGCCCAAGCCGTGCTCCTGCTGCTAGCAACACCAGCAGCTATTCAGGCAAGACCACCACTTACACTGTGAAATCTGGCGATGGTCTGATTGCTTTAGCGCGTGAATATGGCGTGTCTACGGAAACTTTAGCCAGTTTAAACGGGTTAAGCAGCACCAGTAATCTTTTCGTCGGTCAGCGTTTAAAAGTACCTGCTACCACACCGACTTCTAGCTCTACGGCTGCCACTTCGTCGTCTAGTAGCGCTGCAGCGTCTACTAGTAGCTATTCAGGTAAGACCACTAGCTATACGGTAAAAGCGGGCGATGGCTTGATTGCCTTAGCGCGTGACTATGGCGTCTCTACTGAAACTCTAGCAAGCTTAAATGGACTTACGCCTACGAGTAATTTGTTTGTCGGTCAGCGTTTAAAAGTACCGGCTACTAGCACTAGCAGCTCATCGGTAGCAGCTACCAGCTCAACCAGCAGCAGTGCCAAGTATTCTGGCCCGACCTCTAGCTATAAGGTCAAGTCTGGTGATACGCTAATTGGTATCGCCAATGAGATTGGCGTGAGTGCTGAGCAGGTTGCTGCGATTAATAACTTTAATGCCAATGCTCGCTTGCAACTGGGTCAGACGATTAAGCTACCGGTTAGCCAAGATAAAGTAAGCGTGCAATTGAATGACGAAGCCATTAAATATAAAGTGAAATCAGGCGATACCTTAAGTGGGGTAGCGGCGCGTCATGGCGTTTCTATCAGTAACTTAGCGGCTGCTAATAATATGTCTACTTCAGCCAATCTTATCTTAGGCCGCACTATTACTATTCCAGCCAAGGGCGCTACCGTCGCTCCGGCGGCTAGTAGTTCTTCTAGCAGCAGCTCAAGTGCTAGCACGCCAGCGCCTAGCAAGGCCGCGGCCAGCACCGGTAGTAAACTGTCGAATACTGAAAGTTATAAAGTGCAGTCAGGAGATAGTCTCATTGGTCTAGCGCGCAAACTTGGCGTCAGCGTAGATGATCTAGCGGCGACCAATAATATCGCTAGCAATGCCCAATTACAAAGAGGGCAGACAATAAAAGTACCGAAAGTCACGGTCACTTATACCGTACAGTCAGGGGATGGCCTTATTGCGTTAGCGCGTAAATATGGCATCTCAACCGAAGAGTTGGCGAAGATGAACAATATCTCTGCAGATACTCAGTTGCAGCGTGGTCAGAAATTGACGGTGCCTAATCGTTAAGCTGCTCTGCCGGTCTGAACTGGCTGCTACTAGTGCTGTTAGCTGATTGTATGATTGGCTAAGGCTAGTAAACAGTCATATAATAAAAAGCCCTGCTTAGGATTAAGCAGGGCTTTTTTATGGCATGAAATAAGCGTAAGTTTTAGCCAGTCTACAATGTTATGAGGGCGACGCCGCCCTCTATAACCTAAACCGTTTGCGTTTTAATTGACTCAAGATAGCTGCGGATATTACTCACGTAATGCATGCATTGCACATAACGGCTATTGGAGGCCGCATTGTCCGTTAAATAAGCATAGACGTTAGACCAGCTGTTGGGATCACGGCCTTTTTTATCAATCTTAGCTTGAATGCGTTTGACCGCATTGGGGCCCATATTATAGGCCGCTAGAGCAAACCATAAACGATCGGCATCAGGCACATCCGCAAACTGCTCTTTCATCTTTTCTAAATAGCGCGCGCCGCCACTGATACTTTGCATAGGGTCGACACGATTGGAGACGCCCATGGCCTTGGCGGTGCTATTAGTCAGCATCATTAGGCCTTCGACGCCAGTAGGTGACACGGCATTCGCATTCAGATGCGACTCTTGATATCCCATAGCGACTAGGACTGCCCAATCGTGGTTGTATTGATCGGCTTGCTCTTTAAAAGACGACTGATAGTTGGGCAGTTTGTCGGTTAAAGCTTTGGCAAAATGCTCTTGATTATAAGCATCTTTGAGCAAGTTTTGATTATAGAAGGCCGCTAACTTTTGCGTATTGGCTAGCTTGGCGTTATCGCATAAAAAATGGCTGGCTTTCTGCGAGAGCGGATCATCCGCAGTCGCAAACGTCCAGCTGACTTTTGGGTGTAGACCGTTAGCAGTTAGGTTGGCGTCCTGACCACAGCTTAAATTCATCGAGGCCATGCCAAACTTGGTAACTTCTTGCGTGCTAGCCGTCGTCAATGCCATATCAGCGTCGCCTCTTTTGACAGCCGCTAGGGCCGCTGCATCAGAAGGGTAGGCTTTGAGGTTTAACGTCACGCCCAACTCATTAGCATAGCTGCGCGTTAAGTCATAGCCGAAACCATGCTGAAAATTATCGATAGCAAAAAAAGTGCTGTCGTTAGGCGTAGAAGCAATCGTCAGAGAGTTCTCTAACATGACGTGAGCATACGCAGGCGCGTCAGTATTGGTAACTGTCAAGCTCTTGGCCGGTAATGATAATAGCGCAATACTGGAGAGCTGGATGATTTTTTTAGTCGTTGCAAATTTATTAACAGTAAATTTATTCGGGGTATAGCGATTGCATACGGCAGGTTTACTTGTTGTGCTCATACCACCACGCGTCTTGCCAACGAACTTTCTGATGCGGCTACGGGCGTTTTTCGATGATACTTGGACACGATAAGTAATACGATGCATGTATATCTCCTAGGTATAGCCATCTACTTACTATGCCGCACATAAAAACGAACCAAGGACAATAACATCCGTCTAAGGTTGGCTAATACATACAGATGACCGAGCTTGGTGAAACCAGTAAGCACGGTCAATATAGGCTGTGCCCGCTATCGCATTTAGGTTATCTAATAGACAGACACCTGATGTGATAGCAGCAAATCTCATGGTTTAAAAATATCTCAACCATGAGCAACAGCCCTTGTAGTAAGGTCATGAGTAAGCTAACTACCAGTAAAGCACTCTTAACCCGCACTAAAGTTAGTACCCAACTGGACTATCGTGGCCATGGCTCGTTTTTTATAAAAAGCTATAAAAGCTATAAAAAGCGAGCTAAAACAGGCGCTCGACAACATAGCAATACACTATGCAGTGAATGGCCATGTCCGTCATTGGACTAAAATTTAGCGACTAAATTAAGAAAGGTTGGCGCTGAATGACTAATAGCTACCTATCATCTTAGTGATAGTTTTTGAGTAGCTGCTTAGCACAGGGTCAGCACTATTTATTTGTCAGTAGAAGGGCTTTATTTTTGTGGCTAGCGACTATTGAAATCCGCTATAAAAATTTAGCATTACCACTGACGCATAAACTTACTGGAGGCAGAGTGGCTCAGATTAGCGCAATGTTGGGATAAAACCCGGCTGAATCTATTTGGAGGTCTCTGCAACGATGATTAGCATAGCTATAGCTCTGGTTAATAGAAGTAATATACGTATTAACTCAAGAGAAAAGCGTGATAATAGGCCGCAATACTGCGAGCTTTTTAGCAAAGGGAGCTAATAAGGTCACAGCATTTACAAAACAGTATTGACACTATAAATCGTTTAATCAACGTCTTAGCCGATGGCCGAAAGAAATGGAATGTTCATGACAAAACAATTTCTTACAACTTTTAGCTAATACCAATATGCGATTTATTGGGCCTATATTCAAGAGAGGTTTATTAATTGAAGATGAAAAGTAGCAAAAACCGTACAAAAGGTAGAATAATAGTATGTTTTAGCGATGATTTACTAGACATCAGTCCAAAGGTTATCAATGCACCTGTAGGACTGCTACGTAGTAACTCGATAGTCAATAGCAACCAATTTTTATAAACGTGCTATTCAATGGCGGATAACCGCCCTAAGTCGGACTTAGCCTTGTATAAATGGCAAGGTTGCTGACTGCTTTAAGCCGGATTATCTATATCGATAAAGGTGACTTTAAGCAAGGGCATATTTTGTTGTAGCAGCTCACCTAAGGCCATAATACCACCACGCTCGGTAGCATGATGGCCGCAAGCGAAGTAATCAACGCCTAGTTCGCGAGCACTGTGGGTAGTGCGCTCAGAGATCTCACCAGAGATATAAGCATCACAGCCCATGGCCGCTGCTTGCTCGAGCATATCTTGCGCGCCGCCCGTACAAATACCAATCTTTTTTAGCACTCTATCGCTACCTTGCTCATTCCCATAGATGACTAATGGCGGACGATTCAGCACCTGCTCGATACGCGTTTGTAGCTCAGCAGAGGTCATAGCCTCGCAAATGGTGATATTGCCGACAGGATGACTTTCTTCCGGATACAAGGCGCCTATCACCTGCAAACCTAAAGCGGCTGCTAATACTGCATTATTACCCCTGTCAGGATGGGCGTCTAAAGGTAAATGATACGCCAGTAAAGAAATGCCATTTTGCAGCAATTTACGGATACGGCGGCCTTTCATACCCACCAAGCTCTGCGGCTCTCCTTTCCAAAAGTAACCATGGTGCACCAAAATAGCGTCAGCGTCTTGCTCGATAGCGGCATCGATTAGCGCCTCACAAGCCGTCACCCCCGTGATGATATGACGGATAGGGCGGTCGGCATCGACTTGCAACCCGTTTGGGCAATAGTCTTTAAACTGACTCGCCTGCAAGTACTCATCACACCATTCTGCCAGCTCATTCGGGCTTATGGTGCCCTCTAGCGATTCAGTCGTGGGCACAAGGGTCTCTGCATTAAGGGTGGCATTGCTGGTCATAAAATATCCTATATCGGTAAAAGGGGCAATCGTATAAAAAAAGGGTAATTAGTATTGGTAATTAACATTAAAACAAGGCAATTTTATAATAAGGGTCTAACTAATTTTAACAATGCGGTGGCCCATTAACCATAACGCCTCATTGCCATAATAGCTACCGCCTCTACACAGTTGCGTAGGCCACACACGTCATGTAATGATTCTGCAAAACAAACTTAACAAAAGCCATTAAAAAAGACGGGGCTACTGTCTGCGCGGATACATGGGAGATGGTAAACTATGTGCCCGAGATACCGCAATGGTTGCGCCCAGTCCAAGGGCGGGCAATAAACTGTTCAGTCAGACTTATGCTACGCCTATCCTATACCAGTAGCTAGGGGGACTTAAGGTTTATATACTGTTTGCGCAATAGCACTTAGCACTTTATGGATCACCTGTCACGGCCAATAAAGTTATTCCCAAAATTGAGGGTAACTCCCCAGAGGTAAATATATGTCGCGCCCCGTAAATACTAAAAAAACGTCTGTTTTGACCTGGTTGCCATGGCTATTGCTGGTGGCACTTTTGGTGGCGTTTGCTTGGTTGTTCACCAGCTACCAAAGTGAACAAGATGCCGCGTGGCAGCCACCACGAGCTGAGCCAGTACAGCAAGAGACGCAGCCGCCGACCGATACTCCAGCACCTGTAGTGTCTTATCATGATGCTGTCGCTCGGGCGTCACAGTCTGTCGTCAATATCTATACCACTCAAGTAGTGAACAATCACCCGTATATGGACGATCCGGTGTTGCGCCGCTTCTTCGAGTTTCATGGCGGGATGCCAGAGCAAGAGCACGGCGAGACCAACTTGGGCTCAGGCGTCATCGTATCGCAAGATGGCTATATCGTCACTAACGCTCACGTGATTGAAAAGGCGGACGAAATTACCGTCTCATTTAACGATGGTCGTCGCAGCCGCGCCTTAATAATTGGTACCGACCCTGACAGCGATTTGGCCGTGATTAAAGTAGATATGACGGGGTTAACGCCATTAGCGTTTCGCTCGAAGCCTATCGAAGTGGGCGATATTGCTCTAGCTATCGGCAATCCATTTGGGGTAGGCCAGACGGTCACTCAGGGGATTATCTCAGCAACAGGCCGTACCGGTCTGGGCGTGAACAAGTTTGAAGACTTCATTCAGACGGATGCCGCTATTAACCCTGGTAACTCAGGCGGTGCGCTCGTCGATGCTTATGGCCAGCTCGTGGGCATTAACACCCTGATTTTCTCACGCTCGGGAGGCTCAATGGGGATTGGCTTTGCTATTCCTACCTCGTTAGTCGAGCAAGTGATGAATGCGCTTATCAAAGATGGTCGAGTGCGTCGTGGCTGGCTAGGTATCGAAATACAATCGAAACTGCGTGATCCAACTCAGCTTGATACTACGACTGGGGTAGAAGTGCTCAATGTCATCCCAGAGAGTCCTTCTGCGAAGAGTGGTCTACAGGTTGGCGATGTGATTCTGAGCATTGACGGGGTAGAGATGACCGATGCCAATACTCTCATCCAATATGTGGCCCGCAAAGCGCCTGATACAGTATTGAATGCGCAAGTGTTGCGGACTATGGGTAACAAGCAGGTGAATAAGCAAATCCAAATCATCTTGACCGAACGACCTCCGCAAGAAACGGTTGAGGCGCCACTTATTGACCAGCCTTATTTAGAAGAGCCTAGCGCAGGTGAGCGATTGGACGACAGTGGTAACGGCACGCCGATGACGGAAGAGGAGCGTTTGCGTCTCCGTGAAGAGTTGATGCAGCTGTTTGAGAAAGACGCAGCACGCAATCAGCCATAATGGTTTGAATAGCTTGAAACGAAAAAAGCAGAGGCTATAGAGTCTCTGCTTTTTTTATGGGTAAGGATTGGCTTAATAGATAAACACATGATTTGCTAGAGCTAATGCTAGTCTTTAATACGCTCATGACAGATATGAATGACGCCTTGTACTCGGCAGCAGCAGGGTAGAATCTCATCCTCTTCAATCATGGCCAGCGGTGTGGTGGCGTAATCTATAGGATGCGATCCTGATACCAAGCGCACTCGGCAGCTGCCGCAATAGCCTTCTTTACACTGAAACTCGACTTCGTGACCGGTGCGCAGTAGGCCCTCAAGCAAGGTCTCGTCATCATGTAAATAAAACTGTGTCCGACTGGTTTTCACCCAAGTCATAACTCACCTTTATAATCTACGGTTCTCTCATTTACTAGCGGGTCATCACACTATATAAGACAGTTAACGCACTCACTTTATAATAAGAAAGCTACAGTGTGATGACGGTTTTGCAGAATCTAAATCTGGCAACTTTAGACTTATAGCTTAAATCTAGCCTTCAGATTTATAGCGCAAATCTTATAGTTCAAACCTATAATTCAAAGTCATCAAAGTCGCTGTTTGATAGGTCTGAATCAATCTGACCGACCAAATAAGAGCTAATCTCGGTCTCTTGTGGTGCTACCTGAACGTTATCTGACGATAACCAAGTGTTGATCCATGGGATAGGGTTAGACTTTGCATCGGGGAAGATGGCTGGCAGGCCAACCGCTTCCATGCGCAGATTGGTAATATATTCTACGTACTGGCAAAGAATGTCTTTATTCAAGCCAATCATTGAGCCGTCTTTAAATAGGTAGCTTGCCCACTCTTTCTCTTGCTCAGCAGCCTTGCGGAAGATTTCTACGCTGTCTTCAAAGCACTCTTTGGCGATATCGACCATCTCTGGGTCGTCTTTACCGTTGCGCATTAGGTTAAGGATGTGCTGGGTGCTGGTCAAATGTAGTGCTTCATCACGGGCAATCAGCTTAATAATTTTCGCATTACCTTCCATCAGCTTGCGCTCAGCAAAGGCGAATGAGCAAGCAAAAGAGACGTAGAAACGGATAGCTTCTAGTACGTTCACCGCCATGATGCACAAGTAGAGTTTTTTCTTCAGAATTTTTAAATCTACTGTGACTTCTTTACCATTAATCGTGTGGGTGCCTTCACCAAATAAGCTATAAACTTGCGAATGTTGATACAGGTCATCGTAGTATTTTGCGATATCTGACGCACGGTCTAGGATGTTTCTATTCTCCATAATGTCGTCAAATACTAAGCTTGGGTCATTGACGATGTTACGAATAATATGGGTATAACTGCGCGAGTGAATGGTTTCAGAGAAAGACCAAGTCTCAATCCAAGTCTCTAGTTCAGGGATAGAAACCAATGGCAATAACACGACGTTAGGGCTACGGCCTTGAATCGAGTCGAGCAGGGTCTGATACTTCAAGTTACTTAAGAAGATATGCTGCTCATGCGAAGATAGATTGCCAAAGTCGAGACGGTCGCGTGAGACGTCCACTTCCTCGGGACGCCAAAAGAACGACAGTTGCTTTTCAATCAGCTGCTCAAAGATGGGATGCTTTTGTTGGTCGTAGCGGGCGACGTTGACCGGTTGACCAAAAAACATAGGTTCTTTGAGGGCATTGTTTGGCGTTTGGCAAAAAATTGAGTAGGTCATTGAGCTTACCTTGCGAATTACG
>Ga0098067_1000982_pt1 | contig 10008 bp, 9 predicted proteins | sample 26_taG_FD_92578 | JGI IMG/M metagenome (GOLD analysis project Ga0098067, IMG submission 92578) | Marine viral communities from Cariaco Basin, Caribbean Sea - 26_WHOI_OMZ | ecosystem: Environmental > Aquatic > Marine > Oceanic | place: Caribbean Sea: Cariaco Basin | collected 2014-11-09
CTCTTCCCCTGTCCAGTAATTTACCTTGTTGGATAATAATACTTGACTGACGGCATCAGCCTCTTCTTGAGTAAAGCTTGGCCAAGGTGAAAATGGAGTGTTTAACATAGTTGCCTCGATGGTGCTTATTTATAATTTACGATTTTTTGTATTCACTTACGATGTATCTAATATATAGACTGAAGTTATAATAATATTGAGAATTAATAAAATATTATTATGGTATATAAATCTCAGCCTTACCGCTTAATACTTCAATACCTTTTACAAAACAAGTTGTCTTAAAGAAAACTCTCTTTCTTGGTATATCTACATTAATTACTTCAATTTCAGCAAGTACTGTATCATCTAAAAAAACTGGTTTTTTGAACTGAGTGTTTTGAGATACATAAATAGAACCTGCTCCAGGCAACTCCATCGCAAATAACGCAGAGAAAAAGCTTGTAACCATGGCGCCATGAGCTATACGTTTCCCAAATTTACTATTTTTTGCATAATCTTCATCTAGATGAATTGGATTGAAGTCTTCTGATATCGTAGCAAACGCTTTAATTTTTTCATCTGTAATAGTATGAGAAGTACTAGCTTTCATTCCGACAGCAATATCATTGATACTTTTATATTTCGTCATAGTAAGTTACCTTTTATTATTTTTGAACAAGCGGTAAATTAAGTCCTAAATCGTTTAATAATTTTTTTTCTAAAGAAAGAATTTTTTCAGAAGGTCTGATTTTTATTGGCTTGCAATCTACTCCTGCGTATATTGTCCAAGGCTCTAAGTCCTTACGCACTAGAGCACCTGCACCAACTGCCGCTCCCTCTCCAATTGTGACACCCGGTAATACCGTGACATTTGTACCTAAAATGACATGTTTGCCGATTCTTACGGTAGATGTTTTTACATTAGTATATTCTTTTGGAACCGTCGGATTAGTAAGACCCCCACCTAAAAAATCATCGCTTCCGGTGATAATTCTACAACCAGCACTTAAGCCAGAAAAATCATCCATATAGAGCTTACCACCGCCGATAATACTGCAAAATGAAGCAATATGTACGAAACTACCTAAAACACTTTCTTCACCGCAGTTAAAAAACACAAAATCGTCAATTTGAGAGTTGTGACCTATGGTTAAACTATCTCTGTTAATTATTTTCGCACCATCATATATTTTATAGTTCATTACTACTTCCTCTAAACGGAGTTGCAGTTGCTTGACCGGCTTCATTAATATCATCACGAGATACTACTTTACCAACTGTTTTAAGCAATATCTTGATATCTAACCACAATGATTGGTTATCTACGTACCAAGTATCTAACTCAAACTTCTTATCCCAACCGATGGCATTACGTCCATTTACTTGCGCATAACCGGTAATACCAGGGCGCACATTATGACGACGCGCTTGCTCTTTACTATATAGCGGTAGGTATTCCATTAATAACGGGCGTGGTCCGACTAAGCTCATGTCACCTTTGACAACATTCCACAGTTCAGGTAGCTCATCCAAACTACTGTTACGTAGTGCTTTACCAAAATCAGTCAAGCGTTCACTATCGGGTAAAGGATTGCCAGCACTATCTATGGCATCTTTCATGGTACGAAACTTAATCATCTCAAACGGCTTACCGTCTAGACCCGGGCGTGTTTGACGAAATAGCACTGGTGAGCCCAAGTTTTTTTTAACTTTATAAGCAGTAATGGCGTATACCGGAGATAAGGCTACTAAAGCTGTGGTCGCAGCAGTGATATCAAAAAGGCGTTTTATCAAGTTATTCACCAAATAATATAGAAGTTAGTTTTTTAGTTAAGCTACCATACTCATATGAGTTAACAGCTTCCTTATGACCATTTCTACCCATCTCAATACGTTGTTCAGGTGTCATGTTGTACATTTCAAGTACTGCTTTTACTATTTGCTGTGCATTTTCTGGCTCTATTTGTATGCCTGCTTGTGCATCTGCCACTGGCGTATAAAGCCCTGAATCAATAGCATATATGATAGGCTTACCTGAATACAAATAGTCAAACAATTTATTAGGAGATACGCCAAATCTAAACAAAGGATCCTTTGTTAAACCTATATAGCAAACGTCAAATGTCTGCAATACGCTTTGCACTTGAACTTTCGGAATAGCGTCTACAAAATATATGTTTTCCAGACCCAGCTTAGTGACTTGGTTTTGCAAATCAGCTTTCAATTTTCCTTGCCCAACCAATACAAAGGCGATGTCAGGATATTGCGTTAATTGGCTGGCAGCACTGATCAATGAATCTAATGCATTAGCAGCACCAAAAGTCCCTGCATAGCCAATCACAAACTTATCTTTAGGTAGTTGCTCTATGGTATGAGCCTCTAAAGGTTCAGCATTCTCAACCTCTTCTTTTAGAAAACCATTCGGTATCCAAGTAAACTTATTAGTATTCATACCAAGCGATTGCATATGCTCATAAGAGTTCTTCAAATTCGAAATGACGAAATCAGAGTTTTTATAAGCACGCTTTTCAATCCATTGTAATAATTTAATAAATGGGTGACTTGTAGAGTATCCTCCTAACTCACATAGCGTTAAAGGCCAAATATCTCGTACTTCAAAAGCGAGAGGCACATTCAGTTTCTTTGCTAATTTCTCTGCGCCTAAATAGCCAACTAGAGAGGGAGATGAATAAAGAATCACATCAGGCTTTGGTAAAGCATCTTGTAATTTAGATAGCTTCCAAGCAAAAGTAAACCAGTTCGCTATTCTTTTTTTGCTGTGGGCTTCAGGGTATTGAGCAACCTTTACCCACACGAAACTAAAGTTCTCTTGTACTTCTTCTATTTTAAAATCATCTGCGACATATATAGGCTCTTTTAGAAAATGCGTATAACTCGCCCCTATTAAATGAACGCTATAACCAAGGCGTGCTAATGACTTAGCAAAATAATAATGACGTCCACCCTGCGCAGTCTCTGGCGTTGAGGTGTATTGATTGATAATCCAAATGGATTTACTCTTACTCATTATTGACTAAGCCTTTTCTAATATATTAACAATATTTTGAGAGGCATGTCCGCCGCCGTACAAACTTAATGGATCTTCAATAGTTTTACCTAACATAGCTTCAGTACATTGAATAATCTTTTGCGTATCAGCACCTGCTAATACATTGACGCCATGCTCTATCAATTCTACCCACTCAGTTTGATCGCGCATGGTCACGCATGGTTTTTTAAAGAAAAACGCCTCTTTTTGCACGCCGCCACTATCTGAGACTACCGCATCACAATGCTTAAGTAACCAAATCATCTCAAGATAGCCTACTGGCTCTAATACAGACATTTTCAGCTCTAGACCAAGAGATTTGACTACCTTCTGTGTACGAGGGTGTAACGGCAGTACGACAGGTCTTATATGTTCATGGATATAATTTAGTGCCTCTATGATAGACTTTAGGCGGTTCGCATCATCTGTATTTTCGGCACGATGCAGAGTGGCTACTATAAATCTTTCATTAGGCACATCAACCAATGATGATCCTTTAATGGCACGCTCAGAGAAGAATAGTGATGAGTCTTGCATGACATCGCCTACCTTTAGGACCTGAACAGGCTTTTTATCAAAACCTTCGTTTTTCAGGTTGCTCACCGCCGTATCTGTTGGACAAAATAGTATATCGCTGATCTGGTCTGTCAAAATACGATTGATCTCTTCTGGCATTTGCATATTAAAGCTACGCAGCCCCGCTTCGATATGAGCGACAGGAATATGTAATTTTGCAGCCGCTAAAGCACCCGCTAAAGTTGAGTTGGTATCACCGTAAACCATCAATCTGTCTGGCTGCTCTGACAAACAAATTTTCTCAATCTGCTCTAGCATTCGCCCTGTCATAGAACCATGACTACCACTATTGATATCGAGCTGATAATGAGGTTTAGGTATGCCCAATTGATCGAAAAATATATTGGACATATTGGCATCAAAATGCTGACCAGTATGGATAATCTTTTCATCTAATATTGAGCTGTTCTGAATCGCCTTAGATACCACACTGGCTTTAATGAACTGGGGACGCGCACCAATTACTGTTAGAATTTTCATACTTTACTCTTATACTGATTAATTATTTTTTCATAAAGATTAGTCATAGTATTTATGCAGGCGCTCCAATCATAGGTATCAACTACATGCTGCTTACCTGCTTCACCCATTTGAATTCGCAAATCTCGGTCTAATACTAACTTGCTAATCGCGTCAGCAGCAGCTTGCGGATTTCCTTTTGGTACGACTATACCTGTTCGACCGTCTAATACGACTTCTGGCAAGCCACCTGCATTAGATACTACGACAGGGCGGCCAGCAGCACCCGCTTCTATGATAGCTACACCAAAGCTTTCCTGACGACTTAAAGCCACATAAATATCTAGCTTCTCCAGTTCAACAGGTACTTGTGAGCTATCTACGCGTCCTACAAAGTCAGTTCTTTTAGATATACCTAACTGCTGTGTAAGTGCTTTGAGTTCTAGTTCTTGGTGACCCGTACCCACCAACCTTAATCTCAAGCTCTTCTCTATTTCTGGATGAGTTTGCGATAGGTTTTTTAGGAGTATCTCAAATGCTTTAATTAAGATATCGATACCATATAGTGGAGCCAGTGTCTTCACTGTACCAATAGTGATTGGCAAATTAGCATCTCGATTCGCCAATGATGTAGTCAAAGGGTCATAATACACGGTATCAACCCCAAAAGGAGTAATGGCAATATAACTCAGCTTTGGGGCAATAGAGCGAGTCTGCTCGGCCATACAGACACTAGTCGAGGCTACACCATCAGCAGCTAATAGGTTCTTACGCACTAGCCGCTTATGTAGAGGTGATTTATAAGGGAAGTCATATATATCACTTCCCCAAACTGATAACACCCATGGATGATAGCCTACCAAGCGTGCTGTAGTGCCATAACCGCTAGCATAATGTGCATTCACAATATCAGGCTTGATACGCTTGAGTATCTTTTTGACAGCTGGCACCATCGTAAAATATCCCAACACGCCATGAAAAGGTAATATATGAACCTTTACTCGTGGTTCCATCGATTCTAGCTGAGGATGTTGACTAATAACATGTACCTCCCAGCCTGCCTCTGCCAGTCCATTCGCCCAACGGATAGTATGGATGGAAGACGCTGCAGATAAAAGAGCCATTTTCATATTATAGTCTTCCTCTTCATCAATGTTTCAATTTCTGAAATTTCATTACCTATTCTCTCACTCCAACTCAATATATTAGATTTTGAATACTTTGAGGCTCCATCAGCTAAGGACTTAATTGATATCAAGTTATTTTCTACGTTCTCAAAAAATATAACTAGGTCATCAACTATTGCATCTTCAGATAATAAATACCCATTACTTAAATGTTTTACAAATGAAGATGTGTCTCCGTTATTAACAGCTATAAATGGAGTGCCTACACTCATCGCTTCAAAAAAGGGATTTCCAATATTAGAAGACTCGTATAAGCTTAAGACCATGTCTGATGCAGACATAAACGAATAAACTTCATCATTAGTGAGTGCTCCTAAAAATATTAAATAGCTATCAACTCCTAAATCAATAGCAAGACTCTTCAACGGCTCTAATTCAGGTCCATCTCCTATAATTATTAATTTGTAATTAAAGTTATTACCATCAGAAATTATTTTTCCAATAGCTTCAACTGCTAGATGAACTCTTTTAATATTGACCAATCTAGACGCCATTAATACAAATGGCTTTTCCTCATCAATACCATACTTCTTACATAGTTTATTTTTATCTATTAAATTAGGAGAGTCAACACCATTGCTTATAAACATAAATGACTTTAATGAACGGGACTTGATTTTCTTTAAAATTTTATCACCTTGTGTTCCATCATTTGTCATAACCATTAAATTAGATGGCAACCATAAGGCTATTAAAGTGTCTATATTAAACAACAGGTTCAAATAACGATGGTCTTTAAAGTGTTCTTTTATATAAAAAACCCCTTGAAACCTTGATATATAAAAAACACTTCTTTTAAAAAATATTATTTTTAACAAGTTACTAGCTAATACACCTTGCATTTCATAACCATATACAAAAGCACAATCTTTATTTCTAAATAAATAAGAGGCACCTGATATAGTTAGCTTACTTATAACGATCAAACTGGAAACCTTACTAATAGCCAATCTTAAGAATCTATTACTAGAGCAACGAATATTTGGAAATGGCCAATACATTCTTTTGACTTTGATGTTTTCTGGGTTAATTTCATCTTCATAGAAATAATTACCAGTTCGACAGGCATCTCTACAAACTATATAGTTAACACACCAGCCTTTTTTAGCATAATGTATAGGAGTTTCACTTATTACTTTAATTGATTTATCTTTAAAATCTATGCCAGATAAGAATAATATTTTTTTCACTATATATAACCTCACTACTCTTTAGTAAAAGATAAAATTTTCTTTAATCTGCGTTTTTTTGTTATCCGCAATTATTGCCAAAATAATTGCAACAAAGAACCAGAAGAAACCTTGATAGAAAAACCAAGACCTATGTAACAAAGTTAAAAATAAAACTAAAATTATATTTAATAGAAGAAGATTTCTATTTTTTAATGAAGAAACAGTAAAAACCAAGAATAAAATAAAGCTCATAATAACAACCAAATATCCAGAATCATATATTATTCTTCTATAATCACTAGTCACTCTCGCAATATTAATTAAAAAGTCATTATTCGTACCTATGAAATAGTCATAAAAATTAGGCAAAAAAGATAAATACAAGCCAGCATTCCTTGTTCTGCCATCTAAAAGACCTTCTTCACTAGAAACTTTAGACAAAAAATAATAATCAAAAAGAGATTGAATAGTCGGTATAAAAGAAAGTAAGAACAAGAGAGATACAAACAAGGAAAAGTAAATAGTATACTTAGGTCTAAAGTATTTAATTAATAAACTTACCATGATAAGCAAGTATGTTGCAGCAGAGAGTGTGACAAGTGAGCCCAATAATATAGTCTTTCCTCTTTTACTACTCAAAGGCTTCTGAATAAGAGAAAAAGCAATCGATAGAAAAACTCCAAAATGACCTGGCTCTTTAAATACACCATTAACTCTTGTAAAAGTTATACCGGAAAAAACATTTACTTGGCTATCCATGTATAGTGTAGCAAAGTAAAGATAAGTATGATCATCTCTTGCCTCATTAGATATCTCGACGGATGGGAAAGGTATTTTTAATATAAATAGAATAAAGCTTAATATTGCCCCAAGAGATACCCAACTCATAAAAGTAATGTAGCCATCTAAAATATCTCTTCTTTCTTTAAATCCTATAAAAAAGACGAAAATAGAGCCAATTGCTACTATAGCATTATAAAAACGAAAATCTGAATACGGTCTAAAAGGTAGAAACACAGATAAATAAAATAATACAAAAAAAATCAAGAATACAAACTTATTAGTTGATGAAAAAATAGAATATATACTTTTTCTATAAAAAACAAAAGGTATTAAAAAAACTGCTACAAATACAGCCTTCTCGTTCCAAAATATAAAAGGTGATGCTAACCCAATTAGAAAAATTAGGCCAAATATGCTTTTGTTAATACTTAGCATTTAACCTCCTTCTTATTTTTAGAGTGACCATCTATAACCTTTAATACTATTAACAAATAAATCGTATAAAAAACAAACCCCGATAGCGCATATACCTCTCCAATAAAATTATTGTAATAAAGTGCTGCGATATACACCGAACCTCCACGAATACACAATCCAGAAAATTGTAATAATAGCGCTAACTTCTGAGAACCTGTGACATGTAATGACATCGAAACCGGCGAAGTTATAAACTGCATAAAAAACCAAGGAATCATCCAAGAGATTAATACACCAGTGCGTTGCCAAGCATTACCAAATACTACTGGAATAACATACGGTGCTAAAATACCAGCTAAAAATAGTGGAAGAATTCCAAGCTTAGCCAATACCAGAATCGTTTTTACTGTGAAATCTTTTAAGTATCCATTATCATATTTATCTGCAGCTTCGGAAAGATAAACTTGTGAGACTGCATTACCTATTAATCCTAGCGGTGCAGATAAAATACGCATTGCAAGCATTAAGAATCCTGCTTCTGCACCAATAGCTAATGTTGCAATAATCAATATTGGTATTTGTATACCTGCACTATTCATCAATGCCTCCCAAGTTGAGTACTTAGGAAATCGTTCATATTGCTTAAATAATGACGTGAGTTTAGAAAGACTAATTTTACTTAATAATGGTTTATACTCTTTTACGAAGACCTTTACAAAACTAAAAATTCCAGCTCCAGAGTTCAATACCTGGCCTAGAAGAAGCCCAACTGGAGTTATACCTAGGTAACCTGATCCTATTTGAGTAGTAGCCCCACTTATGGCTTGAGTCATTCTTGTTCTTGCAACTAATGGGAATTTTTTCTCCCTAATCATCCAGTATGATAGTGTGCTATACATACCACCAAAGAGCACACCCAAAGGTAATAGCCATAAATACTCCTCTAAAAGCTGATTAGTCAGCACATTTACTACATTAGCACCTAGAGTAACAGCAATGATTGTAAGTAATACAATACAGAAAAGGCTAATAATAGATAAAGCAAAAAGATGAATGGCGTCTTTTTGCTCTTTAGGTAGAGGTATAGCAATTTCAAACCTTAAGCACGAAATAGATAATAAAAGACCTAATATAGAAATATAGGTTGCTAGTACTGTAAAATCTTGAGGAGTATATAAACGGGTGAGAATAGGCAATGCTAATATACCTATTAGCTGTGAAAATGCTGTTCCACCCACTAGTACACTAACGTTTCTCGCAAAACCTCCTTCAAACAATCTTTTAATTTTCTGCTTAAGAGTTTTCATTGATTTTATACAACTACCTTTTTAAGCATTTCAACGATTTCGTTTTGTTGCTCTTCATTTATATAAGGATGCATCGGCAAACTCATGACTCGCTCAGCGACCGCATCACCTACTGGCAGTATTGCATTACTATCAGCAACCGCAGGCTGTTTATTCAATGGAATAGGATAATGTACGGCTGTTGGAATGCCTTGCTCTTTCAGCTTAGCCTGTACATCATCACGATTATCAACTTGAATGGTATATTGCGCCCATGCACTCTGATTGTGTGCTTCGATAAAGGGTATCGTCGTAATTCCCGCTTCAGTAAACAGCTGATTGTACGTCTCTGCTACATGCTGACGTGCTTGCATCTCATCGTCTAGGACTTCAAGCTTAGGCAGTAGTATTGCTGCTTGTAAGGTATCTAGCCGACTATTCACACCGACTCGGATATGATGATAACGGCGATCTTGACCATGACGTGCTATTTGTCGTATTACGGTCGCCAGCGCTTCGTCATTGGTAAAGATAGCACCACCATCACCGTAGCAACCTAGTGGCTTACTAGGGAAGAAGCTAGTGCATGCAACCGTCGTTAAATTACAAGACTTCTTACCTTTATAGCTAGCGCCAAAGCTCTGTGCTGCATCTTCAATGACCGGAATATTATGTTTCGCTGCGATAGCATTGATAGCATCATAGTCTGCACACTGACCATAGAGGCTAACCGCAATAATAGCTTTGGTGCGCGGGGTAATCGCAGCTTCAAGCTGCTCGACATCTAGGTTATAAGTTTTAGGATTGATATCCACATAGATAGGCTTGGCACCTAGTACTGCTACCGTCTCTGCTGTCGCAATATAAGTAAATCCTGGTGTGATGACTTCGTCTCCAGGACCGATACCAAATGCCATTTGAGCGATTTGTAGCGCATCAGTACCATTAGCACAAGTGATACAGTATTTAGCACCCGTATATGCTGATAGCTTTTCTTCAAGCTCATGTACTTCAGGACCTAAAATATATTGACCGTGAGCCAATACCTTTTGGATATTGGCATTGAGTTTGTCTTTTATTCTGTCCTGCTGTGCGAC
>Ga0098067_1000984_pt1 | contig 10005 bp, 7 predicted proteins | sample 26_taG_FD_92578 | JGI IMG/M metagenome (GOLD analysis project Ga0098067, IMG submission 92578) | Marine viral communities from Cariaco Basin, Caribbean Sea - 26_WHOI_OMZ | ecosystem: Environmental > Aquatic > Marine > Oceanic | place: Caribbean Sea: Cariaco Basin | collected 2014-11-09
TTATGAAAGGTTTGACTGTTATATTGATGACTCTAAGTTTGAAACAGAGCAGTTAATAGCTTACTTACAGTCCATTATTAACAAAAGTGATGATTGTGGTTATGCAATTTGGATGATCTATGAACTCTACTGTGATGAGTATGATTTTTTTAGGAAACTAGCCTTAAAATACGGTTTGTGTCTCCTAGACATCACTAACTTATCAAGCGATGCAAGTAGAGCCGTTATAGATAAGTTTTATCCTGATATTATTGATGATGCAAAGATGGCATTAAATTGGTTTGAAAATAATAAGATCCTACTCAAAAATGAAAAAAATGATTACGGAGGTTTTAAATATGATGACCTTCGTAACTCTCTTGAAAGAAGGCAAGGGGATTTATTAGAAGCCCCTCTGACACAATATCAGTCGGAAGAATAGCTCCAAATTTTGGGTTAAAAAATATCTTACTCAGTTAACTACTCACCTAATAAGTAAACGAATTTACATGACTAACCAAACTATTTTTAATGCCGAGCGTGCCCTATATTTAGCCTTACTCGAGCGCTTACCGCAGCGCCCTCTAATCAACGACTGGTTGGCAGCTTTGCCCGGCTGGCTAGCCGATGTGAAAGATAAAAAACGCTATGCCCATGCGCCCACTTATTTGTCTGCGGTAGAGCGTTTGCCAGAAATCGCAGCCGATAGCGTCGACCTAAATGCTAATACTTTAACGGTCCATGCCAATTTAACTGAATCGCAGAATAAGCAAATCACCGCGCTTATGCGTCAGCTGATGCCATGGCGTAAAGGGCCTTTTCAAATTGGCTCAGGTGAGCATGCCGTCTTTATCGATACTGAATGGCACAGCGATTGGAAGTGGCAACGTATTGCTCCGCATCTTGGTACGCTTGAGGGTCGTCATGTCTTAGATGTGGGCGGTGGTTCGGGTTATCACGGCTGGCGTATGGCGGGAGCGGGTGCCGAACAAGTGATTATCGTGGACCCTTCGTGCCTGTTTTACCATCAGTTTATGGCAATTCGGCATTTTGTTGGCGCAGCAGATGCCAACCGAACGCATTACATTCCAGTGGGTCTAGAGGCGCTGCCGTATAGCAACGAGCTGAACAGTCAGTTGTTTGACACCGTATTCTGTATGGGCGTGCTGTATCACCGACCGTCGCCGTTTGAGCATTTACAGCAACTCAAATCCCAGCTGATTAAGGGTGGGCAATTGGTGCTCGAGACCTTAGTGGTGGAGGGCGATGCCAATACGGTGCTGGTGCCGCACAATCGCTATGCGCAGATGAATAATGTGTATTTCTTACCGTCAGTCGCAGCATTGAGCGGCTGGCTAGAAAAGGTTGGCTTTACGGACGTACGCTGCGTGGATGTCGATATCACTAGCACTGAGGAACAGCGCGCTACTGAGTGGATGACTTATCAATCGCTCACAGACTTTTTGGATCCTAACGACCCAAGTAAAACGGTGGAAGGCTATCCCGCCCCAATGCGAGCTACTTTAATAGCTACTAAAGCATAGTTTTCTAAAGTATAGTCTTTCCAATTCAAACGACTAGGCGCCTGCTGTAATGAACTACGGTTTATTTAAGCGAGGCGCCTTTTTTGTTTTTGGGCTTAAAGAACCACCATTTATCTTAGGGTATAAGGCCATCTATTAGCTGGCTTGGTGAATTGTGAAGCCTTTGTTATTAACTAAATAGTATTAACTAAATAGCGTTAACTAATAAGATGTTGCTAAGTTATCAGGCAGTGCTATAGTTGATTTACCCTCAGCTAATACTAGCCCTAAAATTGCTAAATTCTAGCTACTTAAAACCTCTCTTATAACTATGCTGTCCTCGATAGTAGGCGCAAATATAACCTTCTATAAAAACTATCTATAATAAAATCCTATAAGAATTTTCTATAAAAACAAGGACTGTTCTCATGCCATTTATCAATCGTAAACCTAACCTCGCATTGCGTGCACCGTCTCTTGCTAATAAATGGTTGGCACTGACCGGGGTGCCTGCACAACTATTAACTACAATACCTGCCGTAATGGTGATGGCTTTAGTAGCGCAGCCTAGCTATGCCAGTGAAGCCTACGGTGAGCCTTTCACAGGGTCTGGTTTTCAAAAAGATGACTGGCAGTTGGTGTGCGATAACACCCTAACTTGCCGAGCAGCAGGGTATGGTGATGAGTATCTTAGCTCTAAAGAAGGCAATACCCACAATGCCAGCTTACTAGTTACGCTAGCGGCGGGTAGCAAAACGCCAGAGGTGCAGCTGCAATTGAGCCAGTGGGGAGACGAGGAGCAGGAGGCGCTAGTAGATAAACAACTGGCTAAGACGGGCTATCGGGTAGAGCTGTGGCTAAATGACAAGTCCTATGGTCAACTCAAGTTATCTAAAGAGCGGCTCGGGAAGCTCACTGCGGCACAAGCACAAGCCTTAATTGGACAGGCGCAAAAAGATACCAGTATACGTTTTCAGTCTGGGGACCACAGTTGGCTGGTATCTGATAAAGGTATGGCCGCGATATTGTTAAAATTAGATGAGGCCCAAGGACGCGTCGGTACGCCTATGGCTTTGGTGGCTAAAAAATCTGCCAATAGACAAACGCCTAAAGCGGCTAAACCTGTACCGAAGATTTATGCGGTGAGCCCTTATTCAAAGACTTCTTATCCGACTTATGAGTTGGCAGAGAAAGGTCAAGCCCACACCCCTAAAAATCAAAAGTACCCCCCGAATAGCACGGCCCAACAAAGAAAATACTGGCAAGCCAATCTTAATAAGTGGATTGGATCAACGCTAAGCGAAGAAGAGCAGGACAGCTGTTATTTGCTCAATTCTGATGATGACTATGCGCAGAACTATGCCGGTTGGAGTTTAACCCCATTGGATGCTAAGCACACGATGGTCAGTCATAATTGTTGGTCGGGCGCTTATAACTTTGGTGCGGGGGTCTGGATAATCAATCATGATCGCCCTGAAAAGCCGCAATTGATTACTACCGATTCATCAGATTATGGTGATGGAGAAATCTACGCCTCACATAAAGGCCGTGGGTTAGGAGACTGTTGGGGCACGCAGCATTGGGTCTGGACTGGCAAGACTTTCACTAAGACCAGCGATCTGAGCACGGGGATGTGCCGCGGTATTCAACTAGGTGGGGCATGGGATTTACCGACCTATGTCAGCGAAGTTATCGCGCCGAAAGCTAAGGCTAAATAAGACTAAATAGGGTGGTTTATTAACGGGTGGTAAGTGCCAAGGCAACTTATCGTCACTAGCCTATATTACAGTGAGACGACTATGACTAATTATCCGCTAAAGCCCCAGTTTTTGACTACTGCCTACAACCCTATTCGGGCCAGAAAAGTTAAGCAAGCTGTGGCCATAATAGGGCTATCAGGTTTAGGCCTGCTGACAGCTTTGGCGGCACAAGCAGAGGATGATTATCGTCAAGATGCTTTTCAGGGCGAAGGTTTCGTCAAGGAGGATTGGCAAGTGGTGTGTGACAATACCTTAACTTGCCGAGTCGCGGGCTATGGTATGGAGCGACCGGCCACCATCTTACTCACGGCCATCCCCAAAAAGCCTGTCACGAGTGCTCAACTGCAGTTGGAAAATATCGATAGAGACGCTGCGGTAGATGCCGCCCTGCGTAAAGCTAACTATCAAGTTGAGTTGCGGTTAAATAATAAACCCTACGGGAAGATTAAACTCGATGCGGCGACCCTAATCGGCACATTAAACGCCTCACAAACTCAGCGACTGCTTGCGCATGCGCGGCAGAGTACCGAAATTACTTTAAACGCTGGGTCGCAACAATGGGAGGTTAGAGACGGCGGTATGGCTGCTGTATTGCTCAAGCTCGATGAGATACAGGGCCGCGTGGGCACGACATTAGCTTTAATTAGTAAAAACGCTGACTATAAATTGACGCCTAAAGCGCCCAAACCGAAACCTATAATCCGAGCAGCGCCCGCATATAATGAGGCAGAGGCGCAAAATATAGACGCGGGCAAGCTACAATATTGGCATAAAAATATCTCGCAATGGGTACAGCGGAATGATGTTGATTTGTCCGAGTGTGAAGGGTTGAATGCTGCTGATGCGGGGCAAGATGGACAGGGGTGGCAGTTTGACGCGTTGGATAGCAACCATACTTTGGCCAGCTACCAGTGTTGGCTAGCGGCTTATAACTATGGTAATGCCTATTGGGTCATCGATCATGCTAGGCCGAGTAAACCTGCTCTAGTGACGTTATCTGCCACCGATTATAGCGAAGGGGTGATTAGTAACAATCAAAAAGGTCGCGGGGTAGGGGATTGCTGGAGCAGTGAAAGCTGGGTGTGGGATGGCAAAACATTCGCTAAATCGTCAGAGCTGACCACAGGACTATGCCGTGCTATCACCGGTGGCGGGGCTTGGGAGTTGCCTACCTATGTCAGTGAGGTGATTGAGAAGTAATCTAGATTATTGTGCCGCTTGGCTAGAAACATAAGTTAATACTATCAAAGCCAATCCTATCAAGCTAAGCCTACTAGAATAAGCATCTAAGAAAATAAACAATCAGACGCCCTATAACGGGCTACATCAACCATTATAGCTAGGTCATAGGGTGAAAATACGTTTTACTATAAACCTTTAAACTAAACTACTCTTAAAGGTTGGTCCTTATCACTATATTGTTAGTTAGTAACAGGGGTTCAATAAATAGTAATAGAGGTTAAATAAACCATTTCTTAAAGGCGATTTCGATTAAAACCTTTAGGATAAATCCTATAAAGCCTGCGCCCAATGCTAAAAACATCCAAAAAGTACCCGCTCGTCCGGCACCTGATTGCTTAGAAAGGTCCCAAATAATAAAAAATAAGAAGGCAATAAATATTGGCAATAAGACATACATTCCCCAACTGGTAATGGTCTCGGCAGCGATAGCAAACATAGTGTGTTCCTGTGATTTTATAAAAATTTTTATCAGTTATTTCTTAAGCTTAATGAGATTAAGCATAGTATGGGCTGCATTATAGCGCTTGTGCTAGTGGGCGAGAACCGTACAAGACAGTAACCATACAATCAATATACCGTAAGGTGGCAAAAATCGCTGACTTCAGAGTGTTGTCGAGCGCTGATTACTCAATTTTGATGGCCATTACCCTCAGGCCTTACCTCAGTTTATTCCCCTTTAATGATGCAAAATGCCGTAAATATTGTTATATTGACAGGTTGTTTTATCGTCGCTAAATTCGTTTTCTGATTCACTGACCAATAGAGTTATTACTGTTATGTCTCAAGCTCAAACTGATACTTTATCCGCGCTATTCAATGAGGCCGCTCGCAGCTTGCAAGCAGACGGCACCCTACCTGCCGACTGGACCAATAGCAGTCAGATTACCCGAACGAAAGACGCGGCTCATGGCGATTTTGCTAGTAATATTGCCTTGATGGCCGCCAAAGCCGCCAAGATGAACCCGCGTGCAGTCGCCGAAAAGATCGTCGCCGCCTTACCCGAAAACAGCGATATTCGCCAAGTCGATATTGCCGGCCCTGGGTTTATTAACGTCTTCCTCAATGCTGATGCTCGCTTTGCCGTATTGGGCGATATCTTTAGTGCGCAAGAGCGCTTTGGCCTAAGTAAAGACTTTGCTCAACAAAAAGTCCAAGTAGAATTCGTCTCTGCCAACCCGACCTCGAGCCTACATGTCGGCCATGGTCGCGGTGCCGCTTTCGGTATGAGCGTAGCCAACTTGCTAGAAGCAGTCGGTTATGACGTGACTCGCGAATACTACGTCAATGACGCAGGCCGTCAAATGGATATTTTGGCGACCAGTACTTACTTGCGCTATTTAGAGCTGAATGGCGAAAATATTGTTTTCCCCGTCAATGGCTATAAAGGCGATTATGTTAGCGATATCGCAGCAACAGTTAAGACCCAGCAGGACGCTGCATATGTGCATCCATTTGCACAAATCGCGAAAGATGTGCCGGCAGACGCGGTCTATGAAATTGATGGCGCTGGCGAGAAAGTCGTCGTGTCTGGCGATAAAGAAGCTCATATTGATGGCTTGATTAACAATGCCAAAGCAGCGCTTGGCGATGCTTATGAAATCTTTTTAAATGCTGCCTTGACCAGCATCCTAGAAGACATCAAAGACGACTTAAACGATTTTGGGGTGCGCTTTGAGCAGTGGTTTAGCGAAAAGTCTATTGAGTCAAAAATTGCCCCGGTATTACAGATACTAGACGACAAAGGCTATCTTTATGAGAAAGACGGTAATATCTGGTTTAAGTCGACCGACTTTGGCGATGAAAAAGACCGCGTAGTGCGCCGTGCCAATGGTCAGAGCACTTATTTTGCCTCGGATATCGCTTATCACAAAGACAAGTTTGACCGTGGTTTTGATAAGGTCATCAACGTTTGGGGCGCGGACCATCATGGCTACGTCACTCGCGTAAAAGCAGCCTTAACTGCCTTAGGTATCGATGCTGCACGTCTAGATGTCATCCTAGTACAGTTTGTCGCGCTATGGCGTGGCGAAGAAAAAGTACAGATGTCTTCGCGCTCAGGTCAGTTTGTGACGCTACGTGAATTGCGTGAAGAAGTCGGCAACGACGCGGCACGTTTTTACTACGTCGCTCGTAAACCAGAAGTGCACATTGACTTTGACTTAGAGCTCGCTAAATCGCAAAGCAAAGACAACTTGGTCTATTACATTCAATATGCGCATGCTCGCGTCTGTCGAGTGTTAGAAAAACTGGACACGTTAGGATATAGCGTAGATGATGCGGTTGGAGCTGAGCATCAAGAGCTGCTGAACAATGCGGCTGAAGGTGAGTTGTTAAAGTTACTAGCTGCCTATCCAGAGACGCTAAAACGCGCCGCCACCGGTTATGACCCGCACGTCTTGACCAACTACCTCAAAGAGTTGGCGGCAGCGTTCCACGGTTGGTATGATGGCAGTCGTATTATGCCGGTTAGCCTAACCTCAGGTGAGACGCCAAGCGATGAGGAACTGACCTTGATGCAAGCGCGTCTGCGGTTGTCTAAAGCTGTGCGTCAAGTCATTGCCAATGGTCTAAATCTATTGGGCTTATCTGCGCCTTCTAGCATGTAGTTTATGCGTCAAAGCTAATGGGCTAAAGGGCTAAAGGGCTAAGATAGTCTTATCAAGGAGCGATGGCTCTAAAGTAAGGCCAACTTCGTGAAATAGTAATGAAAATTAAGATAGGGTGCGTTTCAGTTAGCCCTTTAGCTTTATACTAGCAGTTACAGTAAGTTTATATAAATGACCTTTATATAGAAGCACTTTATAATTATAGTACTGCCTCTATAACCTATAGAGCAGCACCGTCAGCGCTATCGCTCTGATCCGTCATAAGAGGACCGTCATGTTAGCCAAAAAACCAAAGGGTGCCACCGAAAAGCGCCGCAAGACCAGTAGTGTTTCTGGCTTTTTATGGATGCTACTTGGGGCCATATTGACCTTAATGATTGGGGTATTTTTATACTTATCGCCCATCTTTAACTTCAGTCCAGCCGGCGAGGGGGAAGCCACCTCAGGCGAGCGTGAAGTCCGTCCAAAAGTGGAGACGGATAAAGACAATGGCGATTACGAGTTTTACGACGTGTTGCCCAATCAAGAAATGGCCACTATTCCTGATGAGTCTATCTCCATCGAGGACGGTAATACCTCAGTGCCCAGTACTTTTGAGCCGGATGTGGTGGTCACTCAGCCTATCCCGCAGCCGCGTCCTGACAGTGGCACTGGCGCTACTGACGGTCAGAGTACCCCTACTGATGATGGTACGGAGATTGCCATTATTGAAGAAGACGAGACTTACGATGGTAGCCCAGTAGCGACGCCTGCGCCAAGCAATAATAGTGAGGCTGGTACCGCTAAGGTTGAAGAGACCGCAGCGGCAGCTACTAAGACTTATATCTTACAGATTAATAGCTTTGGTAGTGCCGATGAAGCGGATCGTCGCCGGGCGCAAGTACTGATGGCGGGTGTGGACGCTTCTGTCGTAAAAAAAAACATGGCTAATGGTCAGCCCCTCTACCAAGTCATCTCACGCTCTATGAATAACCGTCAGCAGGTAGTGAGTGCGCAGCAGAAACTGCAGAATAATGGTATCGACTCTTTAATCGTTGAGCAGCGCCGCTAGTCTCTACGGACAATGCACAGCAGGGCTAAGCTTTAATTAGCAATCGCCACCTAGAAAATATATGATAAGCGTCTATTAATAAACAATTATTAATAGGCGTTTTTTTTGGTTAAGTTTATCCGATATTAGCTACCCTATATTTGAGGCATTAAGATGACAGGCGAGACTTCTATTGCAACGCCCAGCCCCTTAGCTGGGTTTTTTCAGAAATATTTTATTGATGCCTTTACGGGGATGGCACTAGGGCTGTTCGTGACCTTAATTGCGGGTCTCATTATTTCGCAGATTGGCCAATGGCTTGGCTTGCCCGTCTTAATGAGTATAGGCAAGCTCGCCAGTATCTTAATGGGCGCTGGGATTGGTGTCGGTATTGCCTATTATCTAAAAGCCCCCACCTTAGTGATGCTCAGTTGTCTGGTGGCGGGTATGTTGGGGGCGCATTCTGAAGCGTTGATGGCAGGGACTTTATTTATGCCGCAAGAAGGCGCACCTGCCACCTTTTTAGCAGTACCGGGTAATCCGATTGGGGCTTATTTAACCTCGGTATTCGCTTATCGATTGGGCACGCTAGTCGCTGGCCGTACTAAGCTCGATATTCTGCTCATTCCTTTGGTGGTTTGTGGCGTCTCTTTAGCGGTCTGCGCACTCTTGAATCCGCCGGTAGTCGCAGCTGTGAATGCCATCGGCCATGGCATCCAGGCGGCTACCGCTTTACAACCCTTATTGATGGGAATCGTCATTGCGGTCGTGGTCGGCTTATTGCTGACCATGCCGACCTCGAGTGCGGCTATCTGTATTGCTATTGGTCTGGGGGGACTGGCTGGTGGCGCTGCGGTCGTAGGCTGTGCGGCGCATATGGTCGGCTTTGCCGTCGCCAGCTATAAAGACAATGGCGTCAGCGGTTTGGTCTCGCAAGGCATCGGTACGAGTATGCTGCAGATACCTAATGTATTGAAAAAGCCTATTATTCTGCTACCGGCTGTGGTGGCTAGCGCTGTAGTGGGACCGATTGCTACCACAGTATTTGCGCTACATTGTACGGCGACCGGTGCTGGTATGGGGACAGCGGGCTTGGTGGGGGTATTTGGTGTGTTAGAGGCGTCTGCAGATTTAATGCCGCCTGAGCAATTGTGGTTCGCCATCATCCTCTTAATGCTAGTGCTGCCGGCAGTTATTGCGGGCGGAGTAGCGGTCATGATGCGCCGCGCCGGTTGGTTGCAAGCAGGCGATATGAAACTGCCGTAAGAGACTAAAATACTAAGATAAATACAAAGCGTAACTTTAGTATTTTCCTAACTGCTAAGTATAAAAAAACCTGACGCCATAATGGCCGTTAGGTTTTTTATTAGTTATTTGTTTATTATCTAGCGACGCACGTCTTTAGGCGCATCACCGTTCGGCCAGTCTTTGTCTTTATTGGCTTTGACGGGACGAGGTAAGTGGGTAAAGTAGGCAGCGATATCCACAGCTTCTTGATCCGTTAATGAGTTACCTTGACCAAAGGGCATTTTGCCTTTGATAAAGCTAGCAGCGGTATAAGTACGCGCCATGCCTGCGCCATCGTTAAAGGACTTATCACCCGCTACTGCTGGGTAGATATAAGTGCCATCGTCGTTATACTGGCCTTCGCCATCGGCACCGTGACAAGTTGAGCACTTCTCAGCAAACAGGGTCTTACCGGTTTCAGGGTTAGGCTCTAAGTTTTTATCTACCTTAACAAACCCGCGGCCTTCAGGAATTACACCGCTCGGCATATCTTGAGATAACCAAGTCATATAAGCCATGATAGCGTTCATATCATCTGAGCCTAAATCTAGGGCTTTACCATTCATTGAGCGCTCAAA
>Ga0098067_1000985_pt1 | contig 9997 bp, 8 predicted proteins | sample 26_taG_FD_92578 | JGI IMG/M metagenome (GOLD analysis project Ga0098067, IMG submission 92578) | Marine viral communities from Cariaco Basin, Caribbean Sea - 26_WHOI_OMZ | ecosystem: Environmental > Aquatic > Marine > Oceanic | place: Caribbean Sea: Cariaco Basin | collected 2014-11-09
CCAGTACTAGACAGTCTAGTAGAGAATCGATACATAATGAACCGTTTAAGTGCAAATGGTAATGGGATTCTAATGTGGGGGTTAAGCTTTTATTAAAGGGACTGGCTTCATTATAAATAGGGTAGCCTGATATTTTAGCTGCAATACTTAAATTATGTAGGCATATTTGCCTTCAGCCCTGATAGTTACGTATACTTATCGATTATTTATTTCTGTTAAATGCATTGAGCGAGATTTATGAACCAAGCTGTCCATAACAAATTGATATCTTTTATTTGGTCTATCGCTGACGATCACCTGCGTGACGTATATGTCCGAGGTAAGTATCGTGATGTCATATTACCAATGGTCGTATTAAGACGCTTAGACAGCTTACTTGAGCCAACTAAAGAAGCAGTACTCGAAGAAGTGGCACTGCAAAATAAAGAAGGCTTTGCTGAAGAAGACAGTGATGCCTTAAAACATGTCTCAGGCTATGTGTTTTATAACACGAGTAAATGGACACTCAAAAGTTTAAAAGAGACCGCTAGTAATAACCAACATATTCTGCTCGCTAATCTAGAAGAGTATTTGCAAGGCTACAGCGATAATGTTAAAGAAATTATTAATTGTTTTAACTTGGTGGCTCAGCTACGCCATATGGCTAGTAAAAACGTACTGTTGGAAGTACTAGCAGACTTTGTATCGCCATATCTAAACTTATCGCCTAATGACCATATAGACCCTGATGGTTACAAAATGCCGGGGCTGACGAACTTAGGCATGGGCTATGTGTTTGAAGAGCTCATTCGTAAGTTTAATGAAGAGAACAACGAAGAGGCAGGCGAGCACTTTACCCCGCGTGAGGTCATTGAGCTTATGACCCATTTAGTCTTTGATCCTTGCAAAGACATGCTGCCTAACTCAATCACAGTTTACGATCCTGCGTGTGGTAGCGGTGGTATGCTGACCGAATCGCAGAATTTCATTTTAGATAAGTATCCTAGTAAAGGCTTTACTAGAAGTATTTATCTTTATGGTAAAGAGATTAATGATGAGACTTACGCTATCTGTAAGTCTGACATGATGATCAAAGGAAACAATCCTGAAAATATAAAGGTCGGTTCAACGTTATCTACTAATACGTTCGTCGATACGAAGTTTGACTTTATGTTATCAAATCCGCCCTATGGTAAAAGCTGGTCCAGTGAAAAAAAGAATATCATGGATGGCAAAGAAGTGATTGATACGCGATTTGTGGTTGATTTAGCAAATTACTGGGGAGAGCTCAGTATTGAGAATGCTACTCCAAGATCTAGCGATGGTCAGCTATTATTCTTGATGGAAATGATCGATAAGATGAAATCTACGGATAATGGCTCTCAAGGCTCACGTATTGCGTCTGTACATAACGGTTCTAGCCTATTTACTGGAGATGCAGGTTCAGGCGAGAGTAATATCCGTCGTTATGTCATCGAAAATGACTATCTAGAAGCCATCATTCAGATGCCTAATAACCTATTCTACAATACAGGCATCACTACCTATATCTGGCTACTATCTAATAATAAAACTGCTCAGCGTCAAGGTAAGGTTCAGTTAATTGATGCCAGTCAGATGTATCGCAAGCTTAAGAAAAATTTAGGTGATAAAAACTGCGAGTTTAGCCCTTCAGATATTGAAACTATCACTAAGGCTTATCTTGACATGGCAATCATAGAGCGCAGTCCAACTGACTTTAATGAAAAGGGTGATCCTGTTGGTATCGCCAGTCAAGTGTTTGATAACCATGACTTTGGCTATCATAAAGTCACCATTGAGCGTCCAGACCGCCGTCATGCACAAATGCGTAATGAGCTAATCGCGGAGTTGCGCTATGACAATCAGTTAAGTGATGCAATGCGCCAGCTTTATGAATTGCATGGTGACAAGCTATATGATTAATCATTTATTGAGACCAATAAAAAGTCTCTAAAAGAGTGGTCAGAGCAAGAAGAGTTGGGCCTATCCCCAAACCAGCGTAAGAAGTTAATAGATCCTAAAGTTTGGCAAGGTCAGTTAGAGATATTAAAGTATGCTCAAGCCTTGCATAAAAAGATTGGCGATGAGCTTTACACTGACTTTAATGAGTTTGTCGAGCTGATAAAAGACAGTCTGAAGACCGATGATATTAAGCTAAAAGCCAATGAGCTAAAGCAGATATTGGATGCGGTGAGTTGGTACGATGAGACGGGTGCAAAGGTTATTAAGTCGGTGATGACCCTAAAGCAAGACAAGCTGGAGCAACTATTAGCGCGGCTAGACTGTACACAGGCAGACTTACTTAACTTTGGCTATTACCCTGCTAGTGAAGAAGGGATAGCTAAAGCTAAGCCAAATCAGTACGTAATCTATGAGTCTAATAGCGATTTACGTGACTCCGAGTCGATACCACTTGATCAACGCATTCATGACTACTATCTAGCCGAGGTAAAGCCGCATGTGAATGAAGCGTGGATTGATTTGGATAGTGTGAAGATTGGCTATGAGATTAGCTTTAATAAGTACTTTTATCAGCACAAGCCGCTGCGTGCTCTTGATGAAGTAGCTAGTGAGCTGGTGAAGCTGGAGCAACAGGCCGATGGGCTGATAGCGCAAATACTAGGGTCTGCAAAACTCAATGAGTTAGTGGAGCAGGACAATGCCAATCAACCAACCAGTTAAACCGCATACTGACTTTAGAAAACAGCTAGAGATTCTAAAGGGTCGTGGCTTAATTATTGACGATGAAGCTAAGGCACTAGGCTACTTGCAGACGATTGGCTATTATCGGTTAAGTGGTTATCTATACGTGTTCAGACAGAGAGATAATACTGGTGGCCGTAAAGATAACTTTATATCAGGTAGTCACTTTCAGAGCGTCATTGACTTATACATGTTTGACAAAAATTTAAGACATTTGGCACTAGATGCGCTAGAGCGAATAGAAGTCGCTATGCGAGTACAGATAGTTTATATTCTAGGTGCTTACGATCCATTAGCTCATTTAGATGCTCAATATTTTGATAGTAGTTTTGACCATGCATTTTGGCTTAAGAACTATCAAAAGATGGTGTCGAGAGAAGAGAGTAAATCAGACTTTATACAGCACCATCGCAAGAAGTATGGAGCGTTACCCATTTGGGCAGGGTGTGAGGTCTGGGACTTTGGCACTATGTCCAAGCTGTATCAGGGAATGCGATCGGCAGATAAAGATAAAATTGCTCATTACTTTGGGTTGCCCGGCGCCAAGCAGCTAGAGACTCAATTGCGTACCTTCAACTTTATACGTAATGTCTCTGCGCACTACGGCAGGCTATGGAATCGTTATGTGGCCTATAAAGCTTCGACTAAAGGGCTGCCTTGTAGTTGGCAATCCTTGCCCAAAGATAGAAGTTTTATCTACTTCTGTCTCATGAATAGAATGCTACAGGTCATTTGCTCCAATACTCAATGGGGAGTGCGTTTTATCGAAATATTAAACAGCTTTCCGATTACCGATAATCCAGCCGTTGGCTTAAAAGAGTTTGGACTAACTGTAGATTTAGACACCGTTAAAACTCAAATAATGCTGATTAAAAGCTAAGTAAATCCTAATTAAGTTTTAATTAAATAATTCTGGCGCAAAAAAAGCCCCAAGCCTGTGCTGCTGACGAGCAGTAGTAGGTTCTTGGGGAGTTGTTGCCCTATATTATACATGGCGGCATGTATGATTTCAATCGATAGGTTTGTGTATGATGAGTAATGCGAAGATGGCTAGTTATCCTCTATACGATAGTTATAAAGATAGTGGTGTGGATTGGCTTGGTGAAATTCCTGAGGGTTGGGAGCTTAAGAGATTAAAATATGTCGTAACGATTAGAAAAAGAATTATCGGTCATGAAGGTGTGGACGTATTGTCAATCACACAGACTGGTATAAAAGTAAAAGATATCACCACTGGCGAAGGTCAGCTTTCAATGGACTATTCCAAATATCAAATAGTTCATCAAGGTGACTTTGCTATGAATCATATGGATTTATTAACAGGATACGTTGATAGGTCAAAATTTGACGGTGTTGTGAGTCCGGACTATCGGGTTTTCACTAATGATTCTAGCGACGTAGATAATTCTTACTTATTGAAAATATTTCAAATGGGATATACGCAAAAGATATTTTTCAAATATGGGCAAGGAGTATCAATGCTTGGACGGTGGAGGTTACCAGCAGATAACTTTGTGAATTTTTTAATTCCTATACCGTCTCTAGAAGAGCAAAATAAAATTATCGATTTTCTTAATGAAAGAACGGCGCAAATCGATCAAGCTATTGCTTTAAAGCAACAGCAAATTGCTAAGTTGAATGAGTATAAGCAGATTGTTATCCAAAACGCTGTGACAAAAGGGCTTAATCCTAATGCGCCTATGAAAGATAGCGGGGTTAATTGGATAGGGGAAATTCCAGAGCATTGGGAAACAAAGAAGTTAAAATTCGTATGTATAGTAAATGCTCTCACTTTAGCTGAAAATACAAATAGTAAGTTTAAGATAAGTTATGTAGATATTGGTAGCGTTACATTTGAAGAAGGAATAATTAAAACTGAAGAGTTCGAGTTTGGAAGCGCCCCATCGAGAGCTAGACGTATTGCTAAAAAAAACGACACTATTATTTCTACAGTTCGCACCTATTTGAAAGCAATTGATTTTATCGATAGTAAAAAATCTAAGTATATATACTCAACTGGATTTGCTGTTTTATCGCCCAAGAGTAATATAAATCCAAAATATTTAATGTACTTTGTTTGGAGCTTAGCCTTTACCAATCAAGTTAGAGATCATTCAAAAGGGATAAGTTATCCAGCAATAAATAGTACAGACCTGAGCAGGTTATTTGTTGCTCTACCTCCAGAAGATGAACAGCGACAAATTAATGAAATTATTGAAAAGAAATCCAACCAAATAAATAGAGCTATAATTGCCTATGATAATCAAATTAAGCATTTACAAGAATATAAAACCATTCTTATCAATCAAGCAGTGACGGGTAAAATTAAAGTCAGCTAGTTGGTTTTTGAATATCTAAAATCTATTGCGTAGTCTGTTGTATTGAGCCAGTTAAAGGAATAATAATAATGCAAACTCAATTAAGTCAATTTAGTGAACACGAGCTTGAAGAGCATATCGAAAAGGTCATGTTGGATATGGGTTATCTGCAAGGAAACCCAACAGACTTTGACAAGCAGTTCGCCATTGATCGGACTCAGTTTTGGCAGTTTTTACAAGACAGTCAACAGACTGAGTTGGATAAGATTATCAAGTATCATCCCAATGACTGGCAACAGAAAATCCTGCACCGCATGGATGGCCTAATTAAGAAAAACGGCATATTGCATATCTTAAAAAAGGGCGTTCAACTAGACGATGCGTCGCTCAACCTCTTGTATCCTACACCACTGGCCAGCAATGGTAATAAGGTCAAAGAAAACTATCTAAAAAACCGGTTCAGTATCACTCGTCAAGTGCATTACTCAAGTGACACCCCCCTTAAATCGGTCGATATGGTGCTGTTCATTAACGGCTTAGCCATCGCTACTTTAGAGCTAAAAAGTACACATAAAAACCAATCGGCAAGGTTTAACGCCCTAAAGCAATACCAACAAGACCGCAGTCCGGAAGATCCTATATTCAACTTTGCCCGCTGTATCGTCCACTTTGCCTTAGACAATCAAGAAGCCTACATGACGACGCGTCTAGCAGGCGAAAGTACTTATTTCTTACCCTTTAATAAAGGCTGCAATGGCGGTAGTGGCAATCCGCCAAATCCTGATGGCTTTAAGACTGCTTATCTCTGGGAGGAGGTATTGCAGCAAGACAGTTTGGTCAATCTCATTAACCATTTTGTGCGTTTAGGTTGTGATGATCCGGACATCAAAAAACCCAAGCTTAATGATAAAACTTTGTACTTCCCGCGCTACCATCAGATGAATGTGGTCAGACGATTAGTGGCTGACGCTGAACAGCAAGGCGTGGGAAAGCGCTATTTGATTCAGCATTCGGCAGGGTCAGGTAAATCAAACTCTATCACTTGGTTGGCTTACCAGCTTATCGAAGCTTATCCAGCCACCTTATCTAAACCGTCTTCTGACAAGCCAGTAGGCACGAGCTTTACTGATGTAGAAAAGCCAATATTTGATACTGTAATAGTGGTGACCGATCGCCGGATACTAGACAAACAAATCAAAGATAATATCAATCAGTTCAGTGAAGTTAAGGGCATTATTGCGCATGCCAGTCGCTCGAGTGAGTTAAGAGAGGCATTGGAGACCGGTAAAAAAATAGTCATTACCACCATTCAGAAGTTCCCTTGGATACTCGATGGTATTAGCGATATGGCAGATAAGCGCTTTGCTATTATCATCGATGAAGCGCATAGCTCTCAAGGGGGCTCAACTAGCGACAAGATGAATAAAGCGCTTGGTGTTCAAGGTGAGAGAGGGGAGGAAGCTGAAGATGAGGATAGCGAAGACGCGCAAGATAAGATTATTAAAGCTATAGAAGCCCGTAAGATGCGCTGCAATGCCAGCTATTTTGCCTTTACCGCAACGCCTAAGGACAGTACGCTAGAGAAGTTCGGTATCAAACAAGAAGATGGTAGCTTTATCCCATTTGACAGCTACTCAATGAAACAAGCGATTCAAGAGGGTTTTATTCTCGATGTATTGAATAACTATACGACCTTTCGCTCGTATTATGAGATTCAGAAGTCGGTCGATGACGATCCGAAGTTTGATGCCAGTAAAGCGCAAAAAGCGCTCAAAGCTTATGTTGAGCGTAGTGAAAAGACTATTAACGTCAAAGCAGAAATTATGCTAGATCACTTCATTAATAATGTCTACGGTAAAAAGCGCTTAAAGGGTCATGCGAAAGGCATGGTTGTCACGCAGAATATCGAAATGGCGATTCACTACTATCAAGCCTTGTCTAAACACCTTGAAGCAAAGGGCAATCCATTTAAGATACTCATTGCCTTCTCAGGTGAGAAGAAAATAAAAGGTATTGAGTATTCAGAAAAACAGATTAACGGCTTTGATGACTCAAAAACCAAAGATAAGTTCGATACAGATGAGTATAAGTTGCTAGTGGTCGCCAATAAATACCTAACAGGTTTTGATCAACCTAAGCTGACGGCGATGTATGTCGATAAAAAGCTAAGAGGGGTTCAAGCGGTACAGGCACTGTCACGACTCAATCGATCTTCGCCAAAGTACGGTAAGAAAACGGAAGACTTATTTGTCTTGGACTTCTATAACGAGATATCGGATATTAAGGCATCGTTTAATAAGTACTATACCGCGACGTCGTTGACTGAGGCGACAAATATTAACGTACTACATGAGATTAAGGACAATCTTGATGAGGTTGGTGTCTATGGGCTATATGAAGTCATTGACTATGCCAATACGTATTTTGATGGTGCTTCAATGGAGATATTGGAAGCCAAGACGGATATATTTGCACACCGGTTTAACGAAGAGCTTGATCTTGCAGATGACACCAAGATTGAGTTTAAAATGCAAGCGAAGCAATTCGTCAAGATTTATGGCAGATTAGCAGCTATCATTCCTTTTAGCATGCCTGCCTGGGAGCGGTTATTTTGGTTACTAAAAGCGTTAATACCTAAGCTAAATATAAAGACTCAAGAAGACGAAGCCATTGATGAGCTACTAAACTCAGTCAATCTTAATACCTATGCCATTGAACGTACTGCTTTGGGCCAAAAGATCGCGCTCGAAGATGGGGCGGGAAAGATAAGTCCAACGAACTCTAATCCTATTGGGGTCCATGAGCCAGAAACAGAACAGTATAAAATAGATAAAATCGTTGAAGACTTTAATGAGCGTTGGTTTAAAAACTGGGATGCGACGCCAGAAGAACAACGCTATAAGCTAGTGAATCTGGCGAAAAGAGTGATTGAGCATCCTGATTTTCATTATAAGTATAAAGATACCAATGATGAGCACCATCGTAAGCTTGAATTTACAAATATGGTTCATGACATTATTCTCAAGGATTGCCGTACAGAAATGGACTTTTATAAGAAGTTTAAAACTGACGAAGCATTCCAGATGGCACTATTACATGATTTGCGACGGATGGTTGATGATCGAGATTTACTAAAGCATAATTAGAATATAATGATGATTGAGAATGTCAGATATCATAGTGTTTGGCGATCATTCCTTTATATAAGAGATTTTTAATGCATACAACTTACCGCGATGAAGTCATTGATGCTGTGAACAATCAATATAGTAACTATATTGAGTTGTTCGAGTCTCTTACGAAATCACAAGCTTATAGTTTTCTAAGTTATAGAAAAGATGAGCTTAGCTTGTCTTCCAGTGAGCTAGTTATCTTATTAAGGGTTCAAGAAATTATTAATAGTGATATAGCAGGCAGTGAGAATAGAGTAGATGCTGAGGTTAGTAAGTTATTGAGAGACTTATTAAGTCCAGATAGCTCCAAATTTAAGTATTATTATTTATTTGTACAAGCACTTATAAGCTTCCTACATCGTATAATGGGATATTCTTGGTATAGAGCAGATATGGATTCTGATTTGGACGAAATCCTTTCAAATACAGCTCAACTGTCGTTAGGTTTAGCAGAGGGATATGCAAAAATCGGCACAAGTTATAAAGACATTGAGCGTAAAGAAGATTGGTTTGATACTTATATAGAAGAGCGTAATGAAAAGTTATTTGGACTTTTAATCAGTTTAAGTGATTTTGCAAAACTAACTTCTAGACGGGAGTTTATCGATAAAACGGTTGCTACTATCACAGCAGAATATTACAGAATGGACGCTCTAAATGATGAGTATAAAAACTTATTTGAGTACTTTGGTGTGCTTGTCTATTATGGCAATGACCATTCCTTGTATCAGATGGCTATCGATGAATTGGAGTCCAGAATCTATTGTGCTTTAGATGATTTATCCTTACCTGACTTAGTGGTAGCTATGAGTGACGATATTTATAATGTTATTCAGCAAGATGAATCAGAAAATATTGATAGTTGGGATAAGTTTAGATATTTCATTACGTTGACCGATGAATATTATGATTTTGTTAAACAGATAAAAAACGACTTTTTAAGAAGCGTGCCTGAGTATTTTCCTGACTAATATAACGCCTAAATACTTGATATCTACTTTAACCAAAAGCCCCAGTATAGCAGGGCTTTTTTTATGGGTATAAGATGTGGCCATAGCAAATAACGCAGAAAACATTTAAGCCGCTATTAATCAACAACAAAGGTGCTAATATAAAAAGTAAGGCTCAGACAAATAGCTTAAGTTTTAGGAGAAAATAACTATGAAAAGCGCTACGTTAATCTTAAGCATTGCCTTATTGGGTCAAACCGCTATCGCCCAAGCTGCTTATACCGCAACAGATATGACGCCTTACTTTCAACCGATGCTGACGGGATGCACGCTGCCGGATACAGACGCCGCAATACCTGAGAAGTATCACGACGTTATCGTCGGTGTAGTCGGGGAAAATTATTCAGACGGTGAATCATTACTCATGCTCACGACTTACAGCTTAGACGGTGCTACCGTATTTGGTTATCCGTTAGAAAAGTTTGAATATGCCGAAGAGTCTGGTTGGGCTAACTTAAAACTCTACTTTATGGACAGCAAGTTTATGGCGTTAAGACCGCAGTTTCAATTGCCGGTTAATCAAGACAACGCTGCGAAATTCAGCGTCAAGGCAAATAATAATTTAGGTTATAAAGTGACGGGGTCGGGCGTCACCACGCTTGAGTTTAATAGCAAAGAAAACAGTATTGCTTGCACCTTAGCAACAGCAGAATAAATTTGCTGAGGTCAAACGCGGCAATCCCCACTGAAGCAACTAGAAAAGCAACTAGAAAGCCAACGTATCATCCAAAGGAATCTGTACCTTAGTTCTGCCACCACTGACCACTTGCCACGAGGCGACTCTTACCTCTAC
>Ga0098067_1000989_pt1 | contig 9975 bp, 5 predicted proteins | sample 26_taG_FD_92578 | JGI IMG/M metagenome (GOLD analysis project Ga0098067, IMG submission 92578) | Marine viral communities from Cariaco Basin, Caribbean Sea - 26_WHOI_OMZ | ecosystem: Environmental > Aquatic > Marine > Oceanic | place: Caribbean Sea: Cariaco Basin | collected 2014-11-09
ATGCATAATCTAATGTTTGCCTCCTGTTACAGGAGAAACTTCTCGCGCATCTTCTTATTTGTAGGGCTCATTTTAATTGCCGGTTGTTCTAAGGATGACGACGAAATTACTGACCCCGAAGATCTTTTTTATAAAGATGCGTTAACTTCTGCCACCATGCAGCAATTGAATGGGGTATGGGCTATCTATGAAATAGCATTTGAAGGCAAAACTGCAGGTGTGCCTGCAAGTAATGAGGAATGCGGTCGGGATTTTTTTCAGTTTACCACCAATAATGTCTACCGCGACTTCTTTCATATCTCCAGCTATGAATGCGAAAAAGAGGTGCAGAACCTGAGCTATGACCTTGAAAAGGGCGTGATCACGCTGCGTAATGACTGGGGCTCTTCCGAAGAGATGGTCGTTACCCGTCTTACTGCCGATAAACTGGTGTTTAAGATGAAGGTGGAGATAGATGATGATCCCGAACTTGAGATAGTCAGTTTCATGGCGCGTAAATATTCCCCGCCCAATGACATGGACCTGTATTCTTACACTTTTGGAAATGAACTTACCGACGAAAACCGGAACGAGATCAAGTATACCTGGCAGGCCTATGACGGCTTCTATAAGTTTGACCGTTATGAGATCTATAGAAGTGCCGCGGGCTGTAGCAAAGCCAATGCCCAACTGGTAGCTACGATTAAAGACGGGGCTCAAACTTCTTTTATAGATGTAGATCCGCCTGCATCTCAGGAGATATGTTATTATATCAAGATCTTTAATGAAAAAGGTTTGCTGGGCGAGAGTGGGTTGGTCGAATTTTTTACCGACAACCTTCGGCCTTCTCAGGTGAATTTTGTGAATGCCGAAGTGCAAAATGGGGAAGTGAAACTGGAGTGGGAGCCATTTGACGGGAATTATTTTTCCCATTACAAAATTGCCGTTCGAAACTACGACGGCGGTTCAGGTTATGCCTTTCAGGAGTATCCTGTGGGAATAATTGAAGACAGGGAAGTGACGAGCTTTATAGACAAAACCCCTCCTCATCTTAAGGAGCCTGTATATGCCATTTATGCCTATGATATCTTCGGAAATGTGAGTTCAGAACAATATTCCGATAAAAATAAATGGAAGCTAAGCTGGTCGCACCCTGAAGTTATGGATTTCGATAACATAAAGTTTGCAACCCCTGCTCCAAATGCTTCCGAAATATTTTTCTACGGAAGATCGGAGGCCGGGCAGAGTCAACTAATCAAATACAACTACCGGGATCATGTGGTAGCAGCCACGGCCAATAAACAACCCGAAGCAATGACCAGCATACATATGCAGGTACATAACACTCAAACCGGAAATGAGCTGTTTTTTGCCCAGGGAAATGCACTTGCTGTATATGATGCCAGTAACCTTTCTTACAAGTATGAACTGAAGCTTGAGGGCATACCTTTCTTCTTTGATTTTGCATACCTGGGTAATGGTATTTTCAGCTTTACCAATAGCACAGATATCTACACATTTAAACGCACAAATGGCAGCATGGAATTAATTTCACAAAAGTCTCACTTTACAACGCACTTCGGAAATACTGCTTACCACCTGCTGCCTCTCAAAAATGGGGAAATTCTGGTAGGGCATTATCAGGAGCCTAAAAGTTATAAATTTTCTATCGATGCCCAGGGCAAAATTTCTGATGGGCAGCTTGTGAATATTCCTATAACATCACGCTCACAGAAGACAACATTATACAGTTCCAATCAGAACTATGTGATCAACTTACTGGAAAACAAGCTTTTTTCTACACTGAGCTTTGATGTGCAGGAAACTTTTGAAACCCCTTACTTTCCGTCAGGAATTAGCAGAGACGGAAATCTGATCCTGGGCTCCAATAATGATCCGCAGGAGAATATAACCACCGAGTCTATTCACGAAAAGAAAGCCAGGATCTATAACCTCACTACAAATAAAGTGACTACTGTAGAAACCAAGGGATATCCACATTTAATGTTCGAGAACCACCTGGGGCAGATCATTAGTATCTCTTCCGGTTTCAAAAGAGAAGACCTTGAAAGTACCGCACCTAAACCTGATATTTTTGTCGAGATACTGGATTTTTAGTGATCAGTGTTCAGTGTTCAGTAATGAGAATTGAGTATGGAGGGAATTGTCTGCGAAAATCAGCGAAATCTGCGGGAAACACAAGTGTTGATATCGCGATGGCGCGGATTTGCAATCCGTGATAAGTTTTATAATGTAGTAATCAGTAATCAGTGGTCAGTGTTCAGTGTTCAGAAAAATCAACTGAAGTTCAATCTGTGTTGAGGTGTGAAATATGTCATTTTGAAGAAGTCTTTTTTAAGCTGTAGAACTTCTTCTGATGTACTCTCCGATGACGCGGGTTTGCTATCCGTGACGAGGTTCATATTGAGTATGAAGGGATTTGTCTGCGAAAATCAGCGAAATCTGCGGGAAAGGAAGTTTATCCTAAAATTACCTCTCAAAAATGCCATTTTTGAGAACCAGTTTAAATCATAAATCAATCAAATTATAAAAATGAAACATCTAACTTCTACCGTTGCAATTTGTATAACCATACTTTTTTCTTCCTGTGCATTAAGCCCTATTCCTTCAGAATATAATCTGGTTAAGACGGAAAAAAAGATGGTGGATTTGGAGAGTCTTGGAAATGGTACTGTCCTTATTTATAATGATGCCAATATTCTTCACACCAGTGATAATACTTCGCAGTTGAACATTGTGTTGAATGATAAAAACCTGGGGCAATTGCGGGCCAAAGATTATGTGATCATTCGCCTGGAAAACGGAAAACACCTTTTTAAGCTTAGACATCTTGATTTGGTGAATATGCGCAGTGAACATGTGGTCACGGTTACAGATTCGCTGAAGGTGATAAGGGTTAAACCTACAATTTCTTCCAATAAACTGGAGGTGACTAATCAATTACCTGAGAATTGGGAAAAATATGAATATATGAACCCGAAAAATTAATACTTCTGCTTCCGGTATACCGATTTACAATTGTTGAAATTTAAAATTCAGTCTTATGCTCAGAAAGATCTCTTTTCTCGTTCTGCTTTTCATTACAGCTCAGGAAATATGTGCTCAGACTAATGAGCTTCCGAAGAAAGAGCCCTTATATGTCAACATTTTTATAGCTGCAGATAAAACTATTTATGTGGAGACGCAAAAAACTTACTTTCAAGATGTGGATAAGGCCGTTTCAGAAATTGTAAGGAAGATGCCCTTTAGCATTGATCAAAAACTGATCTACAGGATCTTTGCTGATGAAAATTTAAAACACGGATTTATTATGGATGTGAATGAGAAAATGCTTTCAGGTTATAGAGATGCACATCAAACCCAGAAATATCTTTTAGATACCGTGGAACTGAACATTGATGGCAGCAACTGGTTTGAAGCTATAGACCTGAAAGCATTAAATGCTAATTAGTTATTACCGGGTCCTTTCAAAAATATAACCCAGCAGTTGATAATTAATAGGAAGCGTCTCCCTCAAGAACTGCATTTTTAATGAACAGGAAAACCCTCACAACTAAATTTGATTCCATTCGTATTTTAATCCTAAACTGAACCAACGTGTAGGCATAGGTACAGCGCCTGCTTCTGTATATTCAGCATCAAAAAGATTAGTTACCTCTGTAAAGAAGAGAAGCTTTTGCCAGTTGTAATTCACACGAATATCTGTAACGTTATAAGCATCGGAGAGTTCGCGCTGCAGCCAGCGATTCTCAATTTGGAGAGAGAGCTCATTGATTCGGTAATGTGCTCCTGCAATAATCTGATGTCTCAGGGATTCCAGTACATATTTGGATTGAACATCGGCTGAACTCCTGATCCTGGGGTCCAGATAATTATAACTGAATCTATAGCCAAAAGATTGACGCCCCTCCAGGTAAAAATTCTGTTGTATCCTGGCATAAACTCCCTGCGTGTTGTTCTCCCCAAAGTTTACCGGGGAATAGGGCTGTGACGTATCTTCTCTCACCCAGTCTATGAAATCGTTAATCTCCCGGTGGAAGTATCCTACCTGCAGGTTTAAATTCTCTTTTTGGTAATTAATGTTACCTTCGTAATTCCAGGCATCTTCGGGTTGCAGCGATGCATTTCCTATGTTTCCGGGGCGCTGGTCCAGGTATAGATCTGTAAAGGAAGGGATTCTTTGGCCGGACCCTATGCTGGTAGAAAGTTTCCAGTGGTCATTGATGAGATAGGCCAGATCTAATCCGGGATACAGTTGCCAGCCAAAATCGGTGTTGTAATTGGCGTAAACTCCCGCCGTTCCTCTAATTTTCTCTCCAAGGCGGCTTCTTATTTCGGCATATGCACCATGATTATCACGTTTATGCTCCCCTATGTTCGAACTGTTGATTGTTTCCAGTCGGGATTCCCAGCCAAAGCCAAGGGTGCCCACGTTGGTTACAAGACTGCTGTTAAGTTCAAGCATAAGGGCATTGGTGTAGTGTATGGAGCGGCCTTTGCTCAAGTCATCTTTAAAATACCGGTAGTCGTCTTCACCATAGCGATTGCTGATCCTGGGAGAAACCATGAGATCACCCCACTGGTGTTTTGAGGAAAGACTGAATATAGATGACTGTACGAGTTCTTCGGAATTACGGTCTCCGGGAGCTGCGTAAAAGCCGTTGGCCCCAAACCTACTTCCAGCATATCCCGCCATGGCTTGCAGATTGTTATTGCTATCGAAGTTGTACTCCCCATTATAAAAAAGTCGGGTGTTTTTGGAGGCAGAATTGTAGCGCTGCCCATTGTAATTACTTTGAGCTAATGACAAGAGATGATTTTGGTTTTCGCTTCCAAAGTTACCTGTGATTTCTGCCCGGCCTCCGGCGTAGATTCCAGAGCCATCACCCTCTTCCTTTTGCTCAAAAGAACTTCCGGCCTGTACAATTGAAGTGATAGAGGAGTGGCTTTCTTTCCTGGTCACAATATTTATAGCACCCGTAAGAGCGTTAATTCCGAAGATCCTGGCTGCGGCACCTCTAAGCACTTCAATATGGTCTATGGCACTCAGAGGAACCGGAATATTCATCATGTTATGGGCAGTCTGTGAATCAATCATCTTAACACCATTAATTAGGACTATGGTTTGTTCAGAGGTTCCGCCGTCAATGGAAATGTCGGTCTGAGTTCCAAAAGGTCCGCGCTGGCGAACATCAACTCCGCTGATGTAGGACAAAACTTCATTGACCGATCTTGCCGGGAGCATTTCAATTTGTTCCCGGGTTATAACCTGAATATCGCGGGCTGCCTCACTAAAAGGAATCCTGATTCTATTACCTTCAATAACAACTTCCTGTAATTCGTTTTGTTGATTTTCCTGATTCTCGTGTTCAGGAGATGTCTCCTGTTGTTGTGCAAATACAGGGAGGCTGCATAAGACACCCACTGCAAAAATTATTTTTTTCATATAATAATATTCAATTGGGGTGCAAAGATTAAGGTTTAAGGAGTAACTTTGCTAGTCCGATTTAAAAATAGTGAGTAGTCCGGTTAACATTGCTTTCCATTCCTTTGTCAAAATAGATCGCAATAAAAAAGATCCGGTCTATATGCAAATAGTGTATCAGTTTATTAATGCGGTTAAAACAAACCTTCTGGAAGATGGCGATCAACTCCCCGGAAGCAGGAAAATCGCAGAAGACCTGCAAGTTCACAGAAAAACAATTATGGCCTCCCTGGTGGAGCTGCAAGAGCAGGGATGGATAAATAGCATTCCCAATATAGGTACTTTTGTAAAAAATGCTGAGCTATCTTCGGTGGCGGCCATAGGTTCCGGAGCTTTTAAGTCACCCCCGGAAAAGGCTGGCTTTACTTTCAGAAAAGATTTTATTCTGGATACTCCCTTATTGGAGCATCGTGAAGATCTTTATTTCACAGATGGAACACCCGATTATGGGATCATCAAAGGGGAAGAATTAGCTCGTTTTTTCGCCTCGGTACTTAGAAAGGCCAATTGGTTCAATGAATTGCAGCAGGCAACCGGAGGAAATCTGTTTTTTAGAGACCAGCTCAGTTATTACCTGAATATCACCAGGGGATTTCATCTTTCCAGAAAATTTTTGTTGCCCATTTCGGGAAGGGAGCAGGTTTTTTCCATCTTATCGCAGTTACTTATAAAAACCGGGGATATTATTTTGGTGGAGAACCTGAGTTATTTTCTTCCCAATATGATTTTTGGTCAGGCAGGTGCACAGCTAAGGACGATTCCTGTGGATGAGGACGGGATGAGGGTTGATTTTATCAGGGAGCACTTTAAGGCCGGTGAGATTAGGTTCGTTTACCTCAACCCTCGTTGCCAATACCCCACTACAGTTCCTCTTTCTGAAGAGCGAAAGACAGCTTTGCTCCAATTAGCGGAACAATACAACTTTATTGTGATTGAAGATGATGACGATTTTGAATTTTCCCTCCCAAAAGACAGGTCGGCATCACTTTATAGAAAGGACGGCGGAAACCGGGTTATCTATATTGGAGCATTTGGAAGGTTCCTCACCCCCGGATTTCAAATGCACTTTTTAATCGCCCCAGAAGACTTTTTGGAAGAAGGAAAAAAGTATCTTAATATTTTTGGCAGGCCCAATTTCTTAATGGAAAAGACGCTGGGAGATATTATTCATCAAGGGGACGTACACCGGTATCAAAGGAAATTTTACAGCGTAATTAGTGAAAGAAAAAGAATCTTTGACCAATTACTCCATACCCACTTTAAAAGCGAAATAACATTTAGTGTACCTTTATCAGGCCTGGCTTTCTGGGTTCAGTTTAATCGATCATTTTCATTAAGTCACTTTCAAAAAAGAGCAAGAAAAAAGGGACTCTTGATTCCGGATATATGTCTTTATCAAAATCAAAATCTTATTGCTTTAAGATTGGGATTTGGCCATCTCAGCAAAAAGGAAATGGGAGAAGCTGTAAGATTACTTGCTGAAGCATATGGAGAATTGGTTTCTGAGGTTTCGCTGCAAGGATGAAGGAGTAATTGGAAGTTTCAAAAGGCCAGCGCCTTCCCCTAATGAATCCAGTCCTGCAAATGCAGCTAACAATACTGTCCCTACGGGACAGGCGTCTTTAAAAAAAACCTGCTTAAGCAAAATGCCTGGCAGGTTTTTCTGGAAAAGTCCCCAGTTACTATAATTTTTTTACGATCGAGACATGGAGAGGCTCCATAGGGAGTTTCCAAAAAGGTTCGGAGCAAATATATTGGGAAAGCATTTTAGGTGCTGTTTTGAACGGGAGGAACATATACTCAATTATTACAGGGAGATTTTATAACACCTTATGCAGGAAAGAAGAAGGTTTAGCATATATGAGAATTATTAAACCCACGATTCAATTAAACAATTCTTTGATTTGCCCGCTGTTGAAGGCTTTTTTTGCCATGTCGGTTTGTATGATACTGCTGGAAACCTTTTTCTTGTCCGTTTGCATTTTCACAATTTTTTCCTCAACGGTGTCTTTACAAATCATTCGGTAGGCCATTACGTGTTTTTCCTGTCCTATGCGGTAGCAACGATCTATGGCCTGACTTTCTACAGCGGGATTCCACCAGGGGTCAATAAGGAATACATAATCTGCCGCGGTAAGATTAAGACCCACGCCACCCGCTTTTAAACTAATCAGAAAAACACGGATGTTTTCATTTTCCTGGAAATTGGTGACAATTTCCTCCCGATTTTTTGATTTTCCGTCCAGATAGGTATATAAAATTCCTTCCTCCTCCAAGCGATCTTTTACCAGGCTCAACATGCTCGTAAATTGGGAAAAAACCACAATTTTGTGTCGGGCAGTTTTATTTTTTATATGCTCTGAGAGCACATCAAGTTTTACTGAAGCTTTACCGTAGTCTTCCTCGTCATTTAGCAATTCGGGAGAATTGCAAATTTGCCGCAGTTTGGTCAAACCCTCCAGGACATAAAACTGGGATTTTGCTATGCCATTTTCGTCGATCTTCTGCATCAGGTAATCCCGGAATTTTTCTTTGAAAGATTCGTAGATCTTGCGCTGTTCGCCCTGCATATCGCAGTACAAAATGGTTTCGGTTTTTTCGGGTAGTTCTTTTGCCACTTGTTCTTTGGTTCGGCGCAATAAAAAGGGATAAATGATTTTGCCCAGCAATTGGGAAGCCTCTTCGTTTTTTTGTTTATCGATCGCTTCAGAAAATTCTTTTCTAAAGTGGCCCATGCTGCCTAAAAGTCCCGGATTTAAAAAATTCATTTGCGCATAAAGATCAAAAGTATTGTTTTCAATGGGGGTACCGGTAAGCGCCAGCCGATTTTCGCTTTTTAACAATCTTGCAGCTTTATAGCGTTTGGAGTTGGGATTTTTGATAGCCTGGCTTTCATCTAAGATCACATAACCAAATCTGAATTCCTTTAATTTTTCAATGTCATTCAGCAAAGAGCCATAGGTGGAAAGCACCACATCATAATCGTTAAACTCTTTCAGAAAGGAATGGCGTTTCACCCCGGTATAGATGAGGGTTTTAAGGCTGGGGCAAAATTTATGAATTTCCTGCTCCCAGTTGAAGACCAGGCTGGTGGGTGCAATAACCAGATGTGTGGATGACTTTTTCTGAATTTCTTTTAAATGGCTTAAAAAAGCGATGGTTTGTAAGGTTTTCCCCAGGCCCATATCGTCTGCAAGACAACCACCCAGTTTGTTTTCGTGCAGAAATGCGAGCCAGTTGAGCCCCTCCAGCTGGTAAGGCCGCAGGCTGGCTTTTACCTTTTTGGGTGGTTTTACAGAAATGCCGGTCTGTAAATCCTGAAGCTGCTTTTTCTTTTCCTGAAGATCTAGTAAAAATTGAGGTGTTTGTTCTAAATCTTCATGCAGTTCATCAATAATGTTAAATTGATACGGGGAAAGCTGAATGCTGTCCTTTTTCACTTCTCCAGCCTTAAAATAATGGCCAAATTTGCGCAGCCATTTTTCGGGGAGCAACCCAAAATTCCCGTTGTTCAATTGTACATAATGGCTTTTTTTAAGCAAAGCTTTACGTATTTCTTTCAACGAAACTTTCTCGTTGCCAAATTTCACTTCAATAGCCAGATCAAACCAGTCAATATCAGATTTTATGCTCATAGAAACCGTAGCTTTGTGCAAGCTGTACTTGAAGGATTTAAGGTCATTGGCCCCAAAGATCTCAATGCCCTGATGCTTCATTTTTTCTGAAGCTTTTAGTAGCCATTCATCCTGAATGAGTTGTTCGGGGGAAAGCAAAAAAGGAGGATTTTGATTTTCAAAAGCGGGATGGAGTTCTTTCAGCTCTTCCAAAAATGTATTTTCCAGGGCCTCGTTCCGGTTTAGGAACTGCTGATTTTCATTGTCAAATCGTCGTTCCTTTGAATGTAATAAAATGAGTTTTTCCGGGTATTCAAGGCCGGGTTTGAGCAGCACAAATTCCCCTTCAAAATCTGAAAGGAAAAGTTGTTTTTTCAATCCTATATCTTCCGTTTTTTCTTCGGCTTCCTCAAAAATTGTGGTTTGGATCTCAAAATTTTCGGCCAGTGGTGCCAAAATTTCTTCATAAAGTTTTTCCTTGTGTTTTTTCTGAAAGTTAAGCTCGCCCTGTTTCAGGAATTTATGCACGTAAACAAAGGTATCCCGGCTTTTGAAAGGGTAGAGGTTTTTTCCCTGTTTACAGAAATATGGAGCAACATGAATTTTTTTTGAATGAAGCAAATAATGGGTTTCTTCTATTTTAAGCAGGGGCTTTAGGGTGAAAAAATGTTTTTGTTCGGTGAGTTGAAAAATCAGTTCGGCTTCGGAAGTTTTTATGTCAAGCGGAATTAAATTTTTTCGGGTTAATTTTTGAAACGGATCGGCGGTAAAAACCTGGTATTTTTTGCATGCATTTTTAAAATGCTCAAAGCCTAAACTGCATTCTTTTAAACTTTCGAGATCGAAAAGGCGGTAAAATTCCTGGTTCGCTTGCTC
>Ga0098067_1000991_pt1 | contig 9961 bp, 8 predicted proteins | sample 26_taG_FD_92578 | JGI IMG/M metagenome (GOLD analysis project Ga0098067, IMG submission 92578) | Marine viral communities from Cariaco Basin, Caribbean Sea - 26_WHOI_OMZ | ecosystem: Environmental > Aquatic > Marine > Oceanic | place: Caribbean Sea: Cariaco Basin | collected 2014-11-09
CACGTAACGATAAATGTTAAAGAGTCTTTTGGCATCGCGGGCAGCATAACCCTCAGGATAACGACGGCTATAATCTTCCCAAAATAAGGCGCGATTTATTAACTCGTTAAAGGGCACTGCAATCGCCGCGTCATTCCAAAAGATGCCTTGATTGTCTCGCGCCATCCGCTGAATAAAGGCTGCTTGGTCTTTACGCAAGTAAGGGGTAAATAGGTCGGCCATGGCTTTTAGATTGTGATGAAAGTGAAAGTCGCCTTCGCCTAAATACTGCACACTGACGTCTGCTTTCTGCTCTACCAAACCGATTAAATACTGCACCCTTGGGCTCATGGTCTTGAATAAAGCGGCCGGTACGGGTTTACCTGCTGCGGCCTTATCCATGACGGTATAAAAATTTTCTTGATGGCTAGTATCGGTATTGGGCAACGCTAAAAAACGCTCATACATGGCTTGATACGCCGCTAGCCATTGTAAGACGGTGGCATTATCCGCTGCAGGCAAGCAGTCGCGCAATAAGTCTTGAACGTCCGTAACTTCTGCCATTTTGCTTTTACTATTTACAGCGGCGATAGTTTTACTAACACTAGCGCAGAGCTGTTGATTTTTAGTTGCAGTCGTCACAGCTGAGGGCGGCGCAGGGGTGATGGCCTGAGTATCCGTGTGCTTAGTGGCATCAGTAGCAACACCAGCATCAACATCAGTATTCACATCGACATCAGCATTAGGCTCGGCATTCGCCAGTGTCGGGTCCTCTAGCTTTGGCTCAGTAGCTGACTCGGCAGGTTCGATAGGGGCGGGCGCTACAGCAGGCTGATTGCTATCTGCTATTTCTGGCTCAGCCGGCTCAGGTTGGCAGGCGCTCAAACCCAAAAGTAGGCTCGTCGCCATCATGAGTGGTACCGTTGGTTTACGCATAGCCCAATCCTCTGATTATTTCTGGCTAGATATTGATGATGTTACGGCTCAATTACTGTTAACTTTTTAGTAAAATTACCCCTAAGAATTTCTATAATTTTAATAGTTTCATAAGGTTAATGTTTACTAAGGTCGGCTTTAAGGCGTCTATTAAGCTATTTTTATGCCTTGAGGGGTGTTTTTGTTTGTAACGCCCCCTTGGAATAATAGCCTTTATACCTTATAAAGGACAAAGTTAACAAATAGACCGTTCGTCTAGTAACTATTAATAACTGGCAATGATGGCCTATTAATGGTTATAAATCGACGGCTTATCTCTTATTTATCTTTAATTCATCCATTTTATAATTGTTCTAATTTAACGGACAACAAGGCTTTTTATGGCTAACGATATCTTATTTCAACCCCTAACAATGGGCACACAAACTTTAAAAAACCGCATTATGATGGCGCCTTTGACGCGTTTACGGGCGACTGAGCCAGACGATGTACCGACGGTATTAGCCGCTGAGTATTATTCACAGCGCGCAGGCAGTGGTTTATTAATTACTGAAGCCACCCAAGTTTCTTTTGGTGCCAAAGGCTATGCGGGTGCGCCGGGTCTGCATACTGAAGACCAAATTGTGGCGTGGAAAGTCATTACGGATGCTGTGCATGCGAAAGGCGGTAAGATCGTCGTGCAATTGTGGCATACTGGTTTAGTGTCGCATAAGAGCGTGCAGCCTGAAGGTCGTGCGCCTATTTCGGCCTCGGATACTGACGTCAAAGTGCGTACCACGCTTAGAGATAGCGAAGGTAATGCCATTCGTGTCGATGTGACGCCAGCGCGCGCTGCTAGTGTGGCAGAAATAGAGCAGGTGATTGCAGACTTTGCGCAGGCGACTCGCAATGCCCGTGAAGCTGGGTTTGATGGCATAGAGATTCATGGTGCGCATGGGTACTTATTGCATGAATTTTGGGCGGAATACATCAATAAACGCGATGACAATTACGGCGGCAGCAAAGAAAACCGTGCCCGCTTTATGCTAGCCGTGATCGACGCCTGTGTAAACGCTTGGGATGCCGACCACATTGGTATTCGTATCTCGCCATGGGGCAGCTTTAATGGCGTGGAAGCCGGCTATAACGTGGAAGATAACATCTGGCTGATAGAGCAGATTAATCAACGCGGTCTCATGTATCTGCATCTCTCTGAGCCGGATTGGGCGGGTGGTGAGTCGTATACTGAAGAATTCCGTCAGCAGATTCGTGCTGCTTTTGACAATGTTATTGTAGCTGCTGGTGCTTATACCGCTGAAAAAGCTGTAAAAAATCTCGAAGCCGGTTATATCGATGCGGTAGCTTTTGGTCGTGATTATATTGCTAACCCCGATCTCGCTGAGCGTATTCAGCAAGACGCGCCACTCAATGAGCAGCGTCCAGAAACCTTCTATGGCGGTGGTAGCGAAGGCTATACGGACTATCCTTTTTTAGCTGATACTGAGACTTCAGCGTCTTAGGTTGATTATTCAGCAACGGTATTTATTGTTTAGCAAGAAAAGCCCCGATAGCGCTATGCTTCGGGGCTTTTTGATAGGAACTGCTTTAGATTAAACTAGCCATTAAATTGGCCTAAACCACCTCACCACAGACAAAGCCACTCGCCCAAGCCCATTGGAAGTTATAGCCACCGAGCCAGCCGGTCACATCCAATACTTCCCCCACAAAGTAGAGATTAGGCTGCAGTTTACTCTCCATAGTCTTTGATGAGACATCCGCCGTATTAATCCCGCCCCGCGTCACCTCAGCCGTCCGATAGCCTTCCGTACCTGACGGTTTCAGTTGCCAGTCATTCAAAGTAGTGCCCAGTTGCACTAAGCGCTCGTCTTTAATATTGGCCAATTCGGTGGTCTTTAAGTCTTCCCACAGGTGTGTTTGCAGTGCAGCCAGTAACTTCTTCGGGAAGTGCTCGGTAAAGACAGTGCGGATCAGCTGTTTGGGATGCGCCGCTTTATGGGCCAGTAATGCCTCAGCGGCGTCTAATTCTGGCAGTAGATTGATATGGATATACTCACCCGGATACCAATAATTCGACAGCTGCAGCATGGCCGGGCCCGAAAGCCCGCGATGGGTAAATAGCAGCGGCAGGCGATAAGAGATGCGCTCATTAAAAGCGACTACCGGCAAGCTAATCCCCGCCAGCGACTTAATTAAATCGCCCGTTTTATCGGTAAAGGTAAAAGGTACTAGGCTAGCATCGGTCTTATGAATTTCGTGACCAAAGGCGCTGGCGAGATCATAACCAAAGCCTGACGCCCCTAAAGTTGGAATGGATAAGCCGCCCGTCGCCACCACCAATGAGGCGCAGCTATAGTCCCCTTTGGAGGTCTGTAAGACATAGTTTGACTGGTTATCAGTAGCTGCAGTATTTTCTGCCAATGTCTTGATATGAGTGATGTCCGTCTGCAACTGTACCTTCGCCCCTGCAGCGTCACATTCCGCCAGCAGCATCGCTACGATTTCTTTAGAAGAGTCATCACAGAACAGTTGGCCGTGCTCGCGCTCGTGATAGGCGATACCATGTTTGGCAACCAAACCGATAAACTCCCAATTGCTATAACGGCTCAGCGCTGATTTACAAAAGTGCGCATTGTCACTGATAAAGTGATTCGGCTCGACCACGTAATTGGTAAAGTTGCAGCGTCCACCGCCCGACATTAGGATTTTCTTACCGGCTTTATTAGCATGGTCGAGCACTAATACTTTGCGGCCTCGTTGCCCCGCAGTCATAGCACAATATAGACCGGCAGCTCCGGCACCAATAATGATGACATCATAGTGATGCTCAGGCAGGCAGGAAGGTAGTTTAGCCGTACGAGAGAGTAGCGGAGATTTTTTGCTAGCGTCAGGCTTATGGGTATCAGACATAGGGGCAGTAGCTCAGTTCAGCAGTATAAAAGGGGGGAGTGGGGTAAAGCGCTCGTTAACGGCGGCTCTTTATGACGCCTCTTAATAACGATGCTTAATAACGACAGTGCCGCTAATAATTTTGTTAGGGGTATTATACAGGGTCTGCTGCTACCACATAGTTTCTTTCAACACGGCCTATAGTCAATCTACTCGATATTTGACACAGAGCTACTGATATAAGGTTACGCCAGCCTCAGTCCTATCATGACTTCTAACCAGAGATTTATATTAGTAGCTCATGATGTACCCGTTTTAAATAGGATTGACTAAATTTTCTATTATGAACCAGTTATTACTATGCAGGATCCTGCACAGATGCAAAATTCACTAGGCTTTCATGGCAGTTTATCCTACCAGTTTAGGCATAAAATAGTGGATTAATCCACTTTTGCATTAAGGATTATTATTTATAATGATAGATATCGTATTACCATCATGATTAAAAATACCTATCAAGTCGGGTTTACCTTGCAACAAACGCCCTTATTTGTCACACTATTCATTCGGGCAATCCCATTATGGAAGATGAAACGTTGCCCCTGTTGGTAAGGTTTGAGATTTATGGGTCCATTTATGACAGCCATCTACAGTATGGTTTTTTAAGGGCCAAAATTCAGCCTGGCAGGGGAGCGCTATCTACTGCAGGAGCAACACAATGACAATGAAGTCTTATCCCAACAGCGCTGAATTCGCTGCCAAAGCCAATACCAATCCAGAAAAATACGCTAAAGACTATCAAAACTCTATCCAATCTCATGAGAGCAACGAAGCGTTTTGGGCTGAACGCGCTGAACTGATTGACTGGATGAAAAAACCTACCATAATCAAAAACGTTAATTACGACCTTGATGATTTCAATATCAAATGGTTTGAAGACGGTGAGCTGAATATTTCGGTCAACTGTATTGACCGCCATCTCAAAGACAACCCTTTTAAGCCTGCCATCATTTGGGAAGGCGATCACCCCTCCCAGCATAAAATCATCTCTTTCAAAGAACTGTACTCCGAAGTCTGCCGTCTCGGTAACGCCATGCGCAAAATGGGCGTGGGCAAAGGCGACCGCGTCGCTCTATATATGCCGATGATTCCAGAAGCGGCTATTTCTATGTTAGCGTGCGCTCGTATTGGTGCCGTCCACACGGTAGTATTCGGTGGTTTTTCAGCAGAAAGCCTCGCTAGCCGTATCATTGATAGCCAAGCCAAGCTGGTCATCACCGCTGATGAAGGCATGCGGGGTGGCAAACATACGCCATTGAAGACCAGTGTCGATCGCGCTTTAGATATTGATGGTACGGAATGTGTGCAAAAGGTTATCGTCGTACACCGCACCGGTAACTCGATTCCGATGAGTGGCCGCCGTGATGCTTGGTACCACACCATCGTCGATAATGCGACAGAAGACTGCGCACCTGAACCTATGAACGCTGAAGACCCGCTCTTCTTACTCTATACCTCAGGCTCGACCGGGCAGCCCAAAGGCGTCGTTCATACCACTGGCGGTTATATCACTTATGCGCTCTCCACTTTCCGTGATGTCTTTGATGTCAAAGACGACGATGTGTTCTGGTGTACGGCTGATGTGGGCTGGGTGACGGGCCACAGTTACATGTTGTATGGCCCGCTGGCTAATGGCACTACCACGGTCATGTTTGAAGGCGTGCCGCAGTATCCTACTTGGTCACGTATCGGCCATATCATTGATAAGCATGACGTTAGCATCCTATATACGGCGCCAACGGCTATTCGCGCGATGATGAAAGAAGGCGATGCCTTTGTGCGTGAGTCGAACCGCTCTAGCCTACGACTATTGGGCTCGGTCGGTGAGCCGATCAACCCAGAAGCTTGGGACTGGTACTACAATGTGGTCGGTGAGGCCCGTTGTCCTATCGTCGATACCTGGTGGCAGACGGAGACTGGCGGTATCTTGATGGCACCCCTTCCTAATGCGGTCGATATGAAGCCGGGCGCTGCTATGACCCCGCTGTATGGCATTCAACCTGCGATTGTTGATGCAGATGGTGAGGTGCTGGATGGCGCCACCGAAGGCAACTTAGTGATTCAAGACAGCTGGCCTGGGCAAATGCGCACCATTTATAACGATCACAAGCGCTTTTTAGAGACCTATTTTACGACTTATCCTGGCAACTATTTCACGGGTGACGGGGCAATGCGGGATGAAGACGGTCACTACTGGATCACGGGCCGTGTCGATGATGTCCTCAACGTATCGGGTCACCGTTTAGGCACGGCCGAAATCGAAAGTGCTCTAGTCGCGCACCCGACTACTGCTGAAGCCGCTATCGTTGGTATGCCGCATGATATCAAAGGCCAAGGCGTCTGTGCTTACGTTATTTTGAAAGCGGGCGAAGTGCCTTCTGAATCGCTTAAGGGTGAGCTAAATCGTCACGTGCGGGCGGAAGTGGGCCCTATTGCCAACCTTGATGCGGTTTACCTCGTCAATGCGTTACCAAAAACCCGTTCAGGAAAAATCCTACGCCGCTTGCTACGTAAGCTCGCAGCTGGTGAATACGAAGGTCTAGGTGATACCTCAACGCTAGCCGATGCGGATATCTTGGACGAGTTAATCGAAACGGTCAAAACAGAAAAACAAGCCAGCTGCCAGCAGGGCTAAATCTAGTTCCTCTGAATAGTAGCTCAATTAGAAACCTCACTTTCCTTGGATAGTGGGGTTTTTTTATGGGGGTTTTTCAACTCATTGGATAGGAGAAGGTACTTTATTGGCAAGTTTTATAAGAGGGCTCATTGTCTAACAGTGCTCATAAATACTCGGCAATGATGCTCACTAATAAAGAAATAATGGCTAGGTTAAAGATAAAAGCAATAATACAGTGCAAAGTGCCTAACTTTCTGCCAGCAGTAGAGGTAAAAGGCACATCGGCCGTCTGCCCTGAGGTGCCAATAGCGACCGCTATATAAAAGAAATCGGCAAACTCGACCTGACTTGTAGCCGTGGTAGTAGCGCTGTCTTCAGGAAAGACCAGCGGTGCCGGGGTATTATTATTGCTCGCATAAAAATAAAGATAAGCGTATTGCAGGGCAAAGATGACCTGAATCATCAGCCAAGCCAAAAAGATAGTGCCTATGGTCAACGCTAGATTCAGTAACTGCGCCAGACCTTGGTAGTCCTTACCTATATGGGTCTGCCTATTAAGCGAAAATAAGCAGACGAGGCTGGCTAATAGCACTAAAGTTAGAATCAGCGCCTTACCCTCGTGCTCTTGAGTCAGATGCTGGTGCAACGTATCGCTCTGCATCATGTAGATAATACTAGCGATATAACAGATGACCGTGCTGTCCCAAGCAATGAGAAAACAGGTGCTAAGTGAGAGAGATTGTACAAAATAAAATGCGATTCCAATGCTTGCGCCCAGCAGCAGGCTCACCACCAAGCGCCAATGGCTGCTCAAAGGGTTAGGGGAGTGACGATTGATTTGATGGGATGCCGGCATACGCCAAACCTTAACAAGTTGAGTAAAGTACTATGAGTAAAGTGCTAAGAGGTATTGAAGCATATTTTCTGATGGTATTACGCATAATCACTAATAGAAAATTAAATCTACCCGTCCAAGCAGCCTGTCATCATGGCTACCTCAAAGCCATTAATAACGCTAGCCAATCTCGCACCACTTTGACACAATGAGCGCACCTTAACTGCTGTGTGCTGCTTGCCATGCCTGAGTCTATCCGCTTTCTCAATGCTGCTGTTGCTAACCCTAATACTGCTGCCGATGCTACTACTACAGCTTCACCAACCCGTATCGCTATTATCGGTGCAGGCTTGACAGGTCTTATGACCGCGACCTTGTTAGAGCGCCAGTTTGCTGAATTGGGGCAACCACTCAGCATAGATATCTTCGAAAAATCTGGCGGGGTAGGTCGGTTGGCCACTCGCTATAAAAAACCTGCTAATCCCGCAGAGTCAGGTAATTCAGTACCAGATAAACAGTGGCAATTTGAATTTGGCGCGCAATTCTTTACCGCAAAGAGTAGCGAGTTTCAGCAATTTATCCAACCTTGGTTGGCGCAGGATGTCTTAACCCCTTGGCATGCGCAAGTAGCTCAGTTGACCACGACGGCTGCAGAGGCGCAGGTCATTAGTTTGAGCGAACTATGGAGTGATGCCCAACCCCGCTATATCAGCAGCCCTAAAATGACCAGTTGGGGGAGAGCTATAGCGAAGGCGCTGCAGCACACCACCCTGCATTATAAAACCCACGTTGCGCCATTAGCGGACCGTCATATCGACCACACGGCTCACATAAAAACAGCGCTGTGGGATGATCAGGGCAACGCCTTGGGTAAATACGACTGGGTGATAGTGACTGCGCCAACCGTTCAAGCCAATGAACTGCTCGAGTCATCCAGTTTTGCTTTCCAACAGGAGATAGCCCAGCGTAAAATGGTGGCCTGCTATACCTTGATGTTGGGCTGGCAAGATTTCACTACTCTGCCTGCCAGTATTGCAGACGCGACTTGGGAGGTATTGGAGGTAGCGGGGGCTAATCAAGGGGCGAGTATTGGCAAGATATTCATTGAGCACACGAAACCGCAGCGCGATAAAGTATTGCCGAGTATCACTATCCATGCTGATAATGCTTGGTCAGAGCAGCACGTTGATGACGATATTGAGAGTGTTAAGGCCACACTGTTAGCTGCCGTACAGCAAATCCTACAGTGGACTGATAGTCAGGCGCCCCAGCATGTTGATTGCCATCGTTGGCGTTATGCGGCCACGGCAACCGAGTCGCAAACCTTGCCAACTTTATATAGGGATCAGGATAAGCAATGGCTAGTGTCTGGCGATTGGTGCGGGCAGGGCCGTATAGAAAGCTGCTATCAGCAAGCGGCTTTAAGTGTGGCTAGTATCTGCCGTATTTAACCACAAGACCTTTCCCATCAAGATAAATAGGCAACTCAATAGCTTACTAATCGTTCAGTACTATCAGGGTTGGGTAACATGATAGGGAAAAGGGCAGATAAATTTACACCTGCCATACAGCGTTTACGCGCGGTATTCACAAATTTACCTGTATTTCCATTACAGTAGCTCACTAAGTCTAAGCCCAATCATCAGCAGTCATCAGCAACCGTTTTAAGTTGCTTACGTTTTGAGTGGATTGAATCAGTAGCCATTAAATCTATTAAAAGAGTTTGTCCTATGTCATTAAAAGTCACATTAAATAAGGTCACATTTGGCTTATTAGCTTGTCTAGCTTTGAGTAGTCCAGCTATGGCTGCAACCAGCCAAAATACTGAGCTGACTAAAGAAAGCGTCGATAGCAGCTATAATGAATGTCTGCAGGCGGCTAAATATGATGGCGAAAATATCATGTGTATGATTGATGCCTTTTATGAGTATAACGATTTGGCTGAGCAGCTGCCGCATAGCGATTATGGCACTCAAGCTTACGAGACCCAATTGGATGCCTGTAGCGAAGTCGAAGATACCCCAACGTCTTTAGAATGCGCAATACTAGCGGTTAAGTCTTACCTACACGATGGCTATGTATCACAAAGTAAAGCTGTGACTGTGGCAAGTAATGGCGCAGCATTGCCAAAATAACCTGGATTGCCATAGCTGTCTTTAATAGCGGTCGGCAACAGATAGGCTTAGGCTTAAATAAAAAAATAACCCCTAACATTAGCTAGGGGTTATTTTTTTAGCGCTTTTGAGCTTAGCATTTTTGGACTAACCATTCTTATCTTAGATAACGATAGGCCGCTAGTTAAAGTTTAACGATCCGTTTCTTGCATACAAGCTGAATTCACGGCGCTAGCAAACCCTTCTACAGCACTGCGCTGTTGCGCCTCGTCTTTTTGTACGGGCTGCGCATAGGCACTAGTAATCATCCCTTTCATCAGCTGGTTCACCCCTGCATTCGCTTCGTCTTTTTCTGCTACTGCATCAGCAAGTTGCATGGCTTTATCCATAGGAATGCCCGACTGTCTAAATTTCATAGCATTCTCTGCCATGTTTTGGATAGGGGCGCAATCTTGTGCGCTGGCAAAAGCCATATTGGTGGCCATTAACATAGTGGCGGCTAATAATATTTTTTTCATAATTAATCCTATAGTA
>Ga0098067_1000992_pt1 | contig 9959 bp, 3 predicted proteins | sample 26_taG_FD_92578 | JGI IMG/M metagenome (GOLD analysis project Ga0098067, IMG submission 92578) | Marine viral communities from Cariaco Basin, Caribbean Sea - 26_WHOI_OMZ | ecosystem: Environmental > Aquatic > Marine > Oceanic | place: Caribbean Sea: Cariaco Basin | collected 2014-11-09
CCTCTAGCGGACTATAAACCCCACGTATATCCCAAAGATTACTGCCCTATTATCATCCCTTCAGAAGACGGCATGACGGTGGTCGCTGGTCAGTTTGGCTTAAGTCCGAAATGGGCCGATAAGACCGTGGACTACTCGACCTACAACGCTCGTTTGGAAGGCATCGAAAATAAGAAGACCTTTGAGCCGCCGTTTACGCACAATCAATTTTGCCTGGTGCCCATGCAAGCGTTCTTTGAGCCCTACTATATCGACGGTAAGAATCATTGGCAGCGTATTTATCGGAAAGATGCTGAAGCCTTTACCATCGCCGGAATGTTTGAGTTTAACCCACACTTCGATGAGCCAATCCATACCTTTACCCTACTGACGCACAATGCCGATGATGAGGCGTTTATGAGCCAGTTTCATCAGCCCAAAAAAGAAAAGCGCTCTATAGCTTTAGTTGAAGCGGATAAAAGAGCGCAGTATTTGGAAGCGAGTCATAATGAAATTATAGACTTGATGAGTAAGGTTGAGGGGGATCGGTTTGCTTTTGGGGAGGGATAGTAACCGTCTATAGAAGTTACTTTATAGGTTAAATAAAGCTAACGTCGCCTAACTTCTCAAATATTAATATTAAGCAAGTTTCGCCTCAAGCATTCTATTGTTTAGGGCTTCTTCTCTCAACTCTTTGTAATTAAAAGTCGAGAGTAAATGGCTATCATAACTCCTCATAGAATACTCTCTCTCAATAAATAACCATGAACTGAGCCCCTTTCAACCATAAAATCTAAAATAGCAATTACTTTAGTTTTTAATCTAACATCTTGCTTAATTCTTTGACGATTCAAGAATATGTATTGTCGCAGATAATTCTCTAAATTGAACAAAGTGTCAGATTCAACGTTTCCAAGTTTTAAATTATGATTATTTGAAGCAATGGTATTAATCCAATCAATACCTGGATTATGGAATTTGCTAGCTACTGAATTTAAGACCCTAGCAATCGAGTACAATACTGATGGATGATTACCTAAATCTTTAGATATATCGTTATACAGCCATAAATCTTCCTTTGTTAGACTTTGCCATTCCTTTTGTTTTTCTCCCCACCACCTCCAAGCAAGTAAGTAGTTAACAATCAAACTTTCGAAGCCATCGTGATATCTACCTTGGTTGTATAGCTCGATAATTTTAGGGTAAAGCAACTTCCAAATGCACCAAAAAACTTTAGGTTGATAGAATTCATTCTCTGACCAAATGAATCGCTCAATAAATTGTTCTGATTCATCATTCCGTTTTAAATTGTTTATAAATGGTTCTAATAACCTTTTAACTTCATCTTCGCTATTTCTATGTAGTGATATCGCACTAATTTTTTTAAATATGCTTAGTCTTAAATTGTAGAGATTATTAATATCAGTAGTCTCACGTCTATTCTTGAGAAGTGTTTCTGCAATATTAGGTAGAGTCAAATTCAAAACAGTCAAGTGATCTTTATCTTCAGTGTCATTTGGTATTAACTGATAAACAGTTTCCAAGTCATCAACATTTAAATTATCTAGTTGATTACTATTAAATTTTAGCCTATCAAGTTGATCGTCTATCCCTTTAGATTTGCACAACTCTAAAAATTTTTCAAATATTTCTGACTTTAGAATCCTATGGTTATATTTTTGACTTTCATTACTTTGTAGCGCTTCGATAGCATTATTATATAACGGCTTAAACTGTATAAAGCCATTAACAATTTGCTCAGCAACTTGTGGACTACTATCCCATAAGCCTTTTTGATGAATCGCTTCAACGGCATAGTCGCATACTCTTTTATACATTCCTATAGAACGCTTATCAAACAGTATAAATATCAGTAACAAAGCTAATTTTTCTATGTTGTGTGGATATTCCTCAATCAGTTTGGGTAAAGCGTGTGTACAAGCTTCTAAACCATCACCGATTTGGTATTCATAATTATCTGAGAACAATCTTTCAATGCTAGCTTCAATAATTTTTTTACATAAATCTTTGTCAGAATTTGGAAGCAGGTGACTATATTTAATAATTAGCTTTGAACAACTATAGTAAGCAATATTACGATTGAGCTGTATAAAAGTTGCATCTGATGTGTTTTCAAGTTTATTTAATAAATTTTTAGTATCATTTAAAGCTAGTAAATGATTGTTCTTATACTTTTTACTGCCCTCATATTCTTTATCATTAATAAATTTCGCCCACAAGTCCAATGGAATATATTCAAATCTTTCGTTATATTCTACTTGTGCTGTTTCACTAATCCTTTTTTGTTTTTCTGTCAATTTTGGTGTAAAAGCAACTTTGGTTTGTTCTTCCTCTTCGATTACCTCAGGTACTAAATTACGTCTATCCATTCTTGCTAATAATATACCTGTAGTTTGATCTTCATCACTCAACTCAGATTTATGTTGATCGATAATCTCAAGAATATTTTCAATAAAATCTGAGTTTTGCTCTTTTGAAAAGTTTTTTACGCCATGAAATTGATAGTGCAGACATAAGTGCTCTAAATTTAGACTTCTGTGCTCGTCTTCACAAGTTTTGAGACGCTCATTTCTATATAAGATATTCTCTAAGTCAGGGTTAAAGCCATAGCCCATACCGTATAATGACTTCGCTTCAAATTCAGTTCTACTACGAGCTAAGTCATAGTGAAATAACTCAATCGACTTAAAAAGAACTAGTGCAACATCACAAAATTTATTATGGTGAGCTAAAACAACACTACATACTACCGAAGTCACTGACGTTGAAGTAGAATTTTTTAAAATCTTTAAAAGTAATGTCTGGACAATTTTACTATCGAGCTGTTCAGCAAGAATCAATAAAAATTTTTCTAATGCCATATGTATAGATTGAAGTAGTTCTGGAGTTAACGGGCTACCAAAACCTCTATACATTGTCCACAATGCAAAGCTATTATATTGTGTTACTTCATTGTCCTGAATATATATTTTAACTTCGTTAACGTCCTTTTTACCTGTATCTGAACGAGCGTAGTTTGCAACTGCAAAATTAGTGAAATTGATAATAAAATCGATAGCTTCTAAAAAGCTCTTTGTTTGCAATATAAAATGCATTGGGGTTTGATGTGCACTTGCAGGATAGTACTTGAATTCATACTCTCTCAAGCCATAATCTGTCTCTGAATTCATGTTAAAACTTAATGAACGGTAAGGGTCTTTATTTTTCTTTTCAATCCAAAATATTCTACAAAGCTCAATAATTGAGTTTGGTAATAGCTGAATTAACGGGATAGCTAAATAGCATTTATTTAGAATTGTTACACAGAAGTCTTGATACGGATCATTATGCTCGACCCAAACATGCTTAGTGACCTTATCAAAGATTTCCCTTATTTCATCTTCTATTTCACGGCATGACGCAAAAACAACTTTATAAATATTATTATTTTCGTTTCGAAAGTATATATGTTCTTCTTGCTCTGTCTTCTTTAAAATGCTCACTGCAAGTAAACCAGAAAGCCTTGTCGTTACTCCTTTATCGTTACTTTGACACCAATCCAATAAGATTGGTAAAACTCTACTTCTATTACTTTCAAAAAAATCAAGCTGATGCTTATTGATAAAATCAATAGTCGCTTGCCAACCTCTGCCTTTGGGTCTAGTATTCTGTAGCACAGACACAACATCTTTACAGGCAACCTGTAGTAAAAATATAATACGTTTTAAAATAGAAAAGTCATTTTCTATTAGCTCATTTTCGTATATTTTGAAAAACTCAAATGAGTACTCTGACAGTAACACTGAAACCAATAGCTCATCCTTCCAAAACTGGCTAATGTCACTGACAAAGACATTATTAATAAAATTTTTGATAATAGCATCTTCTTCTATCAATTTTTGAGATAGCCAAAGTCTAAAAGCTCTTCTAATTGCTAGCGAATTACCTAGCTCTCTAAAAAAATCCTCAGCATTTACATGGTTCTGATAAGCCTTGTTTATGATATGGTTTAATGCCCACTCTTCATATATATCATGAGTAATGAAATATCCGTCATGTTGTTCATCATAGCCTATGATGTCATCTATCTTTAGTTGGTATAGAGCATCTTGAGGAAGGTTATCACCAGTAATATAAAAACGGTTAGTGTCAGCTCGCTGCTTTGCAATTTTCTCTAAACATCGACCTCTCTTGATGTGAATATTATCCTTTTTAATAAGGCTGTTTTGAATTTTCTTTTTCCAAAGTAAGCCTATAAAACTAGCAAAATCACTTATAGCTTCTTCACTTTGATAGTAGGCAACATACTCATTAAGGTAGAATAAATTTCTTAGTCTATCCTTAAAGATGGCATCGTTAGGTAGAACGATTCCAAACTTATTAGATATTTCAATCACCTTCTCGCCTGATAATAGCTCAACTTCTAAAATCTTACATTGTAGCTGGTAGCTTTCATTTATATGAAAATTTAAGTCGTCTAAATACGAGGTTCGTGTAGTGAAAACTATAGTCCAGCCATGTGTTGTGAGACTGTTAACTAGATCGTGTAAAACGTTTTGATTGCTTAAGTCTGCTAACTTTTCTGCAGAATCAATTATAAATAATTTAGTAGTTTCATTTTCGTAGGTACTGAAGAAGTCAGCAGATGAAAAATTATGTTCAAAGCGAAATAAATCACTAACATGATTAACGTTTAACTCTGTAGCTTTGAATATGCATATAGGTATATCAAAGTAATATTGCTGATAAAACTCTTTAAGAATAGCCGTTTTACCACTACCACCTTCACCAGATAAGATAATATGCTCATCTCTCAGTGTAAGATCCTTAATTTCCGAAATATAGCTTTGTCGCTCGATCTTTATCTGTTGCTGGTTTGCGCTAATTTCGGTACGAATGGCGTTCAGTATGCTAGTATTATGGCCAAAAACACTGTCGCGCAATTTATCTAAAGTTGGGTCTAAGCTAAAAAATAGATCGTGAATGTACTTATGCTTTGGTAAAGCTAGTTGAAGTTCAAAATGACTAGGTACACGCCATTCAAGTGAGACACCAAGCTTTTTACAAGCTTCATCTATTTCGACTTCATAGCTAGCTTTCTTTCTGTCTTTTAAAGAACTTTCAGATAGCTCTTGATTGATGTAAAAATAAACAACGTCTATTTCAGGGTTCTTACTTTTGGCTTTTGTAATAGCCTCAATAATTTCTTTTTTTCTATCACTGATAGATACTTCGTAGTATTTAGCTGAGAAACCATAAACCGCGCCATCTTTCTCAAGTGGCTCAGTTTCGATCCCTGTTTGGTTTTTATATCTGAATAATCCAACATGATTGTCAAATTCTGAGCAAAACAACAAATAAGCCATCTGCTCGAACGCCCATTGCTCCTTATTTTCATTTTTAACGGCAAATTTATTCCAGTTCATTATAATCCTTGTAATTTTGCTCTTAATGAAGCTTCTTGTACTTTCAGTTTTTAAAATTAAATATTATTCACAGTCGACTTACACACACTCAATGACCGTAATACTTCCAACATTATATAGTCTGAGCTTAAGCTGTATCATTTTGTCTCCGTAATTATAAACTATAAATTCATGCTGAAATCTATCAACAGCTTATCCAATATATACACCTGCTGCATTTGAAACATAGACTAATGAATATACTTTTAAATGTTGTGTTCTTCTTTCATCTCTGTAAATATTTTCTTAAGCCTATTAGCTAGTTTTTCACCTTCAAGCGGATATGCTATTGTGCAATTACCTTGTCCTACCCAAAATCAATCCCATCATTAGGCTGAACCGTCGGTTTTCCTGCTTCTAGCCAAGCTTCATAGCCCCCTGCTATTGAGCGCACCTGCCCATAGCCCATCTTCTCGAGCGACTCAGTCGCCAATGCCGCACGCCCGCTAGTCTTACAATACAAAATAATCTGACTGTCTGCATCGATATTGGGTAAATCACCAATTTTAAACTCTAATACGCCGCGAGGGATTGATATCGCTTCCTTTAAATGCCCTGCTGCATACTCTTCAGGCTCACGGATATCAATCACGATATCGGCTTTTGGGCACAGTTCCTCAGCTTCATTGACGTCAATTTCGGTAATGTTGGCTTTAGCATCAGCGACGAGTTGTTGGGCAGTTTTCATAGTAGGACCTCTCTAGTAAAAAATGGATAACGCTTAACGGATAAACAATTATTGCCTAATAAATCAAACAGTAGTCAGTGAATTATAGTTATCCTTAGCGTAGCAGCTCTCTGCAAACCTAGTGTTATCAAACCGTATATCCTGCCGTATCATCTCCCAACCAAAACTTCCTATAAAACAGGTGCTTGACTTCCTCACCTTAATAATATATATTTTTATATTATATAATTTAATATATTATTAATCTTTAGGGTGGTATCGCCATCTACCCTACTCTCTGTTCGAATTAAGGAGTTGTTATGAAAGTTAATGTGGGTAGTACCGATAGAATGTTACGGGTAATCGCAGGTATCATCATTTTAGCCGCGGGCGTTTACTTTGGCAGTTGGTGGGGCGCTGTAGGGCTAATCCCTCTATTCACGGGGCTATTTAGATTTTGCCCGTTATACACCATGTTGGGTATGAATACTTGCCCTATGAAATAGACAACTATTGCATCAAATTGAGTCGGTCTAGCCAGCAGTAGTATTTGTAATTTCATCATTTATAAAGCAATTTAGGAGTCTCCCATGAGCAAGTCATTTAACGACATCACCAAACATGTTTCCAAAAATATGGCTAAATTACGTCGCGATATCCCTGAGACCAGCAAGGCCTTTACCGGTCTGGCGCAAGCAGCCAGTGACGACGGGGTGTTGGATAAAAAGACCAAAGAGTTAATCGCCTTAGCTCTAGCAGTCGGGTCACGTTGTGATGCTTGTATTGGCTTTCATACCAAAGCGCTATTGGCACTAGGCGCTACTCGGGAAGAAGTCGCTGAGACCTTAGGTGTTTGTATTTATATGGGCGGTGGCCCGAGCATGATGTATGCTGCAGAAGCGATTGCCGCATTTGATGAATTTTCTGCAGCATAGCTAAAGCGTATATATTCACTACTGAAAACTCACCACTCAAAACTCACCACTTAAAATTTGACCATTAAAAAAGGCGTAAGATTATTCTTACGCCTTTTTCTTTATGATGATTTTAAGCAAAGTAGCTGTTAACAAAAACTAGCTCTTAGCAAAAGCTAACCCGTATTACGTAACCCTTGCGCCACCCCATTGATGGTTAATTGGGTCAATTGCAGCAATCTAGCATCATCGATATCCGCTTTAAGTAAAGCGGTACCATCGCCGCGACGCTGCTTCAATAACGCCAACTGTAACCAATTGAGGGCATTAAGATACGGTAATCTTAGCGCTAATGACCGAGCTAGCGAGCGGTTGCTGGTCAATAAAGTCTCTTGTCCGGTTAAGAGTAGCAAGGCTCTTTGACTGCGCTCGTACTCTTCTAGAATTAACGCAAATATCTCTTCCGCATTGTCTTTATCCTTGGCCAATTCGACATAACTCTTAGCAATATCGATATCAGTCTTAGCCATGACCTGTTCCATATTAGATAGCATCGATTCGACAAAGGCGCTATTTTTAGCATGGTCTTGCAGCACCGCCAGCATGTTTTCATCTTCGGCTAGCAATTGCTCTACTGCCGTACCAAAGCCATACCAGGCGGGTAGCATCAAGCGGTTTTGCATCCACGAGAATACCCAAGGGATGGCGCGTAAGTCCTGAATTTTCGCCAAGGTTTTGCGACTGGCGGGACGCGAGCCAATGTTTAAGCTAGCAATCTCGGTGATTGGGCTCGCCTGCATGAAGTAATCGATAAAGTATGGATGGGTAATCAGCTCACGATAGTGATTAAACGCGGTAGTCGATAGCTTATCGAGCAGCTCAGGGTCTGGGGTCATCGTGGCATCAGGGAGTAGCGTCGCCTTTAAAGTAGCAGAGACTAGGGCCTCGAGGTTGCGCTCAGCATTGCCCGCATCAGCATACTTGGCCGTGATGACCTCGCCTTGCTCCGTGATACGGATTTGCCCCGCTACCGACTTAGCAGGCTGTGCCAAGATAGCTTCGAATGACGGGCCACCACCACGGCCAACACTACCGCCGCGACCATGGAATAAGCGCAGACGCACATTATGCTTGGCAAACACTTCGACCAGTCTTTGCTCCGACTGATAGAGCGCCCACTGACTGGTGATATAGCCGCCGTCTTTATTGGAGTCTGAATAGCCGAGCATGATTTCTTGCAGATTATGGCGGCTGTTGAGCAAGTCGCGGTACCAAGGGTTTGCAAACAGCGCGTCCATCACCTCGATGCAGCCCTCTAGCGCACCGATAGTCTCGAATAACGGCACGATATTGAGGTGGCTGACCGGACGACCAGCCTTGATGGTTAACAGCCCAGTCTCTTTCATTAGCAAGGCCAGCGCGAGCATATCGCTCATGGTCTCACAGTTGGAGATGATGCTCTGTTGGATTGCTTGCTCACCAAAGCGAGTTTTGATATCCGCCGCCGCAGCAAAGATAGCTAGCTCATGCTCAGTTTGCTCGTCATAGTCGATATACGAGCTAAATAGCGGTCGCGGGGTCGCCAGCTCACGCAGCAATACCCGTTGACGGGCAGACTCAGATAAAGACAGATAGTCTTCTAAATCAGCATGTTTAAACAAGTCATGGACACAATCGGCATGACGCGCCGCATGTTGACGTAAATCAATCGGCATCAAATAAAACCCGAACAGACTGACACTACGGATTAAATCAGCTAGTCTACCTTCGGCAAGTTTGGTGCTGCCATTATCGATTAAAGACTGCTGAATCACCGTTAAATCGGCTAGGAATTCTTCGGCATGAGTATACGGCTCTGCAGTGCCGAAACGACAGCCGTAATCTAGGCCAAAGCCATGGCTGGTCGCGACCACACGGGCAGAGATTAACGCAATCGCACGGCGGTACGGTTCTTCGCTACGAGAAATCTCAGTATCGGGCGATTGCTCCGCCATCGCCATTACTTCAGCATTAACCTGAACGCGGCGAATAGACAGCGGTAATGCTTCGTATAACTTACTTAGCTCATCGCGGTAAAAGTAGAATACTGCGGCAGCTTGACGTTTAAACACATCGCGTAAGGTCTGAGCTGAGACGAAAGGGTTGCCGTCTCTATCGCCGCCAATCCAGTTGCCAATGTGAATGATATTGGGCAAGTTTGCGCCTGGATAGCTTTGTTCTAAAGTTTTCGATAACTTACGATATAAGGCAGGCAAAGCTTGGAAAAAACTTAGGTCAAAATAGCCCACCCCGTTTTCAATTTCATCATCAACGGTAATCTTAAAATGACGGGTCTCATTGGTCTGCCATAACGCTAGCAAGACCGTCTCGATGTCTTCTTCGAGTAACGCTTGCTGATAGCCTGATGAATGCGAATGCTGAGACAATACCTCGCGAATACGGCGATGAAAGTTCAGGATACTCTGCCGTTGGACTTCAGTAGGATGCGCCGTCAATACTGCGGCGACACTAGTAGACTCAAGCTGCTCGGCAAGCTGCTCACCACTAATATTTTGCTCTTGGATTTGCGCTAATACACTCTCAAAGCTTGAGCGGGACGGTACCGCATCATGCTCATGAGCACGGCGGCGGCGCTCATGGTGACGGTCTTCTGCGATATTGAACATCTGCGCAAATAAGCTGCAGGCACGGATCAAGTTTTCAGTTTGGATATCATCTAAAGTCGGTAAGATTTGCTCAATGGTCTGCTTAGGATTTTCGCCAGCCAGCAAGTCATTAATCGTCTGGGTAACCGCTGCCGAGGTTTGTGATTTAATCACGCGAATGAGCGCATCACTTAACAGCTTAGTCTCTGCCAATAGCGGCAAGTCCTTTTCATTGCCCAATAGCGCATCGCGAGCGATAGGGTCAAACACTGTGATAGGCGTATCCTCA
>Ga0098067_1000996_pt1 | contig 9935 bp, 5 predicted proteins | sample 26_taG_FD_92578 | JGI IMG/M metagenome (GOLD analysis project Ga0098067, IMG submission 92578) | Marine viral communities from Cariaco Basin, Caribbean Sea - 26_WHOI_OMZ | ecosystem: Environmental > Aquatic > Marine > Oceanic | place: Caribbean Sea: Cariaco Basin | collected 2014-11-09
AAAGATTCTATCGAGCAGCGTGTTCATTACTGGGGGGCGATTGAGTTTCTTCGAGAAAATGGTGAAGAAGCGTGGTTAAGGGGCGTAGTTGAACCTATTTTTGACGGAAAAGGGAATATTCACAAATTCTCAGTCAACCTCAACGACCTCACGCGCACTATAGCCAACTCGAAAGAACACGAAGATTTGGTGGCCGCATTACATAAGTCAAATGCGGTGATTGAATTCGATTTGAACGGCAATATTCAAGACGCAAACGAAGCTTTCCTAAAAGCCGTTAAGTACAGCCTTAATGACATTAAAGGTCAGCATCATAGAATCTTCTGTGATACGGAGTATGCGAATTCCCACGAATATAAAACGTTTTGGGAACGACTTGCTCAGGGGGAATTCGTAGCAGGAAGATTCGAACGTTTCGACGCTCACGGCAACACTATTTGGCTGGAAGCCACCTATAACCCGATTTGTGATTCTCACGGTCGTATGTATAAAGTGGTTAAGCTGGCTACTGATATTACTGAGCAGGTGGCACGAGAAAATGCCGTGTCCAGTGCCGCTGATATCGCCTACCGTTCTTCAAACACAACGGATCAAATTGCCACGCGAGGAAAGGAAGTCATTAGCGAACTGCTTTCTGAAATGTCTTCGCTGTCGCAACAAATGGATAGGGCAAAAGAAGGAATTAACGCGTTGGACGCTCAATCTCAACAAATTGCCACGATTATCGGAAGTATCAGTGCGATTGCCGAACAAACCAACTTGCTTGCTCTAAATGCTGCGATTGAGGCGGCACGTGCTGGCGATCAGGGGCGAGGTTTCGCTGTAGTTGCTGACGAGGTGCGTCAATTAGCATCGCGTACAACCGAAGCCACAGAAGAAATCATCAATGTGGTTAAACACAACCAGACATTGGCCACCGACGCAGTGAACTTGGTTAATGAAGGCGATGAAAAGGCGCAATCAGGGCTCAACTACGCCAGAGAGGCGGGTGAAGTTATCGAACAAATTCAAGACGGTGCCAAAGAAGTCGTTGATGCAGTAGGCCAATTCAGCAGTCGACTGGGAAGTTAGTAGCACAGAGAAACAGGCTTACCGATAAGTGTAAACAGTCTAAGTTCTTACCAAATAAAACATCGCTCAAAACAGAATTCATCCTACCTTGGTAGGATGAATTCGCCCCTATTGCAGGATGTGCTTTTTAACGTAGTCTGTATAGCATAACCCTGTAATAAAAGGCTTGCAGGGGCGGTTATGTCAGGTTTTACGAAAATATCTACAGCTATAGTGGCCGTATTCATTGGCTGCTTTTTGGTTTTTACCTGTCTGGTCTACTTCCATATTCAAGATAACATTGAGGAAGAGATGACGGGCGCGCTTAATCAAGTGCGAGAAATGGTCAACCTCAATATCCCTGTTGCTGATATCGAAGCGATTGTTGAGCCTAGCCCTCACTTATCCGCCCATTATTTCACGGGTCGCCTTCAGGCAGAACAGACCTCAGTGATGCCGACAACCGAACGTACTGCACTCACACCTGTAATCATCCCAATTCAGGAAAATCAGTATCTTATTGTTACGCCTTTTGATGCTACTGAACTCACCCAGAATCTCACTTTTTTTGCCTTGGTGGCGGGACTGTTTTTCGCAACCTTTGTCCTGTTGCTGTTTACGTTAAAAGTGGCGGTTAAGCAAAGGTTAGTGCCGCTAAATCAGCTCGCTGAGGCGTTATCTGAGCTACGAGAAGGCAAGGAATCACAGCCCCTGCCACATTCAGATATCACCGAAATGAACAGGGTATTAGACCAATTTAAGCATCTGCAAAATGCACTTAAATCAAAAGAAAAGCAGCTCATAAAAATAGATAAGCAATTAGCGCTTCTTCAAGAGCAAGAGCGTAATTACCTTGCCAGAGAGCTTCACGATAATGTGGGGCAGTTGCTGACCACGATAAAAGCCCACGCTTATATTTTGGTTAACGCAAAAGAGCGATCTGTTGTTGAGCTGTCGGCGCAGAAGGTTCAAGTGATGTCACATCAAATAAGCGATGCAATTAGAAAACTCACTGCTCACCTACACCCGCTTGTTTTAGATAGAGTCTCTCTTCAGTCGTCGCTTGAGCGACTGGTGTACGAACAAGAAGTAGCACAGCCCGATACGAAGTGGGACGTGTCTATTAATCTAAAGCGCTATCAAGAAGATAATGAGCGAGATATTCATCTTTACCGATTTGCTCAAGAAGCCATTAACAACGTGATTAAGCATGCGAAGGCCACCAAGGTTAGCATTCAAATTTATGGCGATACTCACCGTGTTTCTGTGATGGTCAAAGACAACGGTCGGGGATTAGGGAACCACATTGTAGAAAATATTGGCATGTCTTCAATGCGCAGCCGAGCACGTTGTATAGGAGCAAATTGTAGTGTGACGTCACCCGATGATGGCGGCGTTGCCGTATCGCTGTCTCTTACCCTTAAAAAAATGCCTCCTCTTATGGGCGCTAACGTCGCATGAATATTCTAATTGTCGACGACCACGCTGTGGTGCGTGAAGGATACAAAGCTTTACTCAATGCGATGATGCCCGATTGCCGTATTTTTGATGCTGAAAACGGCGCGCAAACCCATCGTTTATTAGCCAGTAGTGACATTGAGATCTTAATCCTAGACATAAACCTTTCAAATGAAAGTGGCCTTGTTTTAGCCAAGATTTTTTTGAAGCGACATCCTGATTTAAAAATTATCTTTTTCAGTATGTTCGAAGACAGCGTCATATTGCATCGCGCCATGCAGACCGGTGCTATGGGGTACATCAGTAAAAGTAGTTCGCCTGAAATATTGATCTCGGCAATTAAGGTCGTCGCAAAAGGGCAAAAGTATATTGAGCGAGGCCTCGCGGTAAATTTAGCCAATCAACTTCTCGATACTAACGTGGACATTGCTGCCAAATTAACAAAACGTGAGTTCGAAATATTTATTGCGATAGCGATGAATAAATCCCGCTTCGATATTGCTGATGAGTTGGGCTTATCGGCTAAGACTGTTTCTAACGCACTTACCGTCATTAAGCGAAAGCTTGACGCGGTGCCCTCCCAGTTTTCAGCCATTGCGGCTAAACACGGCTATATCGGTGATGCAGAGCTTTCAGCGTCTCAATCGGCGTCTTTTGTCGAGAAGAGTGAGAAGTAGCCATAGGTTTCCCCTCCTAAAGTAGGAGTCAAATCGGTCTATCGCATCATGGTAGGTACAACGTAAAAGTACCATTATCAAACTACACAACAAACCAAGTTAGTGCGCGTGGTACGCGCAAAGTTATCAAAAGGTACTTCTTATGATTTATGCAAAGCCAGGTAGTGAAGGTTCGGTCGTAAGCTTCAAAGAAAGCTACGGTAATTTTATCAATGGCGAATGGGTAGCACCGGTTAAAGGTGAGTACTTCACCGCAACATCTCCAGTAGACGGCAGCGACATCGCACAAATCCCACGCTCAACATCTGAAGACATTGAGCTTGCGTTAGATGCCGCTCACGCTGCGAAAAAGGGCTGGGCAGATACGTCAGTAGCTGAGCGTTCTAACATTCTTCTGAAAATAGCCGATCGCATTGAAGAAAACCTAGAGCTACTTGCCGTTGCGGAAACATGGGACAATGGTAAAGCCGTTCGCGAAACGCTTAATGCAGACATTCCGCTGTGCGCAGACCACTTCCGTTATTACGCAGGCTGTATTCGAAGCCAAGAAGGCACCATCGGTGAAATTGATAAAAACACGGTGGCGTATCACTTCCACGAACCTTATGGTGTTGTTGGGCAAATCATTCCATGGAACTTCCCGCTACTTATGGCTGCATGGAAACTTGCGCCAGCACTTGTTACCGGTAACGTAGTGGTGCTAAAGCCAGCAGAACAAACGCCAGTATCTATCTTATTGTTCGCCGAACTAATCCAAGACCTACTACCACCGGGTGTACTAAACATCGTTAACGGGTTCGGGGCAGAAGCCGGACAGGCTCTTGCAACAAGCACAAGAATCGCAAAAATTGCGTTTACTGGCTCTACACCTGTTGGCGGACATATCCTTCGCTGTGCTGCTGAAAACCTTATTCCATCTACCGTTGAGCTTGGCGGCAAGTCGCCAAACTTATTCTTCCCAGACATCATGAATCACGAGCCTGAATTTATTGATAAGTGTGCGGAAGGTTTAGTGCTTGGATACTTCAACCAAGGTGAAGTATGTACGTGTCCTTCTCGAGCGATTATTCACGAAGACATCTATGATGCATTCATGGAAAAAGTGTTGGAAAAAATTCAGAAGATCAAACGTGGCAACCCACTAGACACAGACACCATGGTAGGTGCACAGGCATCTAATGAGCAGTTCGAAAAGATCCTTAAATACATCGATATCGGTAAGTCAGAAGGGGCTCAGGTTGTCACTGGTGGTAAGAAAGAGCAGCTACCTGGCTTTGATGGAGGCTACTACATTCAGCCGACTATCTTGAAGGGTGAAAACCACATGCGTGTGTTCCAGGAAGAGATTTTTGGTCCGGTAATAGCTGTTCAAACCTTCAAAACCGAAGAAGAGGCGATTGAGATTGCCAATAATACAAGCTTCGGACTTGGCGCTGGTGTATGGAGCCGCGATGCGAATGTAGCATTCCGCGTAGGTCGAGCGATTGAAGCAGGTCGCGTGTGGACGAACTGTTATCACTTGTATCCAGCTCACGCTGCGTTTGGCGGCTACAAGAAATCAGGCATTGGCCGCGAAACCCACAAGATGATGCTAGATCACTACCAGCAGACAAAAAATCTATTGGTAAGCTACGACATCAACCCACTTGGTTTCTTCTAAGTAAATCTGAGGGCGGCGCCTACCGCCGCCCGCTACTTTTATGCGCATCGCATTTTCCTCAATCATTTTCTTGCTGTTTTTCAGCACCAATGTGTTGGCGCAGTCTGACGCGACAGACATTCCACAAGACATTTACAAGATATTTCCTAACGCTACACGCGTGGGGGAGATGCACACAGATATCAAGGTAACGCCTGTCTATCAGCTTCAGCAACTACTCGGATATGTTTTTGAGTCGAATGACTTTGTCGACTTCATAGGCTTTTCAGGCAAACCGGTTAATGTAGTGATTGGGCTAAACACGCAAGGCAATGTGGTCGATCTTTTCGTCAAGCAGCATAGCGAGCCGATTTTTTTGCACGGGCTTGGCGAGAAATCCATGTTTGATTTCGTTGCTCAATATCAAGGGCATAGTGTCAAAGAACGTTTTATCATTGGTGGTAAAAGCAATGTAGGCAAAGACGCTACCTACTTTGATGGGGTTACGAAAGCCACCGTATCGGTGCTGGTTATCAACGATACCATCGTGACATCTGCATTAGCCGTTGCCAGAGCTAAGCTCGATGGCTTTGTTGCGCCTAGCAACAATATTATCAATCCAGACTTTTACGAACCTCTTACTTTTAGCGAATTGGTGGACAAGGGCTACATTCAAAAGCACCAGATTACTCAGCAAAATACCGAAGGGCTTTCGAGAGAAGTGGTTCGGGCGGTTGACGATATTCAAAGCGAGTTTGCTCTTGATGGTGACATCATTGCCGAACACTACTATGCGTTTTTAAGTCTTCCTATTGTGGGGAAAAACCTGCTAGATGAAGAGGAATTTGCTCGGTTACAGGAAAATCTAAATCCGGGTGAAATGGCACTGATGGTACTGAATACGAAAGGGTTCAGTTTTATCAGCGATGAGTTTATTCCCCAAACCACTCCTGAGCATTTACGGGTATCTCAAGGCGGCTTTCCCACAGCTATCCGCGATATCGATTTTTATAGCTTCTATGACCCCGCATTTTCACAAGCATTGCCCGACTACAACGAGATCAAAGTACTTCGAGTAAAATCGAAAGGTGGGCTGTCACTTGACCAAGAAATGGAAATAGCGATTAGTGTGCCGTTTAAGCCGAGTTTCTTCGAGCAAGATGAGCATCTGTTCCCTTTGAAAGTGACACTGCCTAGTGAACTATTTATGGAAAATCCTGAGGCTCAGTTAGCGAAGCCCATTCCGTTGTGGCAGAAAATTTGGAGGGACAGAACCTTAACGATAAGCATCACCGTTGTTTATCTTGTAGCGCTGTCGTTGTTTTTTGCATTCCAGCAAAGGCTAACGCCTTACACCAAGTTTGTGCATACAGTGCGGGCATTTTCCCTTGTGTTCGTGCTGTTTTTTATTGGCTTTTACGCTCAAGGGCAACTGTCTGTTGTCAACATATACACGCTGCTACTGGATATTATCGACGGATTTTCCTTAGAGGTATATCTTCTCGACCCGGTCATTTTTATTTTGTGGAGCTTTGTATTTGTCTCGTTGTTTATCGTTGGGCGGGGACTATTTTGCGGCTGGCTTTGCCCCTTCGGAGCACTCCAGGAAATGATGGGAATACTGGCTGAAAAGCTCAGGATAAAACAAATTAGAATTAAGCCACAGCACCACAAACGGGCACAAAAAATTAAATATGGGTTGCTTATAGGGCTTGTTGCGTGCTCATTCTATTCGCTAAACCTTGCAGAGAAGCTCGCTGAGATAGAGCCGTTCAAAACGTCCATAACCCTACACTTTGTTCGATATTGGCCTTTTGTACTGTATTCGGTTTTATTGCTGCTACTTAGTTTAAAAATTCATAAAGTGTACTGCCGCTATTTATGTCCGTTGGGAGCGGGGCTTGCCATTTTGGGGCGTTTCCCTTTCGTTAAATTGCTTACACGTAAAGATGCCTGTGGTAATCCGTGTCAGCTGTGCAAACAAAAGAAATGTGGTATTGATGCTATAGAACAAGACGGCAGCATTGACTATGCTGAATGTATTCAGTGCCTTGAGTGTGTGGTTACGTTAGATAACCCTGACTTGTGCAAAATCGATAAATATAAAAAGAAAAAGGTGCCAACGCGTGTCAAAAACCTCAATCCTGTCCGCACTTAGTCAACCTGCTAATAGCAAGGTTAACGATGACAACCATTCTAGTTTATACGGTGCTAAAGAAGCCTGCCGTGATGTGGCCAATGAGATTTTAGCCAACGTTAAGTGCGATGAAATAGAGCTATTACTCTTTCATACCAGCACGCTGTTTGACTTAGACACCGTAGCAAAGGAAATCTCCGCACGTTTTCCTCACGTGAATATTGTTGGCTGCACCAGTGCTGGAGAATTTAATAAAAATGGCTACGGAACAGAAAAACTCTTGGCCGTCGCGTTTTTGAAAAACGAATTTTCTATTGCCACAGCATTGGTGCCTAATTTAGGCGAAGTAAACTTTGATGAAGCCCACGATATTGCCAGTGGTTTGCGCCGAGCCTTACAGGGGAGGGAGCGTCGTTACGATACAGAGCAGCACTTCGTTATTTCTGTGCTCGATGGACTTACCCGCCATGAGGAACATTTTCTAGAAACCTTTGCGACCGCATTTGGCAATATTCCACACTTAGGTGGTAGCGCTGGCGACGATTTAAAGCTTGAAGCCACCTATGTGTTTTACAACGGTGAATTTCATCGAGACGCAGCAGTACTGCTGCTTGTTGGCACGGGAAAGCCCTTCACCGTATTCTCCATTGATCACATTAACTCTCCCGTATCGAAGCTGGTGGTCACCCACGCCGATCCTGAGTCGCGAACCGTGTATGAAATAAACGGTGAACCTGCTGCGCAGTATTACGCCAGTTTATTGGGAATGAAAGCTGAAGACTTAACGCCGGATGTGTTTTCCATGTTTCCCCTTGCAGTGATGGTAGGGGGCAAATATTTCATCCGCTCTATTCAAAAAGTAGATTTGGCCACTAACGCCATTACCTTTTACTGCGCGGTAGATATTGGCATTATTCTTACGTTTGTTCAGTTGGGTGACTGCATTGAAGCATTAGAAAGTAAACTAGACAAACTGCGCGCTCAGCTTGGCGAGCCCGAATTTGTCTATGCTTGCGATTGCTTTTTGCGAAGGCTCGAAATTCAACAGGGCAAAAACGACCACGAAATAAGACGGCTACAGCAAAGGTACAATGTCGCGGGCTTCAATGCCTATGGCGAGCATATTCACTCGGTTCACTTGAACCAAACGTTTACGGGGGTGTATTTTGCAGCCCAATAATCAATTTACCGACGTGGAAGCGCTCCAAAAGGCCCTTTACGAGCAACGGCGTGAAAACGAAAAGCTTGAAAAAATAAACGCAGCGCTGATGTATCGCATGGAAGAGGGCGGTTTTAATCATCACAGCTACCGCGCCTTCGAACATTCGGTTCAACTTTCTGAAAAAGTGAGTCAGAAAACCGAAGAACTGCAGTCAGTACTGCAAAAGCTGGAGCAGTCAAACGCCGAACTGGTGCGGGCTCACGAAGAAACCCATCAGGTTAAACAGCGTTTACACGACGCCATTGAAAGCACTAATCAGGCGATGGTGTTGCTAGATAGACTGGGCGGGATCATCTTCTTTAATCGGCACTTTGAAACTGTTTGGGATGACCTTTCCATTACCCCTAAAATTGGCGATAACTATTACGATATCACCCAAGCTGCCAAGCATTCCGGGGTTATTCGCCGCGCCTTGCCTGCTGATGTCGAAGGCAGGATGATCTATCAGTTGTCGAACCGGCGATGGTATCAGCTGACCAATCGACCCACGCAAGAAGGCGGGAACGTTATTCTGTTTAACGACATCACTGAAGTAAAACTGCTTGAATCGAATCGTTACGAGCAAGTCATTAAAGAGAAAAACAAGCTGTTGCAAAGCCTTATCGATAATATTGATGTTGGAATATTGCTCATTGATAAAGAAGGTGGCATTGCGTTTTGGAATAACACGTTTTTGACCCAGTCAAACGTGCCCCAGCACGTACTGGTAAACAGTAAGAATATTTATGCCCTTCAAAATAACCGTCACTGGAGCGGGCTCAACTTAAACCCGGTGGGGCCAAGTACCCAGATTATACACGAGCAATTGGTGGTTGAACGCAACATCACTACACTGCCCGACGGCAATACGCTGTGCACGTTCACCAATGTTACATCGCAGCATCACTACGCGGAAACGCTGAAGCAAAACGAAAGCTGGATCCGCATGATAACCGATAATGTACCGGCGCTTATTGCTTACATTGGTACCGATAAAAAGTTTCAATACACCAATAAAGGTTATCGCGATTGGTATGGCGTTAGTGAGCAAGACATTAATGATATGCCTATGGATCGAAGCCATCTGAAAGAGGTTTACCCCAATCTTATTCAGTACTTGCGCCGTGTTAACCAAGGCGAAGTGGTGAGCTTTCAAAGCAAAGAAAAAAATGCTCATGGCGACGTTGGCTTTTTACAGAAAGTTTATTTGCCTCATTTCAATGAATCCGGCGATATCACCGGGCACTTTGTCTTGGCAACAGACGTGTCGCAGCAGGTAGAAAGCCAACTCCAGCTTAAAGCGGCTAAAGACCAATTAGAATCGAATGTAGAAAAGCGTACCCGTGAACTCAATCACGCCAACATCGCCCTTCAAGAAGCGATTGATTCAAAGAGCAAATTTTTGGCTGCTATTAGCCACGATCTTATGCAGCCCCTTAGCGCTGCCATCTTGTTCAACGAAACATTGAAAGATCAAGTGGATAGTTCATCCAGCCCCATTGTTGCCGCCCTCGATAATTCACTGTCTGATTTACATGGCCTTATTCGCACGCTTATTGAAACATCCAAACTGGACGCTGGGGTGTTACAGCCCGATAAGCAGCAAGAAAATGTATTGCCGTTACTTATGCAGCTAGCCGAAGAGTTTACGCATATCAGCAAAGACTACAGTGTAGATTTTCGCTATCGCTTGAAAGAAGCTTTCGTGGTGACAGACGTGAACTTACTTTCTCGAATATTGCGAAATTTATTAATAAATGCAATGAAATACGG
>Ga0098067_1001000_pt1 | contig 9906 bp, 8 predicted proteins | sample 26_taG_FD_92578 | JGI IMG/M metagenome (GOLD analysis project Ga0098067, IMG submission 92578) | Marine viral communities from Cariaco Basin, Caribbean Sea - 26_WHOI_OMZ | ecosystem: Environmental > Aquatic > Marine > Oceanic | place: Caribbean Sea: Cariaco Basin | collected 2014-11-09
GGCTACCGTCGTGGTTGGACAATGCTTGCGACCTTGACTCGGATAGTCATGGCACAGATACATGATGGTTTCGTCAGGCAGTGCGAGCAATTTTTGGATAGACTGATACAGGGTTTTGGCGTCACCTCCAGGGAAGTCGCAGCGCGCTGTACCAACATCGGGAGCAAATAGCGTATCACCGACAAAGACCACGGTTTTTTCATCGTCAGCGGCAAGATACGCCATATCCGCGCGGGTGTGACCAGGCACATACATAGCAATAATCGTAATACCGCCAAGCGTCAAGGTCTCGCCTTCATCGGTCAAGATATCAAACTGGCTGGCATCGGTACGAAAACTGCTATCAAGGTTAAAGATTTGCTTAAATATTTTTTGCACTTCGGTGATATGTTGCCCGATGACCAACTTACCGCCAAGCTCATCTTTTACATGGATAGCAGCAGATATATGGTCGGCATGAGCATGGGTTTCTATAATATAAACCAGCGTCCAGCCCTGCTCTCGAACGAACGCTATTACTTCATCTACACTCACGGTATCCGTATGTCCGGATTTAGCATCAAAATCCAGTACAGGATCGATGATGGCACACACTTGATGCTGCACGTCCGCGAGTACATGGGTGTAAGTTTCCGTGTCGCTATGTAAGAAAGAATGAACTTGCATGGCTACCTCTTTACTTGTATATGAATGTTTTAATTTTTAAGGTATTGTTCCGTATAATAGGCGCTTATTTATGGCATTTGCTGCTGATTTATAGTATCTATCCCTAGTGTTGCCTATATTTCCTATGCATCTACCTATCAATACCAGCACTATAGCAATCATTATACATTTTATCAATTTATATAATGTAAATAATGATAACTTGCTATAAATCGCGATATCATTGATAATTAACTATATATATCCATAACTTATCTATAAACTCTGCTTTTTCTATTTATATCTTTTATAAGGAGCTCGCTCTGACTACTTCAACTTCAGCATTGAGCACAACCACCACCCCCACTGGCACGCCTGCATCTGCTAACATCGCAGACTTTGCGCCCAAAGACCTTGCTGAGCAAATGCAACAAGCCTCCATGCAAGCCAGCCAGTTATTAAAATCGCTCTCACATCCTGACCGCTTATTACTTTTGTGTCAATTGACCCAAGGCGAGTACTGTGTCAGTGAGCTTGAGGACTTGGTCGGTGTCGGTCAGCCAAGTTTATCGCAGCAGCTAGGTATTTTGCGTAAAGACGAGCTGGTGACGACTCGCCGTGAAGGTAAGCAAATCTACTATAGTATCGCAAGCGACGATGCTTTATCGGTATTGCAGTTATTGTATGAACGCTTTTGTGCCAAAACAGACGCCTAACTGCGCGTTTGGTTTTTAACTATTTTTAACTTTCTTTATCGTGATGACATATCGCTATGCCTTCTATCGTCGCTCGTCTGATTCCTGCTTGGTTACGTCAGTATCATCTGTCTGCCCTGCCGACTGACATCATCGCAGGCTTAGTCGTTGGCGTGCTTGTCATTCCGCAAAGCCTAGGCTATGCGGTGCTAGCAGGGTTGCCGCCGGTCTATGGACTCTATGCGGCTATCGTACCCGTGCTGGTATATGCGTGGATAGGCTCGAGCAATGTCCAAGCCGTAGGGCCTGTCGCCATTACAGCGATTATGACAGCCAGTAGTTTGCATCCTTATGGCAATGATGGCACGCAGCAATATATATTGATGGCCAGTTTATTATCATTGATGGTTGGCACGATGTTATGGCTGGCGGGAAGGCTGAAGCTTGGCTGGATTATGCAGTTTATCAGTCGCGGCGTATCGGCAGGCTTTATCAGTGGCGCGGCGGTATTGATTTTTGTCAGTCAGCTTAAGTATCTGACGGGGATTCCTATTGCAGGCAATGGCCTTATCGGTTATTTATCGAGTATGCGGATGTATGGCCACCAGCTGCATCCGCTAACCTTGATCATCGGCGTGATTGCATTTACGCTATTATTTGCTAATCGCTATGCGAGCAAATGGGTCTGGCGCTCTTGGTTGTCAGCCTCTTATGCCAAATGGGCTGAACGTCTATTTCCGCTTATCTTGCTTGGTCTTGCCATTGTATTAAGTATGAGTTTGCATTGGACAACGCATGGCGTAGCGACGATTGGTGATATTCCGCAAGGGCTGCCCAGCTTTACCCTACCGTACTTGCCAGATTTTCATGAAGCGCTCAATCTATTACCGAGCGCAGGTTTAATGGCGTTGATTATCTTTGTCTCAAGTAGCTCAGTAGCCAGCAACTATGCACGCCTGCGCGGTGAAAGCTTTGATGCCAATCGTGAGTTAACCGGACTGGGTCTGGCCAATATGGCGGGCGGCTTTTTTCAAAGCTTTACCATCGCTGGCGGCTTTTCACGTACGGCGATTAATGCCGACTCAGGCGCCAAAACGCCAGTCGCAAGTCTGGTAACCGTGCTGGTTATGATTGCTGCGTTGATCGCTTTTGGTCATTTATTAGCGCCTCTGCCCTACGCTCTCTTGGGCGCGACTATTATGACGTCAATTATCGGTCTCATTGATATGGCGACTTTAAAGTCAGCATGGCAACGCGACCGCTTAGATGCGGCGAGCTTTCTGGCGGCATTTATCGGGGTGCTTATATTTGGGTTAAATACGGGCTTAGTCATCGGTTTGATGGTGTCGTTTGCTAGCCTCATTTGGCAGTCGAGTAAACCACATGTCGCTGTCGTCGGACAGCTAGCGGGTACAGGACATTTTCGCAATATCAATCGTCATGATGTGGTAACCTTTAGCAATTTATTGATGCTGCGTATCGATGAGAGCTTGTTTTTTGGTAATAGTGAATCCGTGCATCGCAGCGTCATACAAGCGACGCGGCAGTACCCCGAGGCGCATGAGGTTATCCTGATTATGTCAGCGGTCAATCATATTGACTTGACCGGACAAGAGATGCTTATCAGCCTCAATCAAGAATTATTGAACCAAAAAAAGCACTTAAGCTTTAGCTTTATTAAGGGACCGGTGATGGATATTATCGAGCATACACCGGTCATAACCCATCTATCAGGGCAGGTTTATTTAAGCACCATGGATGCGGTCAATGCGCTAAAAGATAATTAGCTTATAGCTGACCAATTTTTCGCTTAAATTAATCCTGACAGAAAGTGCTTTTGAGGAAACATCAGTGACAAAATATAGCTATGATGACCACTGTGTTATGCTAGATTGTAATAAGCCTTTAAAATTTACAGAATCTAGAAATAGACAAAACCTTACGCCATTTAATATACGCGACCGAAAAACTTATGACCGATGATTTAACCATTTATAAGCAAATTTACCCAAGCCAATGCGTCAAGATTGCCGAGCTTGGCTACCGCTCTGTGCTCAATATTCGACCTGACGCTGAAACAGAGACGCAGCCTAATAGCTGTGACTTTACCAGTGCAACGGCAAAGGCCAACCTTACCTATCAGCATTTACCATTTGATGATGAGCGTTTAAGCATGGCGACTGTCGAGCAGTTTGCAGCCTTTTATCGCAGCATGCCCAAACCCATCCTGATGTTTTGCGGCACGGGTGCACGCGCCAAATTGCTCTATCAAAGCGCACTGATGCAAGGTTTGCTATAGAAAGCAGGTAGGCTTTATTGAAATATTTTAATCTAAGCGCAAAATTTTCGTTTTTACGCTAAAAAATAAAAAGGAGCTTTTATGAGCCATGAAGTGAGTATTACCGGACAAATCACCCCTGATCAAGTACCTATGATTGCTGAAAATGGTTTTAAGACCATTATTAATAACCGTCCAGATGGTGAAGAACCAAACCAACCAACCAGTGCTGAGATTGAAGCCGCGGCTAAACAAGCAGGTCTTTCTTATAAAGAAGTGTCTTTTGCCGGTAGCGAGCTCAATCAAAACCATGTTGAAGAATTTGCTGACTTTTTTAACCAAGCTGAGCAGCCTATACTGATTTTTTGCCGTACCGGCAACCGCTCCACGGGTATTTATGAAGCGGCAAAACGTATGGATTTGTTAGACGATTGATAATGCCCTGAATAAAACTGTTGTTGCTCAAAAAACAAAACCCCTAAAACCTTAGTAGATTTTAGGGGTTTAAAACTCTAGTGGAAGCTAAAACAACATTTTACTGCATCACTAAGTATTCAAACGCTGATAATGCTGCTTTTGAACCTTCGCCCATGGCAATGTTAATCTGCTTAAATGGCACAGTCGTTACATCACCACAAGCAAAGATACCTTTGCGGTCGGTGCGGCAACGCTCGTCAATCTCAATCTCGCCAAAGCGGTTTAGATCCACAAAGCCTTTGACAAACTCAGTATTTGGCACCAAACCAATTTGGACAAACACCGCTGACGTATCCAGCTCTTTGGTTTCATTGCTGCTACGATCTTGATAAACAAGCGAAGTCACTTTACCATCTTGCGCTTTAATCTCTTGCGTTGCAGCACTGGTAATGATATCAATATTACTCTTTTCTTTGGCTTTATTAATCAGTACTTGGTCAGCCTTTAAATCATCGGCAAATTCAAGGACGGTTACGTGTTTAACAATACCTGCCAAATCTAGCGCTGCCTCGATACCTGAGTTACCACCGCCAACGACCGCAATATCCTTACCTTTAAAGAATGGACCATCACAGTGCGCACAGTAGGCTACGCCTTGACCCACGTTTTCATCTTCACCCGGCACACCAAGCTTACGCCACTGGGCACCGGTCGCTAAGATAATACTGCGCGTCTCAAACGTTTCCCCAGTGTTGAGATGAATACGGTAGTTTTCTTCTTTAGTTTCACTGATTTCTTTGACGCTGACATGCTCTTTGAGCGTAATGTCATATTCGTGCAAATGTTTCTCAAAGTTCGCTGATAGCTCACTACCAGTTGTTAAAGGCACAGAGATTAAGTTCTCGATATCTTGCGTGTCTTTCACTTGTCCACCGATTCGGTCGGCGACCATAGTAACTTTTAAGCCTTTACGCGCGGTATAAATCGCCGCCGCCACACCAGCAGGGCCTGAACCGATAATCGTTACGTCCTGCTGCTCTAACTGCTCAGCGTCATCAGCCACTTCGCTCAATAAATCAGGGAACTGCTCTTGTAACTTCTCAATCAATTTAGCGGTATCGATTTTACCATTGGCAAACGGTTTACCATTTAAGAATACCGCAGGTACACCTTGGATATTATTGGCATCGACTTGCTCTTGAAACAAGGCACCATCAATCATCTCATTACTGATGTCATCGTTGAGCAGCGCAAATTGGTTCAGCGCTTGCACCACATCCGGACAGCTGTGGCAAGACAGCGAGACATAAGTCTGAAACTGTAGCGGCTTATTAAAACGCTTAATCAGTTTTTGAATACCTTCATCCAGTTTTAGCGTATGGCCGCCCGCTTGTAAAATCGCCAAAATCAGCGAGGTAAATTCATGGCCTCCAGGGATCCCACTAAAAACGATACCCGTATCAGTCAATGCATTATCAATATGACTGACGACTTTAAAACTAATCGGACTTGGTAAGCTGTCATCGGTTGCTGTTGCATCAAAATTAATCTTATCTGTGGTGCCAGCGATTTTAGTTAAAAAATCAATCAGCTCAGCACGTTTGCTATGTTCGCCGCTACCCAATACAAAGGTAATGGGGCGGGTCATATTTTCACTATAGCTTTTGACTGCGTCTAATAAACCTTGATCTATCATGTTTGTTCCTCATTATTATCAGATATGTAACGTCAGCTATATCGCTGCACATTTAAATAGGGCTTGGTGACAAGCTAAGTAACTGATTTAAAAAGCCATAAATACTTGGCTTACCACCTTTGATACGTCTATTATCAAGGCTTTGGACGTACCACGCAAGCCGATAAACTCAAACTTTATGTTTAATAAAACAAATCATAAATAGAAATTACTATTTAATTTTAAAACTATCAATAAAAGAAAATCCATGACAGTCATGGTATCTGGTAAATTTTTTCGCTACAATCAGATGAGGCGAATAAGAAACACTCTTATTTACCGGTCGGCAGATTGACTGCTAGTTGTCGTTAGCAAATGCCCTTTCTGCTGCGCATAAGCCTGTTCAAAACTGAGCTGAATTGCGATTTGGCTTGGTAAGAATGAAGTCTCACAATCATATCAATCCATCAGAGCACTCTTAACTAAAATGCGCTATGGCTTTACTAAGCCTGCGCTTCATAACAAGGATGACAACATGAGAAAGACTGATACATGGCAAGACAACAGAGATATTATTTGCGAACTTAAGCAAAAAGACAGCTACTTTGCGAGCATTTTTGATGAGCATACCAAGCTTGATCAGCAAATCAACCAGCTCGATAAGGATTTGGTGACGCACGCCAGCTGTGACGAAGAAATAGAAAAAATGAAAAAGCGCAAGCTGCACTTAAAAGATGAGATTTATAAAATAATCGATAAAAATAAACTCAATTCTGCGGTATAAACGCTTTAGTTTATAACGCTACCTGATTCAATAACGGCTTGGTTCGATAAGCAAGTAAGCATCGAACCAAGCCGTTATTTTTTGTCGCAATTTTAATTGTACTTAGATCAATATAAGTCAATAAACGCTCGATGAGCATTGGCCAAATTAACCATTTACTTACTTAATGAAGCACTCATCTACTCACTTTATCCACCGACAATCTCGCCGCCATTTACATGGATGACTTGTCCTGTAACATAGCTTGCGTCGTCACTGGCTAAGTATAGATAAGCAGGCGCGACCTCGTTTGGCTGACCGGCGCGGCCCATCGGCGTGCTTTGACCGAACTTCTCTATCTCATCAGGGGTAAATGACGCCACAATAAGCGGCGTCCAAATAGGACCGGGTGCGACGCCATTGACGCGAATACCTTTATCCTGACTCATTAAATTATTGGCTAAAGCACGGGTGAAAGATAAAATCGCGCCCTTAGTGGCGGCATAATCAATCAAATGGTCACTGCCGCGATAAGCGGTGATAGAGGTGGTATTGATAATCGAGCTACCCGCTGGCATGTGTGGTAAGGCAAATTTACTCAACCAAAAATGCGGATAAAAATTGGTATGAATGGTTTTATCAAATTGCGCACTACTGATATCGGTGAGCGTTTCTTGCTCAACCTGCATCCCAGCGTTATTGACTAAAATATCAATTTTGCCGAACTCAGCGATGGCGGTATCGATTAGCTTTTGACAGTTAGCTTCTTCTGATAAATCTGACGCCACCAGTAAGCATCGCTGCTGGTAAGATTCTACGTGCTTTTTGGTCATATTAGCATCGTCATCTTCACATAGGTAGCTGACCACTACGTCCGCGCCTTCTTTGGCAAATAATATTGCTACTGCTTGCCCAATCCCGCTATCAGCGCCAGTGATAATAGCAACTTTCCCAGCAAGCTTGCCATTTGGATACTCTTTTGGCAGTACCTCAGGGCTTGGGTGCTGCTCTTGATGCGAGCCTGGTAGCGATTGTTCTTGTTTCGGAAATTCTTTAGCAGATGATTTGTCGTTACTCATAATATCCTCTCTTCATTACCGATTTATGTGATAGGTTCAATGTAAAACCATTTCTGTGCAACTAAGGTGAGTGCTTCGTCGCCTCTACTGTGATGGCAACAAGCAAGGAAAATTTAACCCAGTCGCACGTAATCATTGATGTATCGTTTTCGATGTAACGTTTTTATTAATGACGCTCATATACTTAAATGGATGTTGACGTAGATATCTTTAAATCATAGATATAGTCAAAATATTCTAAAACGCGACGGTATTGCTGATATCAATTTTTTGTCGCCTCTGTCTGCGCAGGCACAGCAAGCAAGAAAAATTGATATCAGCAGTGCGTGATGTATCGATATTACTTTCCACTCACTATATCTTTAAATCATAATCATTCTGTGATAAAAATCGAATGAACTTAGGTGACAATCTGTAGACAGCCTGTAATCTTGTCCTAAAACTATCTATCTCTAAATATCTGCCTATAAAAAATAGACAAAAAAACGCCCCATCAATCAAAACCGATGGGGCGTTTTCAAGTCATTATTTAATAGCGTTTTCTTTTAAAAACGAAAACTTACTATTAAATTTTATACTTATCTTTTCGCTAGTCTAAATAGTCAGTTATCTAAGTATATCCTTAGATTTTACCAACTAGATCTAGGCTTGGTTTAAGGGTTTCTTGACCTTGTTCCCAAGCTGCTGGGCAAACTTCGCCGTCGTTATCACGAACGTACTGTGCCGCTTTTACTTTACGTAGCATGTCTTTTGCACTACGGCCAATACCACCTGCATGTATTTCAGCGACTTGGATTTTACCATCTGGGTCTACTAAGAAAGTACCACGCTCTGCCAAACCGGCTTCTTCGATCATGACATTAAAGCCACGAGTGATACGGCCAGTTGGGTCACCGATCATTGGATAAGTGACTTTGCCGATAGCGTCTGAAGAATCATGCCATGCTTTGTGAGTGAAATGTGTGTCAGTTGATACTGAGTACACTTCTACGCCTAGGCCTTTAAGCTCTTCGTAATGGGCTGCCATGTCTTCTAATTCAGTTGGGCAAACAAAGGTAAAGTCAGCTGGGTAAAATAGGAAGATGGCCCAACTGCCTTTTACGTCTTCTGAAGTGATGGTTTTGAACTCACCATTTACAAACGCTTCTGCTGAAAACTCTGGAATTTCTTGATTGATAATTGACGCCATGATTGGCTCCTTTTTTGATTGATTGTTGTTAAGTTAATTGTGTTTATGGCTGTAGGTTTTGATTAACCCACTCATTAACTGGGTTACAAGACAAACTATACGCGAATTCTATGGTTAATCCAGTTAAAAGTTTTTAATGTGATGTTTTGTTTTATTAAACTTGTTAAACTATTCTAACGGTTTTTTTTATACGAACATCGGCATTAAATTGCTATAGTACACAAGATAAACGCCCAAAACAAATGGCGTTCAAAACCCATTAATAGAGAGGTTTTATGATTACTTTACGTCAACTTGAGTTTGCCTTAGCAGTTGCCAAACATCGTCATTTTAAACGGGCAGCAGAAGACTGTAATATTTCACAATCAGCGCTGAGTTTAGGTATCGCCGAGTTAGAAAAACAATTAGATACGCAGATTTTTGAGCGTAATAATAAGCAAGTTTTGATTACGCCTATCGGTGAAGATATCTTGACGCGGGCGCAGCGTATATTTTCTGAAGTCAATGATTTGACTACGCGCGCACATAGCCATCAATCACCGCTTGCGTACCCGATGACGGTTGGTATCATTCCGACGATTGCGCCGTATCTACTGCCAAAAGTCCTACCTGCGCTACGTAAGCACTACCCTGAATTTCGCATGACGGTTATCGAGCAGCAAACCGAGCGTTTACTTGAGCAAGTGCGCTATGGTCATATTGATACCGCCATTATTGCGCTGCCTTATGCGGTCGATGGTTTGCATACCTTTGAGTTTTGGGCGGAAGATTTCTTTGCGGTCTTTCCACAGGATGACGTCCATGCCAAGCTTGAAAAAATTAACGCCGATGAGCTAGCAACCGCCAATCTGATGTTACTTGGCGAAGGACATTGTCTGACCGATCAAACCTTGACCGTCTGTCATTTCGACCGCGCGCAAATGAAATCAAGCTTTTCTGATGCCAGCTTGAACACCCTAATACAAATGGCGCTTGCTAATATGGGCACGACCTTGGTGCCAGAAATGGCACTCGAACAGCTGCATTTGCAAAACCAAAATGCAGTCGCAGTACCACTAGCAGAAAAAGGGCCGCATCGTCATATCGCTTTTGTCACCCGTTTAAACTATGCCCGCGTTGATGATGTTAATTTGCTTGGGCAACTATTTAAACAAGCCTTTGAAGA